>Ga0181536_10000481_pt1 | contig 48294 bp, 43 predicted proteins | sample PEATcosm2014_Bin_41_FD_121105 | JGI IMG/M metagenome (GOLD analysis project Ga0181536, IMG submission 121105) | Peatland microbial communities from MTU Mesocosm Facility, Houghton, MI, USA - PEATcosm2014_Bin17_60_metaG | ecosystem: Environmental > Terrestrial > Soil > Wetlands > Peat | place...
CCGATGGTTAGAATCGACCCGGACGTGACCGTGTCAAGTGTGATCCGAAGTGCGGCGATTGGCTGCCATTCAACCGGCTATAGCCCGTGACGGCGCGCAATTACCCCAGGTGAGCAATTACCGCATCTGAGCGAACCAGTCCATCTGCCCCTCCGTTTCTGTCGCCGAAACGAGTGGCACGTTAGCCGCGAAGGGCAAGCCGGGAAAGCGGCAACGCCGGCGGGGCCTTTTCGGTTCGGCCCGCCCCGCCGCTAACGGCTCGTTAAGACATTCCCGTTACACACCATCCGCCTCTTCCCAATGGAGCCGGATGTGAACGTGCTTCTGGACGCCCCCCGAGAGTCCGCCGCGTCAGCGGACAATGCCTTTGAACTCATGCCGTTCCCCGTCGTGATCCTGGATCGGGACCTGCGGCTCCGGCTGGCCAACGCGGCGGCGCGATCGCGCCTGAAACCGCCCGCCGCCGATCTGGACCCATACCCACCGTTCGACACCGTTCTGGCTCGGTCCGGCCGTATCCCGATCGACGTGCGGCTGCGCATTCTGTCGTGCTGTGGGGCCGAAGTGCGCGACGGCGACGGTCAGGGCAAACACGACGCGGTGTTCGAGCTGACCTCCGGCCGCACCATCGCTCTCTTCGCGCGGCCTCTGGGCGAAGGACGCTGGATGGTCGTGCTGGAGGACCGCCGCGGGCGCGGTGACCCCGACGCCATTTCGGAAGAGAATTACCGCGACTCGCTGACCGAAATCGGCAACCGGCGCCACATCGAAACGAAGCTCGCCGAGGCCTTGAGCGAGGACGATCCCGACAATCAGCCGGCGATCCTGGTGTTCGACATCGATCGCTTCCGCTCGGTCAACGATCGGCTGGGCCGCAAAGGCGGCGACGCGTTGCTGCGCGCGGTCGTGAGCCGTGTGCGCCAGGCGACCCGGGAGAGCGACCAGATCGCCCGGCTGGACGCCGATACCTTCGCGATCCTGCTATACAACGGCCGGGCCGCCGACATCCTCGCCCCCAGGCTCGTCGATCTTCTGGGCCGGCCCTATCTGATCCGCGGCGAGGTCGCGACGATCGGCATCAGCGTTGGCGTCGCCCGCGCGCCGGCCGACGGCGCCACGGCCGCGTTATTGATGCAACACGCGGACTTCGCGCGGCATGAGGCGAAGGAAGCCGGCGGCCAGACCTGGCGGCACTATGGGCACAGCATGGCCGACCGGGCCCGGCTGCGGCAGGAACTGGAGGCGGACCTGCGGAAGGCGCTCGCCCAGGGGCAGTTGAGTCTGGCTTATCAGCCGCGGGTCAATTTGCGCACCCGGACGGTGACCGGGTTCGAGGCACTGGCGCGCTGGACGCACCCGAAGCGCGGCGCGGTGCCGCCGGCGGTATTCATTCCGGTCGCCGAGGATATCGGCCTGATCGGGCCCATCGGCGACTGGGCTTTGCACGCCGCCTGCCAGGACGCCGCGTCCTGGCCGGAACCGCTTCTGGTCTCGGTCAACGTGTTGGCGCGGCAACTGGACGACGAGCAGCACTTTATCTCCCAGGTCACCGCCGCCCTGCGGGAGTCCGGCCTGCCCACGAGGCGGCTGGAACTGGAGATGACCGAATCCGCGCTGACCCGGCGCCCGGAGGAGACCCGGATTTTGCTGCGCGACCTGCATGAGCTTGGCGTTCGCATCGCCATGGACAATTTCGGCACCGGGCGGGGGTCGTTGCAGCAAATACGCACGTTGCCGTTCGACACGATCAAGATCGACCAGTCGTTCATCCGGTCGTTGGATAGCAATAACGATTCTGGCGCGGTGGTGCGCGCGGTCGCCGCGCTCGGGACCGGCCTGGGCATGACGGTGATCGCCGAGGGGGTCGAGACGCTCAATCAGGCCCGCATGGTGGAAGCCGATGGCTGCACGGAGATCCAGGGCTATCTGGTCAGCAAACCGCTCCCGGCGGCGGGGGTGGAGGCTCTGCTGGCACGGGATCTGGCGGCTTCCCTGATGCACTGATCCCCTCGCGTCATCCTCCCGCCGGTTCCCCCGCGTCGTCCGCCTCACCGCGTCATCCCCGGCTCGTCCGGGGGACCTCTCCGGGCACGATGCCCGACAGCTTCCCCGCCAATGATATCAGCGAGCGGTGCGGCCCGTGAGGGCAGTGCGGCCGGTCATGGTAACAAGCGGCCCGTCACGGAACCAGGCGGACCACGGCCGAGCCAGATGGCCCGGTCAAGCCGGGCCATGACGAAAACCAGCCGGGCCATGACGAAAACCAGCCGGGCCATGACGAAAACCAGCCGCGTCATGACGAAAACCAGCCGCGCCATGACGAAAGGGGTTACACCGTCTGCAGGATCTGCTCCGGCCGCATCGTCGGCGTCAGTTCCTGGCGCCAGTCGGCATCGCGCGGCAGCACGCCCTCACCGGCGCGCAGATCGTAGTAGGTGGTGCCCAGTCCCTCGGGGTTGCCGCCGGCTTCGACGGCGCGGACGGCGTCGCGGAGTTTCTTGCGGCACTGGATGATCGCCTTGTCCGCCGGCCCCAGATGCTCGCGCGACCGGTCGACGATCGGCCCCATGCTTTCCTGGATCGCGCGATCCTGCGCGTTGATGCCCTCGATCCCGGTGAACGTCTCGTTCCGCTGCACGTCGCGGTCGAGCAAATAGTCGTTGGACTTGTTGGCATAGGACCGGAACGTCGTCTGATCGACATGGATCGGCCCATTGCCGAGGCTGCGTTCCAGCCGGTCTTCCTCGGTCAGGGCCTCGCCGTTCTTCAGGAAGATCCAGTTGAACACCATCGTGTTGTGGTCATCCATCGGCACCCAGATATGGCCCGCGTCCAGCGGCGCGCCGGTTTCCGACTTCGACGGCCGGATCTGATGGAACGGCAGGATGAAGTGATAGGCGCGGATATGCGTCTCCGCCTCGCCCAGGGCGCGCAGGCCGGCATACTGATAGCCGTAATCGGTCAGATCGACGACCAGCTTCGGCGCCTTGCCGGCCACGAACGGATTGGAGGGTTTGAACCCGCCGCGTGTCGTGTTTTCCGTGATCGCCCGGTGCATGATCGGCGCGTGCGAGGTGTCGAGCCCGCCTTCCAGGCCCTGCAGCCAGTTGCTCTCCTGGATCACCTTGGTCACGTGGCGGCGCGCTTCCGGCGCCTGGGTCCAGGCGAATTTCGGCGCCGGCGGCATTTTCTCGGGCGGGCCCATGTACGCCCAGACCAGCCCGCCCAACTCGATGGTGGGGTAAGCCTTGATGTGGATTTTGTGTTTGAACTCGTGCTCTTCCGGTTCGTTCATCATGTCGGCGCAGGCGCCTTCGACATCGAACTTCCAGCCGTGATAGACGCAGCGCAGGCCGCACTCCTCGTTCCGGCCGAAATACAGCGAGGCGAGCCGGTGCGGGCACAATTCATCCAGCAGGCCGATGCGGCCCTGGCTGTCGCGGAAGGCGACCAGGTCCTCGCCCAGAAGGCGGACGCGGGCGGGCGCGCAGTCCGGTCCGGGGATTTCGCTGGCGAGCAACGCGGGGATCCAGTAGCGCCGCATCGTGTTGCCCATCGGCGTTCCTGGGCCGACCCGGGTGACGATCTCGTTTTCTTCTTTCGACAGCATGGGCGTCGCTCCTTGATTCCCCGTCGGGCTTCCTGTTGGTCCACCTCGGAGGTCACGCTAACGCCAAGCGGGCCCACACGTCCAGGGCCGCTTGGGTCCGGGCCGGCTTTGTCCGGATCGCTGTCCCGGCCGGGCGCCGGCGGCGCGGGGAGCACGGCGCGTGAGCTGGTTGGGAATTCGGCTAAACGAATTCTCAACTGTTGGCGGACAACTTGCACATGATGAGGTTCATAACCGATTTCGCTGACCAGGCCGTGGTGCTGCCGGTCGTGGCGGCGGTCGCGATCGTGCTGGCCGCGATCGGCTGGCGGCGCGGCGCGCTGGTCTGGCTCGGCGTCGTCTGCGCCACGTTGGGCATGGTGCTGCTGCTGAAGCTGGGATTCCTGGCCTGCGGGCCGGTGTTCAATCCGTGGGAGCTGCAGTCCCCGAGCGGTCACACCGCCGCGGCGTCGGTGGTCGCGGGAGGGTTCGTGACCTTGCTGGCCGGTGGCCCGCTGGCCGCGCTGGCCGGCGCGGTACTGGGCGCCCTGCTGATCGGCTCCTCGCGCGTGGAGCTGGGATTTCACTCGCTGCCGGAGGTCGTGATCGGCGCCGCCGTGGGCATCGCGGGCGCGGTGATGCTGTCGCGCCTGGCGGGCCGTCCGCCGATCACGCGGCCACTGCCATTGCTGGCGGTCGCCGTCGCGGTGGCGTTGCTGGTGCACGGCATACGCCTACCGGCCGAGAAGCAGATCCGATGGGCCGCGAACGGCCTGCTGAACTTCGTCCCGGCCTGCCGCGGCGATGTCGCCGCCCATGTTCCTGAGCATGGCGCCGCGTCCGGCGCGCGTCCCGGTGGCCTGTCCGGCGATCCGCCCCGCGGCCCCTCCTGACCCGCCGCGCTCCGGTCCGGCGCACCCCCCATCGCGCTCAGCTCCGGCGCGCCTCGCCTGGGTCAGACCCGCCGCACCCCATCGCGCTCAGGCCCGGCCGTAGCTGTCGTCGAGCCGCACGATGTCGTCCTCGCCGAGGTAGGCGCCGGACTGCACCTCGATGAGGGCCAGCGGGATCAGGCCGGGATTTTCCAGCCGGTGCACGCAGCCCAACGGCAAATAGATGCTCTCGTTCTCGCGCAGGATCAGGGTCTCCTGATCGCGGGTCACCCGGGCCGTGCCGTTGACCACGACCCAGTGCTCGGCGCGGTGGTAGTGGCTCTGCAGCGACAGCCGCCCACCCGGTGAGACGACGATCCGTTTGACCTGGAACCGGTCGCCTTTGATCAGGCTTTCATAGAAGCCCCAGGGGCGGTAGGTGCGGTTATGCGCCACCGCCTCGTGCCGGCCGGCGAGTTTCAGGCGCTCCACCACCGCCTTCACGTCCTGCGCGTGGTCGCGGTGCATGACCAGCGCGACATCGTCGGTGACGACGACCACGGCGTCCTTCAGCCCGACCACGGCGGTCAGCATGCCGTCGCTGCGCACATAGCAATCCTGCGACGACTCGAGCACCACGTCGCCGATCGTGACATTGCCCGCCAGGTCCTTCCGCCCCAGTTCCCACAGCGCGCTCCAAGTGCCGACGTCGGACCACCCGAGGTTGGCCGGAACCACCGCCGCCTCGGTCGTCCGCTCCGCCACCGCGTAGTCCAGGCTGATCGAAGGGCAGGCGCGGAACGGCGCCTCGGCGAGGCGAATGAAATCGAGGTCGGCGCGCCGTCCCGCGACCGCTTCGCGCACCGGCGGCAACACCGCGGGCGCGTGGGTTTCCATTTCTCGCAGCAAGGTGCGCGCGGTGAACAGGAACATGCCCGAGTTCCACAAATGCTTGCCGTCGGCGACCAGGCGGGCGGCGGTCTCGGCATCGGGCTTCTCCACGAACCGCGCCACCGCGTGCACGCCGGGCGCCTCCGGCAATTCGGCGCCGACCTCAATATAGCCGTAGCCGGTTTCCACCGTGGCTGGTTGCGTCCCAAAGGTGACGATCTTGCCCGCCCGCGCCGCCACCGCCGCCTTGCGCAGCGCATCGGCCAGCGCGTCCGTATCGGCGATGGAGGCGTCCGCGGCCATCATCCACAGCACGGCGTCCGGGTCTTCCTCCGCCACCAGAATGGCGGCGGCGGCGATGGCGGGCGCGCTGTTGCGGCCCACCGGCTCCAGTATGATCCGGGCGTTGGCGATGCCCACCTCGCGCAGTTGTTCGGCGATCAGGAAGCGGTGTTCCTCGTTGCAGACCACGACCGGTGGAGCGAAACCCGGCCCGCTGCCGCGCAGCACGGTGTCCTGCAGCAGGGTCCGGTCGGACAGCAGCGGCCAGAGTTGCTTCGGAAAACTCTCCCGCGAGACCGGCCACAGCCGCGTGCCGGAGCCACCGGAGAGAACGACGGGGACGATGGTTGGTTCGGTCATGGGTCGCGTCTTGGCCTCATCTGGGAGCGCGGGCAATGGCTCGCATAGCCGGCCCGAGGTGACAACAGGATGTCCGGTCCCGCTTCGGCGGATCGGTCAGGGAACCGGTGCCCTTGGGGCTTGGCCGGAGGCTTTGGGTCAGGGGCAGGGGGGGGTGCACCCTACTTTGGTGTTGGCACCACCTCCGACGCGCTGCCCGGGACCATGATCGTGCTGGTGCCGTTGCCGTTGTTCATCATCATCCCGGGAACCGGCGAGCCCGGGATCATGATCATTTGCGGTCCGCCTGGGCTCCCGGTCACCAGTCCCGATCCGCGCGGTGTCGTGACGCTCGGCGGCGCCACGACGGGCGAGGGGGACGGCGTCTGGACGGGCGCCTGGAACCCGGGCGCGCCACCCGCGGGCGGGACTTGCGCGATGGCGGGCCCGGCCAGCGCCGCCAGGACCGTCGCCGCCACGAGCCGGAACCTGATCATTTCGCTTTCTCCTGAGACCGGTCCGCGCGGGAAAATGGTCGGACACCAGGATAAGAAGGGAGGCCGTACCCTGTACCGCCAGGACCGGGTCCCCCTGTGTGGGAACCCGCTGGCGGGCCGCGGACAGGCCACGACATCGGCGTCGCCCTTTACCGTATAACGGTCGGGCGCGCGGCGTGTCTCGTGGCGTGATGTCCAAACGGGCAATCCCACTTTCAACGGCGGCCAGCAATGTCGCCAGGTTGTGCCGTACCGTGCGCCAGACAAATGCCTCCGCGACGTTGTCGTAGTCATGACGGTATACATTGCCCACGCCCATAATCGCCCGCCAGGGCAACTCCGGGTGACGGTCACGCGGGGCAGGGTCAAGACGGCGGCAGGCTTCCGAGACGATTTCGAGGCAGCGTGTCACCGCGTAGGATGTTCGCCGGTCGGCTTCGAATTCTTCCGCCGACATTCCCGCAACGAACGTCTTGGCCAGGCGCCCGTTGTCGCGAATGTCGAACAGGGCAAGCCGGGTGCGGTCAGAAGGCATAAACCGCCTCTCGTTCAGCCCGCGGCCGAACGAGTGGCCTGAGTCGGGCGCACGGTCACACCTTTTCATCGCCGCGCATTCATGCGCGTGGTGGAAACCAGCGCCTCCGGCCCGATCCCGGCCAGGCATCGGATTTTGCACGGGACCGCGATCGGTGCGAAATTCGCCGCATCGAGCCATATGGCCGGTCGGAGCAGGCCCTGGAGCATCACGCCGAGATACTGACAGGAGGGAGGTGGCACCAGCGCACCCCAGGCTGGCGCGATGCCGCGGCGACGTTGCTGGTATTGGGTCTGATCCTGCTGATCGGCATCGGCGCGCGGCAGATGGTGGCGCCGTTCGTTTCGGCTCATCAAGCGGAGATCTCGCTCGCACCGGCGGCGCTGCCGCTCTACACCCTGCGTACCGTCATGCGCATGCTGGCCGCGCTGGCCGCCTCCCTGACCTTCACCTTTACCTACGCGACCCTGGCCGCCAAGAGCCGCCGGGCCGAAATGGTGCTGATACCGATCCTGGACGTGCTCCAATCGGTGCCGGTTCTCGGATACCTGTCGTTCACCGTCACGTTTTTCGTCGCGCTGTTTCCCGGCAACGTGCTGGGCCCCGAACTCGCCGCGATCTTCGCCATCTTCACCAGCCAGGCCTGGAACATGGCGTTCAGCTTCTACCAGGGCCTACGCACGGTTCCCAATGAACTCGATGAGGCGAGCCGCGCCTTTCGCGCCTCCGCCTGGCAACGTTTCTGGCGCCTCGAGGTGCCGTTCGCCATGCCTGGGCTCATTTGGAACATGATGATGTCGATGTCGGGAGGCTGGTTCTTCGTTGTCGCCTCCGAGGCGATTTCCGTCGGCGACGTGCAGATCGCGCTGCCCGGTGTCGGGTCCTATGTCGCGCGCGCCATTCAGGAGCGCGACCTCGCGGCGGTCGGTTGGGCGATCGCGGCCATGACCATCGCCATCATTTGCTACGATCAGCTTCTGTTCCGGCCGATGGTGGCCTGGGCTGAAAAATTCCGCTTCGAGCAGACGGCGGCGCAGACCGTGCCGAGGAGCTGGGTCCTCGATCTGTTACGCGGCTCGAACTTGTTGCGGTCGATCAATCAGCCGATCGGCACGGCCGCGCGGAAAATCACGCGCGCCCAACTTTCGCTTCCGCCGGGGATCGTGCACCGCATGACGGTCTGGTCGCCGCCGCGGAGGGCGGTGGACATCATCTGGATTGGCCTTGTCGCCGCCGGCATCGCCTATGTCGTGTGGGCCTTGGCGCAATTCGCCGGCGCCGCGCTCGCCTGGGATGACGTCGCGATCGCCGTCAGCAACGGCGGTCTCACGCTGCTTCGCGTCGCCATTCTGATCGTGATCGCCTCCGTCATTTGGGTCCCGATCGGCGTCGCGGTCGGGCTACGCCCGGGACTCACGGCGAAGGTCCAGCCGATCGCCCAGTTTCTCGCCGCATTTCCGGCGAACCTGTTGTTTCCGGTCGTGGTCTTTTTGATCGTGCGGTTCGACCTGACGCCCAGGATCTGGCTCAGTCCGCTGATGATCCTGGGGACGCAATGGTATATTCTGTTCAATGTCATCGCCGGCGCCAGCGCGTTTCCCAGCGATTTCCGTGAGGCCGCGGCGACCTTTCGCGTCCGCCGCTGGCGCTGGTGGCGGCAGGTCATGCTGCCCGGAATATTCCCTTATTACGTGACCGGAGCGATTACCGCCTCCGGCGGCGCATGGAACGCCAGCATCGTATCCGAGGTCGTCAGCTGGGGACCAACGAAACTGAACGGCTCCGGGCTTGGCGCTTACATCGCGCAGATGACCGTGGCTGGCGATTTTCCGCGCATCGCGCTTGGCATCGCCGTCATGTCCATCCTCGTGATCACGATGAATCGGCTGATCTGGCGGCCGCTTTACGCCTTCGCCGAACGCCGAACACGGCTCGATTAGGGGAGGGCAGGTGACAACCGAAACGATCCCGCCGGTCATCGACCTTCGCAAGATTAACATGGCCTTCGCCAGGCCGACGGGAGAGCCGCTGCCGGTGCTCGTCGACATCGACCTGTCCATCATGGAAGGCGAAATCGTCGGTCTGCTGGGACGGTCGGGATCCGGCAAATCAACCCTGCTGCGCATCGCCGGCGGGTTGATCAGGCCGACGTCGGGCGAGGTACTCTATCGCGGGGCGCCGCTCGCCGGCCCGGCGGAAGGCATCACCATCGTGTTTCAGACCTTCGCTTTGTACCCGTGGCTGACGGTGCAGGAGAACGTCGAGCTTGGCCTGGACGCACTCGCGCTGCCGCTTGACGAGGCAAGGCGCCGGGCGACCTCCGCCATCGATCTGATTGGCCTCGACGGCTTCCAATCGGCGTACCCGCGTGAGCTTTCGGGCGGCATGCGCCAGCGGGTCGGCTTCGCCAGGGCGATCGTGAGCGACCCGACATTGCTGCTCATGGATGAGCCGTTTTCGGCGTTGGATGTGCTCACCGCCGAGACGTTGCGGACCGACTTCCTCGATCTTTGGACGGCGCGTCAGCTGCCGACCAAAGCGGTGCTGCTGGTCACCCATAACATCGAGGAAGCGGTCCTGATGTGCGACCGGATTCTCGTGCTCGCGTCAAATCCGGCGCACGTCGCGGCGGAGATCCGGGTCCCGCTGCCGCAACCGCGCAACCGGCTCGACGCGGCGTTTCACGCGATCGTGGACGAGATCTATTCGATCCTGACCTCGAGAATGACGGAATCGATTGGCGCGCAAAGCCAGATCAATCGCGGTCTGGCACAACGTCTGCCGCGGGTATCAATCTATTTGATCGGCGGGTTCATTGAAAAACTGATCTCGCCGCCATTCGACGGCTACGCCGAGATGGCCAGGATCGCGGCATCCTTCAACTTGCAGGTCAACTGGCTGTTTCCCATCGCCGAGGCGCTGCACATCCTGGAATTCGCGGAACTCAAGGAAGCTAGCATCAAGCTGACCGCCGCCGGCCGGGTCTTCGCGCGGAGCGGGCCGGAGGAGCGCAAGCGGCTGTTCCGAGAGCATCTGCTTCGCTTTGTGCCACTCGCCGCCCATATTCGTCAGGTGCTCGATGATCGCGAGGGGCACGCCGCACCCCGGGCGCGCTTCGAGTTTGAACTGCAGGACCATCTCGATGGCCGCGACGCGGAGCGGACCTTGCGGGCGGTGGTCGGTTGGGGACGGTACGCGGGTTTGTTCGATTATGACGACAAGTCGCGCACGTTCAGGATCGGCCAAACGGTGGCCTGATGCCAATCCGCGGAAAGAATGACTCTTCCAGCCAAACCGTCATGGCCGCGGCCAAACCGTCATGGCCCGTAGCCAAACCGTCATGGCCCGGCTTGTCCGCATGAGCATCAGGTTAAGCCTCGCGGGAGGCGCATTTCGCTCTCCGTCGTCATCCTCGGCCTTGAGCCGAGGATCTGTGGACGCACGCACGGCGTCAATTACAGCCGATTTCCGCGCGGCCAGAGATGCTCGGCTCACCCGGATTGGCCGGGCCGCGACAGCGGCGCTTTGCCGCGTGACCGACAGCATTATCATTCCGGCTATGGCATGATGGGATTTCAGTGCAGAAAGTGTCAAGAGTCAGGCGGTAAGGGACTAATGCCTATGCGGCTTGTCCGGGCCATCTGTCGCCGGCACGTGCTCGTAAAGGTGGCCCGGACGAGTCGGGCCAGGATGTGAAAAGCAATAGCGTATGTCACTCTTTCGCCAGCTGGTGTGCCGCCATCCTCACCCCGCCTCCCGCGTCCTCTCGCGTAACTCAAACTTCTGAATCTTCCCCGTGCTGGTCTTCGGCAACGCTCCGAACGTCACATGCCGCGGGCACTTGAAATGCGCCATGTGCTGCCGGCACCACGCGATGATCGCCTCCGCCGTCACCGCCTCCGCGCCCGGCTTCAGCGTCACGAACGCATGCGGCGTCTCGCCCCATCGCTCATCCGGCCGCGCGACGACCGCCGCCTCCATCACCGCCGGGTGCTGGTACAGCACCTCCTCCACCTCCAAAGAGGAAATATTTTCGCCCCCGGAAATAATGATGTCCTTGGCGCGATCCTTCACCTCGACATAGCCATCCGGATGCATCACCGCGAGGTCGCCGGTATGGAACCAGCCGCCCGCGAACGCCTCCTCGGTCGCCGCCTTGTTCTTCAGGTACCCCATCATCACCGTATTGCCGCGCAACATCAGCTCGCCGATCGTTACGCCATCCGCCGGCACCGGCAGCATCGTCGCGGGGTCGAACACCGCGGCGTCCTCCAGCATCGGCGTGTTCACTCCCTGCCGTGCCATGAACGCGGCTTTCTCCGCCGGAGTCATCGTCTCCAGCGCCGGCTGCCACATGCACACGGTGGAGGGGCCGAAACTCTCCGTCAGCCCGTAGAGATGCGTGACCGCGAATCCCATCTCCTCCATTCGCGCGATGACGGCGGACGGTGGCGCCGCCCCGCCGGTGGCGATCCGCACCGTCCGCTGGAACCGCCGCCGCACCGTGTCCGGCGCGTGGATCAGCATCGACAGCACGACCGGCGCGCCGCACATATGTGTCACGTTATGTTCAGAGATCACCGGAAAGATCTCCGCCGGATCGACCCGCCGCAGGCAGACGTGCGTTCCTCCCGCAAGCGTAACGGCCCAGGTGTAGGTCCAGCCGTCGCAGTGGAACATGGGGAGGGTCCAGAGGTAGACGCTGGAGGGCGACAACTGAAACGTCAGCGCGTTGGCGGCGGCGTTCAGGTAGGCGCCGCGATGATGCAGCACGACCCCCTTCGGGTTGCCCGTGGTCCCCGACGTATAGTTCAACGAGATCGCCTGCCACTCGTCGTCCGGCAAAGCCAGCGCGAAGTTCGGATCGCCGCCAGCGATGAAACGTTCATACTCGAACGCGCCGATCCGTTCTCCACCCGATCCGAGCGGATCGTCGATAGTGACGACCAGCGGCGCTGTTCCGGCCTCTTCCAGCGCGCGCCGCATGACCGCGGAGAACTCGCGGTCGATCAGCACCACCTTGGCCTCCGAGTGCCGCAGAATGAATCCGATGGCGCCCGCGTCGAGCCGCGTATTGATCGGGCACAACACCGCCCCCAGAGCCGGAACCGCGTTATGCGCCTCCAGCATTTCCGGAATGTTGGGCGCCAGAATCGCCACGGTGTCGCCCTTGCCGACCCCGGTCCCCGCCAGCGCCGCCGCCAACCGCCGCGTCCGCTCCAGGAACTCGGCGTAGTTGTATCGCCGCGCCCCATGGATGATGGCGGTCCGGCGCGGGTACACACGCGCGGCGCGCAGCAGGAACGAGACCGGGGACAACGGCACGTGATTGGCCGGGGTCCGGTCGAGGTCCTGTGCGTAAATGCAGCCTTCTTGAAGTGACACGTCCGGGGTTTCCTTCGGGTTCAATGGTGCGCCGCCGCCTCGCGCGGGGACGCCGCGGGCCGCACCGCGTCCAGCTTCGGCGGCTCCGGCGCCGCCACCGGCCGTGGCCGCATCACCGAGGCGAGCGCCTGCAAATGTTTGGGCAGCATCGCCCGTGCCTCCGCCGCCTCCGGCCGCCAGACGGCGTCCGGCTTGACGTCCGGCTTTTCGGTGCCCACGCGGCACATCGTGTCGTCGGTCCGGTCCTCCGCCAGCACCGTCTCCAACCGCACCGCGAGGTCGCGCATCGCCGTCAGCCGGTCATCGGCGATGCTCCGCACGATCTGTAGCACCGGCTCGAACGCCGGGCCGCGCAACCGGTCCAGATGCGCGTCCCGGGCGGCCGCGTCGACGCATTTCTCCCCATCGGTCAGCGTCACCGCGGCGGCATAGAACCACATCATCACCGCCGTCTCCGACAACCCGGTCGAGCCGGTCGCCGCGACGTCCAGCGCGTGCATCTCGGCGACGCCGATCGCGCCGGTGGCGAGGAACCGTGTCTGCTCCCACATCAGCGCCGGCACCGGTCCGTCCTTCTCCACCAGTTCCCTCTTCACCACCTCGGCCCGCTTCCAGTCGAGGCCCGCCAGCGCGGCGTCCAGCCGGCCGCGGAACGGCTGCGGGATCAGCGGCACCTTGTCGCCCTGAAAATGCGCCCGCAGCAACGCCGTCGCGTGCTGGGACAGGTGGATCGGCCCGCCCGAGAACGCGGCCGCCGGCGGCCCCACGTCGAGCGGGCTCTGCGCGCGCGCCATCGGTCCGCCCCCCATTCCAGCCACGACCACGCAGAACATCAGCAGCAGAACGCGCACCAGGCCTCCTTATGCGTGCCGGAGCGGCCGTGGCCCGCGACCTCGCCGCGGACTGCCCGTCCTGGACCAACAGCTAAACCTATGGCACAGCCCGCCGCTACGCCAATCGGCGGCCCCTTGGGAGGACAGCGTCATGGAACCAGTGGTCAAGGTCACCGTCCAGGATTACGTCGCCACCGTGATGATGGACCGGCCGCCGGTCAACGCGCAGAGCGACCAGTTGCGTCAGGAGCTGATCGCGGCGTTCGACGGCTTCACCGACCGGGACGACGTGCGCGTCGCCATCCTGACCGGATTCGGCAAGATGTTCTCGGCCGGCGCCGACATGAAAACCCGTCCCACCGGCGACACCGCCGGCGAGTACTGGGCGTTCAACCGCCTGGTGCGCGAGATGTTCAATTCGATCAGCGAATGCGCCAAACCGGTGATCGCCGCCGTCAACGGTCCGGCGCTTGGCGCGGGGTTCGCTCTGGCCGCCGCCTGCGACATCATCCTGGCGTCCGATAACGCCGTGTTCGGCATGCCGGAAATCGATATCGGCCTGATGGGCGGCGCGGCGATGCTGCAGCAACTGTTCGGCCGCTCCCGCGCGCGCCGCATGTTCTACACCGGCTGGCGCGTGCCGGCCGACGAAATGTATCGCACCGGTGTCATCGAATGCAGCGTGTCATTGGAGCAATTGCTGCCGGAGGCGATGAAGCTCGCCACCGAAATTGCGTCGAAAAGCCCGCTGGCCATGCGTTACGCCAAGCAATCGATGAACACGACGATGCACATGCCGCCGCGCGACGGCTACCGGTTCGAGCAGAACCTGACCGTGGCGCTGTCGAAATCCGAGGACGCCGCCGAGGCGCGCGCCGCGTTCTTCGAAAAGCGCAAGCCGAACTTCAAGGGACGCTGAGCTCCGGCTTCTCGCCAGCGCAACGAAAGGATCGGGAATGGATCTACAACTTCGCGGCAAGACCGCGCTCGTCACCGGCGCCAGCATGGGCATCGGCCGCGCCATCGCGAAAGCGCTCGCCGCCGAGGGGGTTCGCGTCGTCGGCGCCGCGCGCCGGCTGGAGGAACTGGAGCGCATGGCCGACGAGGTCGAGGCCGCGCGACATCCCAGACCCATCCTGGTGCGACAGGACGTCATGGAAGAAGACGCGGCGATGCGGCTGCGCGACGCCGCGTACGCCGCCTTGGGTCACATCGACATCCTGGTGAACAACGCCGGCGGCAGCCGCCGCCTGCCGGTCGATGCGCCCGAGGAACGCTGGACCGAGGCGATGACACTGAACTTCACCCGCCCGCGGCAACTCGCCCATGCCTTGTTGCCGAAAATGATCGAGAACCGCTGGGGCCGCATCATCAACATCACCGGCAAGAGCGAACCCGACCACCTCAATGCCGCCTTCTCCGCCAAAGCCGGCATCCACGCCTGGGCCAAGGGTCTGTCCATTGAGGTCGGGCAATACGGGATCACGGTCAACTCCATTCCACCAGGCCGCATCATGAGCGAGCAAATCCGCCGCAATTATCCGGAAGACTTTCGGAAAAACTTCGCCGAAACGGAAATTCCCCTGAAATACTGGGGCGAGCCGGAGGACCTGGCGGTGATGGCGGTATGGCTGGCCTCGCCGCTGGCTCGCTACATCACCGGAACGGTTATTCCGGTTGATGGTGGACTGCGGCGCTACTCGTTCTGACAAGCGAACGGTATGGCTCGACCACGATTCTTGCCTCAACGCGGCGGAGATCGTGGCACGTACGTTTCAACGTCATGGCCCGGCTCGACCGGGCCATCCTGTGCCGCGCGATGTTGGCGCGGGTGGCCCGATCACGTCGGGCATCGTGGTTAACCCGCGGCCCAGAAACGTTGGCGCCGTGATGTTCGTGCCCGCGGGACCTGACCCGGCGATCGATCACCCCGCGGCCCTTTCCCCCACCTGCCCCCCGCTCTAGACTCCCCTCCGGAACGACGGATGGAGTGGAATGATGCGGCAAATGGTCCTGGTCGGCTTTCTGCAGGCGCAGAACTGCACAACGCTGGCGAGCGCCTGGCGGCATCCCGAGGCGCGCTCGGATTTCACCACCGCCGCCTATTACCAAAAAATCGGCCAGGTCCTGGAATCGGGAAAATTCCAGATGGCTTTCTTCGACGACCGTCTGGCGATGCCCGATATCTACGGCGGCAACCCCGCCGAGGTCGTCGCCAACGGCGTCCGCGTCGTGAAGATCGACCCCGTCGCCACGTTGATGGCGATGGGATTCGGCACGAAATATCTCGGGATCGGTTCGACCGCGTCGACGACCTATTACGAGCCGTTCGATGTCGCCCGCCGGTTCCAGACCGTTGACCACATGATCGGCGGCCGCGCGGCGTGGAACGTCGTCACCTCGGTCAATGACGGCGAGGCGCACAACATGGGTCGCGACGTTCATATGGATCACGATCTTCGTTACGATCGCGCGGATGAGTTCATGGAGATCGTGCACAGCTGCTGGGATGGTTGGGAAGACGACGCGCTGGTGGTCGACAAAAAATCCGGCCTGTTCGCCCATCCGGAGAAGGTGCACCGCCTGGAATACAAAGGAAAGTTCCTGAAATCGTCTGGCACCTTCACCGTGCCGCGGTCGCCGCAGGGCCACCCCGTCGTGATCCAGGCCGGCTCCAGCGCGCGCGGGAAAGTGTTCGCCGCGCGGTGGGCCGAAACGATGTTCGTCAGCTACCCGGACTTCAAGACCGCGCGACGCGATTACGCCGCCATGAAAGCATCGATCGCCGCGCTGAACCGCGATCCGGACAAGGTGACCATCAACACCATCGCCTATCCGGTGGTCGCCGAAACCCGCGCCGAGGCCGAGGATAAATGGGCGCTCATCGAGTCGCTCTACAAAGAAGTCGACGGTCTCTCCCTGCTGTCCGAGGCATTGAACTACGACTTCAAAAAGAAGGGCATGGACGAAACCTTCACCGATGAGGAACTCGAAGGCATGTCGGGCATGCAGGCCATGCGCGACCGGGTCATGGAACAATCCGGCCGCAATCCGACGGTGCGCGACTTCCTGGAGGTCACCCGCCGCGGCCGCCCGCGTGAGGCGATCATCGGCAGCGGCAAGGACGTCGCCGACCGGCTGGAACAATGGTTCAGCGAGGGCGCCTGTGACGGCTTCGTCGTCGCCGGCACCCACACGCCCGGCACGTTCGAGGATTTCGTCAAATTCGTCGTTCCGGAACTGCAACGCCGCGGCCTGTCCCCGAGAGACTACAAAGGCGCCACCTTGCGCGAAAATCTCGGCCTGGGCCGCCCGGCGATCGGCGGTTGGAAACTTGAGGCCGCGTGAGACAGGCCAACCTCCGGCTTTCGGATCGAGTTGGGCCGCCGCTGTCATTGCGAGCGCGGCGAAGCAATCTCCGTACGCGGGGACCGGGAGATTGCGTCGCCGCTCCGCTTCTCGCAACGACAAAGAGGGAACCGCCTGCCGGTTCAGGCGGAACACGCACCAACTCAGCGATGCGAACATCGTGGCACCGAATGAAACATGCCTAAAAAAACCATCCTGATCGCTGGCGCGACCGGCCTTGTCGGCTATGCCGCGCTAAAGCACTTCACCCAGCATCCGGGCCAGGACGTCATCGCTCTGTCCCGCCGCATGCCGCGAGAAACGTTCGGAGCACGTTTCATTCCGCTGGATCTGACCGATCCCGACCGGTGCCGTGCGCTGATCCGCGGTCTGACCGGCGTGACCCACCTGGTGTACGCCGCCTTGTTCGAACTCCCCGGCCTGGTCGAGGGCTGGCGCGACGATCGCCAGATCCACACCAACGACCAAATGTTACACAATTTGCTGGAGCCGTTGATCGAAGCCAACCCCGGTCTGCGCCATGTGACATTGCTGCAGGGGACGAAGGCCTATGGCGTCCACGTCCGTCCGCTGACCGTTCCCGCCCGCGAGGGCCGCTCCGAACTGCGCGAGCAGCCGAATTTCTATTGGGCTCAGGAGGACTATCTCAAACAGCGGCAAATCGGGCAGTCCTGGCACTGGACCATTCTCCGCCCAGTACTGATCGTCGGCGAGGCGATCGGCGGTGCCATGAACCTGATCCCGGCGCTCGGCGTTTACGCCGCGCTGACGCGGTTGCGCGGCGACGTCCTGCCGTACCCGGGCGGCGCGCCGAGGGTCGCGCAGGCGGTGGACGCGGATTTATTGGCGCGCGCGATCGATTGGTCCGGCGAATCCCACAAGGCGCGCAACGATACCTTCAACGTCACCAACGGCGATGTCTTCGTCTGGGAAAATGTGTGGCCGGCGATCGCCGAGGCGGCCGGGATGCGCAGCGGTGAGCCGGCGCCGTTCGCGCTCACCAGCCTGCTGGACACCGCCACGGCCGACTGGGATTTCATCCGCGCGCGGCACAATCTGCTGGCGCCACCGCTGCGCGAATTCGTCGGCCAGTCGATGGAATACGTCGACTACCAGATGCGATACGGGCGGACCGACATCGGCCCGCCCGCGATCGTTTCGACCGTGAAGATCAACCAGGCCGGCTTCCACGACACGATGGACACCGAGACCATGTTCCGGAAATGGTTCCGCGCGTTTCAGCGAATGCGGTTATTGCCCCTCGCGGACCACGCCATTGCTTAGGGTGCCGATGCCGGTGATTTCGACCTCGATCGTGTCGCCGTGTTTCATGTTCTCGGTCTTGCCTTCGGTGCCCATCCAGACCACGTCGCCGGGATACAACGTCAGGCAGGTCGTCATCGCGACCAGGTAATCGACCACGCCGAACACCATGTCGTTGGTTTTGAAAGCGATCAGTTCCTTGCCGTTCAATCGGATCTTCGTCACCAGATCGTCCAGCTTCACGTCGGTCTCGATCCACGGCCCCATCGGCTTGAACGTATCGGTGTTCTTCGCCCGCCACAGGGTGCGGTCCTGCTTTTGCCAGCTCCGCTCGCTGACGTCGTTGCCGATGGTCCAGCCCATGACGGCGGTCAGGGCATTCTCCCGTGTCAGGTTCTTGCATTTGCGCCCGATCACCGCGACCAGCTCGCCCTCGTATTGCACCAGTTCCGTCGCGTCGGCCGGAATGACGATGTTTTCCCCGTGCGCGATCAGCGCGTTGTTGGCGCGATAGCCGATGTCCGGCTGGGTCGGCAGACTGACCGGCCGGCCAAGTTTCTCCGCTGCCTCCTTGACATGTTGAGCGTAGTTCAGGCCGGCGGCATAGAAGGTCGGCGGGATCACCGGCACCATCAGCTTCACATCGGACCGTTTGCGTTTCGCCGAGGTCCGCTCCCACGCGTCGAACGGCGAGCCGCGCACCGGAATGATGGTGTCACCTTCAACGACGCCATAGGTTGGTGTCCCAGCGTTATCGAAACGAGCCCAGCGCATTTGGGTTTCCTCCAGGGTTGTGGGTCAGGCGGCGTCTTCCAGGATCATCGCGGCGGCCTTTTCCCCGATCATGATCGCCGGTGCGTTGGTATTGCCGCCGATGATGGACGGCATGATCGACGCGTCGGCGACCCGCAGCCTCTCGACACCATACACGCGCAGTCGCGGATCGACCACTGCGGCGGGATCGGTGCCCATGCGGCAGGTGCCGACCGGGTGGTGGTTCGACACCCCGCGCTCGCGCACCACCTGTTCCAGATCGGCATCGGACTGCGCCGAGGCGCCCGGCAGGATTTCCCCGGCGACATAGGGCGCCAGGGCAGGCTGCGCGGCGATCGCGCGGCAGGCGCGGATGCCGAAGATCAGCGCCCGCATGTCGTAATCGGATTTGAGGAAGTTGAACCGTATGTCCGGCGGCACCGCCGGATCGGGACTTTTGAGCCGCACCGAGCCGCGGCCTTCCGGGCGCAGATGTACCGGGCTGAGCGTCATGCCGGGGAATTTGTGCGGATTGATGCCTTTGCGGGTGCGCTCCGCCGTGCTCCAGGCCGACATGTTGATCTGGATATCCGGCCGTTCCAGCGCCTTATCGCTGCGTAGGAACGCACCGGCGAACAGTCCGGTGGTCGCCATATAGCCGTTGCGCGTGAACAAATATTGCGCCCCCGCGAGCAGCCGTCGCGGCAAACTTCCCGCCAGATCGTTCAGGCTGACATGCCGCGTCAACTGGTACGCGGCATAGATGTTGAAATGATCGTGCAGATGCGCGCCGACACCCGGCATGTCGCGCACCACCGGAACACCAAAGTTCCGCAGCAACTCCGCCGGTCCAAGCCCGGAAAGTTGCAGCAAATGCGGCGAACCATAGGTGCCGCCGGACACGATCACTTCGCCGCGCGCATGGGCGATCGCGATCCCGCGCGGCGTACGGTATTCGACCCCGACCGCGCTTCCGTTCTCGATCAGCACCCGGGTCGCGTGCGCCTCGGTAACGATGGTCAGGTTGCTTCGCTTGCGGGCGGTCTTCAGATAGGCCGACGCCGAACTCCAGCGCAGCCGCCGCTTGGTCGTGGTTTGATAATAGCCGCCCCCCTCTTGCCGGACGCCGTTGAAATCCGGGTTGAACGGGATGCCCGCCTGCATCGAGGCCTCGACCATTGCCCGGCCCAGAGGCCAGATTTTCGGCGGGTCGGACACGCGCAACGGCCCGCCCGCGCCGTGCAGCGCATCGGCGCCGCGTTCGTTGTCCTCGGCCTTGCGAAAGAACGGCAGGACGGAATCCCAGTCCCAGCCGTCGCAGCCGCGCTGCCGCCACAGATCGTAATCGGCCGGCGTGCCGCGCATATAGACCATGCCGTTGATCGAACTGGTGCCGCCCAGTACTTTGCCACGCGGCAAATACAGCGTGCGGTTGTTGAGGTTCGCTTCCGGCGCGCTGTCGAACATCCAGTTGACGCGGGGATTGGCGAACTGTTTGGTGTAGCCGATCGGAATGTGAGTCCACGGGTTGCTGTCCCGCACGCCCGCTTCCAGCAGCAGGACCCGGTATCGCCCGGATTCCGACAGCCGCGCGGCGACGGCGCAACCCGCCGAGCCCGCGCCCGTCACGATATAATCAAACGCCGCGGCGTCTGTCACGCGGTCGCCACTGCCTTGACGCCAAGCTCATCGACCATCTTTTCCCGCATGATGAACTTTTGCATTTTGCCGGTCACCGTCATCGGGAATTCGCTGACGAAGCGGACATGTCGCGGCACTTTGTAATGCGCGATCTGATCCTTGCAGAACGCCTTGACGTCCTCCTCCGTCAATGTCGCGCCGTCACGGATCTTGATCCACGCGCAAAGCTCTTCGCCGAAGCGCTGATCGGGGACACCGAACACCTGCACGTCCTGGATCGCGGGGTGCCGATAAAGAAATTCCTCGATCTCGCGCGGGTAGATGTTCTCCCCGCCGCGAATCACCATGTCCTTGATCCGGCCGACGATGTTGCAATAGCCGTCGGCGTCCATCGTCGCCAGATCGCCGGTGTGCATCCAGCCCGCCTTGTCGATGGCCTGCGCCGTGCGTTCCTCGTCGTCCCAGTAGCCGAGCATCACCGAATAACCGCGGGTGCAGAACTCGCCGGTGGTGCCCGCCGGCACCACGTGGCCTTCGGTATCGACGATCTTCACCTCGACATGCGGATGCACCTTGCCCACGGTCGCGGTCTGATGTTCCAGCGTATCACCGATCAGCGTCTGCGTGCTGACCGGACTGGTTTCCGTCATGCCGTAGCCGATGGTCATCTCGGTCAGGCGCATATCCTTGATGCAGCGGCGCATGACCTCGATCGGGCAGGGCGCCCCGGCCATCATGCCGGTGCGCAAACTGTTCAGATCGAACTTTGAAAAATCCGGATGATCCAGTTCGGCGATGAACATGGTCGGCACGCCGTACAGCGAGGTGCAGCGTTCCGCCGCGACGGTTTCCAGTGTCGCCAGCGGATCGAACCCCTCGCCAGGGAACACGATCGCCGCGCCGTGCGTGAGACAGGCGAGGCTGCCGATCACCATGCCGAAACAATGATACATCGGCACCGGAATGCACACCTTATCCTGCTCGGTGTAGCGCATCGTCTGGCCGATAAACAGGCCGTTGTTCAGGATGTTGTGATGCGTCAGCGTGGCCCCTTTGGGCAGGCCCGTCGTGCCGGAGGTGAACTGAATATTGATCGGGTCGTCGAATTGCAGTTTCCCCGCCAGGTCCGCCAGAGCGGCACGCTCGGCCGCGCCGCCCAACGTGTGGACGGACTCGAAGGCCATCGTTCCAGGCGCCGCCCCGCCGATCTGGATCACCGTGCGCAGTGTCGGCAGTGTCGCCGCATCCAGGTGTCCCGGTTTCGCGCGCGGCAGTTCCGGGGCCAGCGTATTGACCATGCCAATATAGTCGCTGGTCTTGAAGCGCGTCGCGGTGATCAGAGCGCGGCAACCGACCTTGTTCAGCGCGTATTCCACCTCGGACAGCCGGTACGCCGGATTGATGTTGACCAGGATCAGGCCGGCCTTCGCGGTGGCGTATTGCGTGACGATCCACTCGGCGTTGTTGGGCGACCAAATACCCACGCGCTCGCCGGGTTTCAGGCCGATCGCGACCAGACCAGCGGCGAAAGCGTCGACTTTCGCGCCAAGCTCTCGCCAGGTCCAATTGACCCCCTGTTGCCGAGAGATCAGGCCCGGCCGGTCGCCCCACCGTTCCACCGTGCGATCGAAATGCACCCCGATCGTTTCACCGAGCAACGGCTCCGTCGTGACACCGTGTGCGTAGCTGAGCGCTTTCATGAACCTCCTCCGGTCAGTTCCAGCAACGGCAGCAACACCGCGTCGCGTTCCGCCGCCACCCCGTCAATAATTTGGCGACATGTCGCAGCGGACAATTCCGGTGTCGACATCGACGCCCACCACGCCTCGAACGCGGGCTTGAACTGGTCGAGCATATGGGTGATGCCGCCTTCGCCGCCGCCCAGATGAAACGTCATATGCGGCCCCATGACCGCCCACCGCAATCCTGGGCCGGCGGAGATCGCGGTATCGACGTCTTCGACCGAGGCGAGGCCGGTGACCACCGCGCTGACCGCCTCCCGCCACAGCGCCGCCTGCAACCGGTTGGCGAGGTGCCCCGGCGCTTCCTTCCGGATATGGATCGGCTTCTTGCCGATGCCGCGGTAGAACTCCAGGCACCAAGCGATGGTTTCGGGCGCGGTATCGCGGCCGCCGACGACCTCGACCAGCGGAATCAAATGCGGCGGATTGAACGGATGTCCGACGGCGAAGCGTGCCGCCGAGCGAAACCCCGCCTGCATCTCCGACATGATCAGGCCCGAGGTGCTGGACGCCAGGATCGCGTCGGACCGCAAAACGCTGTCGATCCGGGCATAAAGCTCCCGCTTGATCGGCAGGCGTTCCGGTGCGTTCTCCTGCACGAACTCCGCCTCGGCCACCGCCGCTTCCGCCGAGTTTTCGAAATGCCACGCATCAGGCGACGCGTCCGCGACCATCCCCAGCCGCGCCATCGCCGGCCAGGCATCGGCGATATAGCGCCGCACATAAGCCTCGGCTTCCGGCCGCGGATCCCACACGTCGACCGAGATGCCGCGCGCGAGAAACCACGCCGTCCAACTGGCGCCAATCGTCCCGGCACCGAGCACGGCGGCCCGCTTCACGGCGGTCGGTTGCGTCATGGCGTTCCTCCTGTATCAGTATGGGCTTCTAGCAGGATCGCTCGCAAGCCGATAGGAGGACACGTGCCAGGCGAGGATGGACTTCGCGCACCCGAGGACAGCGTCAAACTGGACTGGCCCGTCGTGCGCGCCTACCTCGCCGGTCATGGAATGCGGCTGGACGACGACCCGCCGCCGCGCCAGTTCGCCGGCGGGCTCGCGAACCTCAATTACCTGATTTATCTCGACGGCCGGCCCGCCGTGCTGCGCCGCCCGCCGATGGGCGAGTTGCCGGCCGGCGCCTACGACATGGCCCGCGAACATCGCATCCTGTCGCGTCTGCCGAACGCGCTGCCGTTCGTGCCGCGCAGTTTGCATCTTTGCGACGATCCCGCCATCTGCGGCCAACGCTTCCAGATTCTGGAGTACCGCCCAGGACTCGTGATTCGAGAAACGATACCGCCCGAGTTGGCGGGGCGGCCGGGTCTGGGCGCCCGGCTGTCGGACGTGTTGCTGGAGACGATCGCGGCGATCCACGCGGTCGACACGGCCGCGATCGGCCTGGACGATCTGGGCCGGCCGGACGGATTCCTGGCGCGCGCCGTGTCCGGCTGGGTCAAACGCGGCTGGTCCGCGAAAGAGGACGGCACCGAAACACTGCACCAGGAAATCGCCGCCTGGCTGGAGCGGAATATCGTGCCTGACGGGAAGCCCGGCCTTTTGCACAACGACTTCAAACTGAACAACATGATCCTGAACCCCCAGGATCTGTCGCCGGTCGCTGTTGTCGACTGGGACCAGGGCACTCGCGGCGATCCCCTGTTCGACTTCGCCACCCTCCTCTCCTACTGGATTCACGCCGATGATCCCTGGGCCATGCACGACATGAAACAAATGCCCGCTGTCGAGGCCGGGTTATGCCCGCGCCGTGACGCCGTCGCGGCGTACGCGAAACTCACCGGCCGCGATGTGTCGAATATTCTGTTTCACCGCGTGATCACCATGTACAAACTGTCGGTGATCTTCCTGCAGCTTGGCCTCCGCTACCGGACCGGTGCCACCACCGAGCCGCGCTACGCGCCGTTGACCGCGATCGGCACCGGCATTCTGGAGTTCACCCACGAGATCGCCCAAGGACGCGCATTCTGATGGATTTCTCCCTGACCCCTGAGTTGCAGGAGTTGCAACAACGCACCCGCGCCTTCATCCGCGACAAGATCATTCCGCTGGAAGCGGATCGCCGCCAGACCCATCACGGTCCCACGGAAGCATTCCGTCAGGAACTCGTGGCCCTCGGGCGCCAGGCCGGCTTGCTGGCGCCGCATGTCGGCACCGAATGGGGTGGCCTCGGGCTGAACCATGTCGGTAAGGCGATCGTCTTTGAAGAAGCGGGTTACTCGCTGCTCGGCCCGGTCGCGATGCATATCTTCGCGCCGGACGAAGGCAACATGCATCTGATGGAGGTCGTGGCGACCCAGGAACAAAAGGAGCGGTGGTTGCGGCCTTTGGCCTCGGGCGCGACCCGCTCCTGTTTCTGCATGACCGAGCCCGCGCCGGGTGCCGGTTCCGACCCGGCGGCGATGCTGACCACGGCGCGGCTGGATGGCAATCATTACGTCATCAACGGCGAAAAATGGTTCATCACCGGGGCGGACGGCGCCGCGTTCGCCATCATCATGGCGAAGGGTGAGGACGGTCGCGCGACGATGTTCCTGGCCGACATGGACCAGCCCGGCATCGAAATCGTCCGCGCCATGGACAGTCTGGACACTGCCTTCGCCGGCGGCCACGCGGTCGTCCGGTTCAACAACCTGCGTGTGCCGGCGTCGGACATCCTTGGCGAGCCCGGCAAAGGCTTTCGTTACGCGCAGGTCCGTCTGGCGCCCGCGCGGCTGACGCATTGCATGCGTTGGCTCGGCACCGCGCGCCGCGCGCACGACATCGCCTCGGGTTACGCCCGGCAACGGGAAGTATTCGGCGCGAAGCTGGTCAACCATGAAGGCGTCGGTTTCATGTTGGCGGACAACGAGATCGACATCCGCATGAGCCGGCTGGCGATCTGGCACACCGCCTGGCTGTTGGATCAGGGCGCGCGCGGCACGACCGAGTCGTCGATGGCCAAGGTGTTCTGTTCGGAGGCAATTTTCCGAACTGTCGATCGTTGCGTCCAGGTACTGGGTGGCCAGGGCGTCACCAGCGAAACGCTGGTCGCGCGGATCTTCAATGAGGTGCGCGGCTTCCGCATCTACGACGGCCCGTCCGAAGTGCACCGCTGGAGCCTCGCGCAGAAAATCAATCGCGACGGAGCCAACTGGTGAGCGCGGATTTCGATCTGACCGGCAAGGTTTGCGTCGTCACCGGTGCGGGTCGCGGCATCGGGCGCGGCATGGCCGAGGGTTTGGCGCGGCACGGCGCCACCCTCGTGCTGGCCGGCCGCACCCGCGCGACGTTGGAGGAGGCGGCGGCCGCGATCGGCGATCAGGCGTCGATTCACCCCACTGATGTATCGAAGGAGGCGGACGTCATCGCGCTGCGCGACGCGGTGCTGGGGCAGTTCGGCAAAATCGACGTGCTGGTCAACAACGCCGGCGTGGACCCGATCTTTAAAGGCATCGAACGCACCAGCCTGGAAGAATGGCAACACATCATCGACATCAACCTGACCGGTTTGTTTCTGTGCTGCAAATATATCGGCGGCGCGATTGGTAAGGGAGGCTCCGTGATCAACGTCAGTTCGGTCGCCGGCCATGTCGGACTGGTGCGCTCGGTGCCCTATTGCGCCTCGAAAGGCGGGGCTGAATTATTGACCAAAGCCCTCGCCATCGATTGGGCTTCGCGCGGCGTGCGGGTCAACACCCTCGCGCCGGGCTGGGTCGATACCGATCTCACCCACGAATTGCTGACCCACGAAGTGCACGGGCAGCGCATGTTGTCGGGCACGCCGATGGGACGGTTCGCGACGCCGAAGGACATGGCGGGCGGGGTGGTGTTTCTGGCGTCGGATGCTTCGGCGTTCATGACCGGGCAGAGCCTGGTGATCGATGGCGGGTGGACGGCGGGGTAGGGTCCGGGGTTTCACCCCGGACCCCGACCAGGAGGCGCTGCCTCCTGGACCTCCGCCAAGGGCAGTGGCCCCCCCGCCTTCGCAGGGGCAAGCCTGGAACCATTCATTTTGGGTTCGTGTTTGAGGCGGGCCGACGCGGCCTCGTGAGGTCCGGGTCAGCCCGCCTCAAACACGAACCCAATGGACAGATTGCAAAGGGCCTCGCCCCTTGCTGGGGTCCAGGCATGCCCCTGCGAAGGCGGGGGGCAAAGCCCCTGGCGGGTCCGAGGGCGGAGCCCTCGCGCTTCCCCCACCACCATGGCATTATCCCCGCCACCGCTCGTCAGGAGGACCACATCATGACCGAAGCCTGCATCGTTGGTTGGGCGCACTCGCCCTTCGGCAAGCTCGACGACCCGGACATCGAGTCCCTGATTGGCCGCGTCGCCGGCGCCGCCATCGCCGATGCCGGCATCGCGCCGCACGAGATCGAGGGCACCTTCCTCAGCCTGTTCAACAACGGCTTCTCCGCTCAGGACTTCCCGTCCTCGCTGGTGCTGCAGCATCTGCCGGAGCTGCGCTACCGCCCGATCACGCGCTATGAGAACGCTTGTGCCTCGGGTTCCGCCGCCATTCACGGCGCGCGCGACTTCCTGCTGAGCGGCCGCGGCCGCTTCGCGCTGGTGATCGGTGTGGAAAAGATGACCGCGACGCCGGGCAAGGAGGTCGGCGATATCTTGCTTAAGGCGAGCTACCAGAAGGAAGAAGCCGATATTCCCGCCGGCTTCGCGGGCGTGTTTGGACGCATCGCGGACAAGTATTTCCAGCGTCATGGCGATCAGTCGGACGCTCTGGCGGCGATCGCGGCGAAGAACCACAAAAACGGCGTGGACAACCCGTACGCGCAGATGCGCAAGGATCTCGGCTTCGATTTCTGCCGCAACGTGTCCGACAAGAATCCCTACGTGGCGCGGCCGTTGAAGCGGACCGACTGCTCGCTGGTCTCCGACGGCGCGGCCGCGCTGATCCTGGCCGACGAGGAAACCGCGCGCGCCATGGGCAAGGCGGTGCGCTTCAAAGCCGCCGTCCAGGTCAACGACTTCCTGCCCATCAGCAAGCGCGACATCACGCTGTTCGAGGGCGCGGCGCATGCCTGGCAGCAGGCCCTGGCCGCCGCGGACGTGAAACTACAAGACCTGTCCTTCGTCGAATCGCACGACTGCTTCACCATCGCCGAACTGATCGAGTATGAGGCGATGGGTCTGACTGCTCCCGGTCAGGGCGCCCGCGCGGTGCTGGAGGGCTGGACGCAAAAGGACGGCAAATTGCCGGTCAATCCCTCCGGCGGTTTGAAGGCCAAGGGTCATCCGATCGGCGCCACCGGCGTGTCGATGCACGCGATCACGGCGATGCAACTGACCGGCCAGGCCCCGGGCGGCATGCAATTGCCGAAGGCCGATCTGGGCGGCGTGTTCAACATGGGCGGCGCCGCTGTCGCCAACTACGTATCCATTCTGGAGCCGTTGCGCTGATACCCACCGCGAACCTGGCGCATCTGCTGATCCAGTCGGCGCGGCGGTTTCCCGACCGGCCCGCGCTGATCTGGCGGGATACCATCTGGACATGGGCCGCGTTCAACGCCCGGGTCCAGGCGGCGGCGGGCGCGCTGGCGGCGCGCGGCGTGCGGCATGGCGACCGGATCCTGCTGCACGCGCGCAACTCCAACGCGGTGCTGGAGTCGATGTTCGCGACCTGGCTGTTGGGCGCGGTCTGGGTGCCGACCAATTTCCGCCTGACCCCGCCCGAGGTCGCGTATCTCGCGACCTCATCCGGTGCCTCGGTGCACATTTTCGACAGTGCCTTCCCCGAGCACGCGGCCGCCGCGAAAGCGGAAAACCCCACCTGCCGGCTGGAGATCGCCGTCGGCGACGGCGCGCTGACCTGGGAATCGCTGGCCTCCGCCGACGACAAAATAACCCGGCCGGCGGATGTCGACCGCGATCATCCGGCGTGGTTTTTCTACACCTCCGGCACCACCGGCCGGCCCAAGGCGGGCGTACTGACGCATGGCCAACTGGAGTACGTCATCTGCAACCATCTGTGCGACCTGATGCCCGTCACGACCGAGCAGGACGTGTCGCTGGTCGTCGCCCCATTGTCGCACGGCGCCGGCATCCACGCCTTGCCGCAGGTCGCGCGCGGCGCCGCCACCGTGCTGATGCCGAGTGAACGGCTGGATGTCGCCGAGGCCTGGCGCCTCGTGGAACGCCACCGCGTCTCCAACATGTTCACCGTGCCGACGATCCTGACGATGCTGACCCGGCACGACTCCGTCGATCACTACGATCATTCCAGTTTGCGCTACGTCATTTATGCCGGCGCGCCGATGTATCGCGCCGATCAGGTGCACGCGCTGGAAAAGCTTGGCTCAGTACTGGTGCAGTATTTCGGCATGGGCGAGGTGACCGGCAACATCACCGTGCTGCCGCCCTCCTGCCACAGCCTGAACGATGCCGAGATGCCCGTCGGTAGCTGCGGCTTCCCTCGCACCGGCATGGATGTCACGATTCTTGACGACGCCGGAAATCATCTGCCGCCTGGCACAACGGGAGAGATTTGCGTGCGTGGACCCGGCGTATTCGCCGGTTACCACGACAATCCGGAAGCCACCGAAAAGGCAACGGCGCATGGCTGGTTCCATACCGGCGATCTTGGGCATATGGATGAACGAGGCTTTGTCTACATCACCGGCCGAGCCTCCGATATGTACATCTCCGGCGGCTCGAACGTCTATCCGCGGGAGATCGAGGAAGTCCTGCTGACCCATCCGGCGGTGGCCGAGGCCTGCGTCGTCGGCATGCCGCACGAGAAATGGGGCGAAACCGGCGTCGCCGTGCTGGTGCTGCACGCCGGCGCGACGGTGACCGATCAGGCGCTGACGGCGCATATCGAAGGCAAACTCGCGCGCTACAAACACCCGGCCGCGTTCGTCTTCTGGCCGGAACTGCCGAAATCCGGCTACGGCAAAGTGGTCAAGCGCGACGTGAAGCGCTTGTTGGAGGAGTCATGATCGATCCATCGCGGATCAAAGGCTACCACGCGCATATTTACTACGACGCGCTCAGCCGCCCGCGCGCGGCCGAATTGCGCGCCGCGGTGGAACAGCGCTTCACCGTCCGAATGGGACGCTGGCACGACGTGCCGGTCGGACCGCATCCATGCGCGATGTATCAGATTGCCTTTGAAAATGATCAGTTTCCCACGTTGGCGCCGTTCCTGATGATGAACCGCATGCGCCTGACCATCCTGCTGCATCCCGAGTCCGGCCGTCCGCTCGACGATCACACGATCAACGCCGTCTGGATGGGGCAGGTTTTGCCTTTGGTGACACGCATTCTGCCCGCGGTCGAGCGGACGGCTTGACTTCACCGGGCCCGCCCGCATCATCGGCCGCTCAAGGGGGAACAACAATGTCCGCGCTCGACGACTGCTACAATGTCTTTGACTTAAGGGACGCCGCGAAGGGTAAGCTGCCCAAAGCCGTGTTCGAATTCGTCGACCGCTCCACCGAGGATGAGATCGCGCTGCGCAATAACCGCGCCGCCTTCGAGCGCATCCGGATGCGGCATCGCGCGCTGGTCGACGTCTCCGGCCGTTCCACGAAAACCACCCTGTTCGGCAAGGAAATTTCCGCGCCCATGGCGATCGCGCCCACCGGTGCCGCCGGGCTGTGCTGGTACGAGGGCGAGCTGGAACTCGCCAAGGCGGCGGCGAAGATGAAGATCCCGTTCACGCTGGCGACCGGCGCGATGACCTCGATGGAGAAAATCGCCAAGGAGGCGAATTTTCGCCTGTGGTTCCAGCTTTATGTGTGGAAACAGCGCGAGCTATCCTATCAACTGATCGAACGCGCGAAGAACAACGGGTTCGAGGCGCTGATCGTTACCACCGATACGATCGTGTCGCCGAACCGCGAATACAACGCGAGGAACGGCCTGGACCTGCCGTTCACCCCGACTCTGCGGTTCACCCGCGATATCCTGCAACGGCCGGGATGGTTCACCAATGTGCTGTTGAAATACCTGACGACGATCGGCATGCCGCGCAATGAGAACTATCCGGAGCCGTACCGGCGTAAAGTTGGCTCGGATACGTTCCGCTTCGAGGTGATGCGGCAGGATTCGCTCAATTGGGACGACATCAAGATCTTTCGCGATAAATGGCCGGGCATTCTGATGCTGAAAGGCATCAATCGCCCTGACGACGCGCTGAAAGCCGTCAGCGCCGGCGTGGACGGGATCGTCGTCTCGAACCACGGCGGGCGCAACATGGACAGCGCCGCCGCCACCATCGACATGCTGCCGGAAATCGCCGAGGCGGTGGGCGATAAAATCACCGTCCTGCTCGACTCCGGCATTCGCCGCGGCTCCGACATCGTCAAGGCCGTCGCCCTCGGCGCCAAGTGCGTGCTGACTGGGCGGGCGACGCTGTACGGCACCGCGGTCGGCGGCGAGAAGGGCGCCACCAAGGCCATCAACATCATCCAGACCGAAATGGATAAAACGATGGCCTACACCGGCTGCAACCGCGTCGACGAGATCACGACCGACATCTTCTTCGGCGATCGCGAGAGCAACCGGATGGCGGCGAGCTGATGGCGGCGCTCGACGACTGCTACAACGTGTTCGACCTGCGCGAGGCCGCGCGACGCCGTTTGCCCAAAGGCGTCTTCGAATTCGTCGACCGCGCCACCGAGGATCACATCGCGGTGCGCGACAACCGCTCGGCGTTCGAGGCGATCAAGCTGCGGCACCGCGCGCTGGTCGATGTCTCCGGCCGTTCCACCGCGATGACATTGTTCGGCAAACCGATGGCCTTGCCGATGGCCATCGCGCCGACGGGCGCCGCCGGATTGTGTTGGTACCGCGGCGAACTTGCGCTGGCGAAAGCGGCGGCCAAGGCCGGCATTCCCCTGACGTTGTCCACCGCGTCGATGACCGCGATGGAAACGATCGCCAAGGAGGCGGGGGGCCGGCTGTGGTTCCAGCTTTACGTCTGGAAGCGCCGCGACCTGTCGTATCAGATCATCGAGCGCGCCAAGGCCGCCGGCTACGAGGCGCTGATCGTCACCGTCGATTCCGCCGTCTCCGGCAATCGCGAATACAACGCCCGCAACGGCTTCGCGCTGCCGTTCAATCCATCGCGGAAATTCCTGCTGGACGTCGCCACGCATCCGGCCTGGACGCTCGGCGTGATGGGCAAATACCTCACCACCATCGGCATGCCGAAACACGAGAACTACCCGGCGGAATTCCAGGGTTCGATCACCAGCGGCGTCGCCGGGCGGCGGCCCGAGATGGAGGTCGATTCGCTCAACTGGGACGATGTCGCGAAGTTCCGCGACATGTGGCCTGGCATTCTGATGCTGAAAGGCGTCAACCGGATCGATGACTCGTTGAAAGCGCTCAGCTATGGCGTCGATGGATTGATCGTGTCGAATCACGGCGGCCGCAACATGGACAGCGCCGCCGCCACGATCCGCCTGCTGCCGGAAATCGCCGAGGCAGTGGGCGACAAGATGACCATCATCCTGGACTCCGGGGTGCGCCGCGGCTCCGACATCGTCAAGGCATTGGCTCTCGGGGCGAAGGCTGTATTGACGGGGCGGGCAACGCTGTACGGCACCGCGGTGGGCGGCGAGGCGGGCGCGGCCAAGGCGATCAACATCATCAAGACCGAGTTCGATAAGACGATGGCGTATACTGGCTGCAATCGGACCGATGAGATCACGACCGACATCTTTTTCGGTGATTACGGCAGCAACCGAATGGGGACTTAGGCCTGACCCGCACCAAAACACCGGTGCTTTCGTGCTGTCGGAACCGGCAGTTATACCAACGAGCTTAACGCATGACTCTCTACCGCCAATCCCGCCATGGCCGGCCACCGAGCCGGCCATCTATCGCCGTACGTGCCGGAAGAGATGGCCGGCTCGGTGGCCGGCCATGACGGAAGGGCAAAAGCGTGTGTCAGTCTTTAAACGCGCTGATATTACTCCAGCGCACGGGTAGGAAAGCTTCGTGCTCTTGGTGAGCTTTGCGCCCTCTGTGATGCCGCGGACCGTCCCCCACAACCGAACGTCACCCCGCGATTTCAGAATCCGCATACCCTGGGCTTATTGGCCCGTGCGGCGGAAAGCTTCCAACCATCACAAAGATCTTGAAGCGCGCCAAGGACACGAAGCTTTCTTAAATCCCCCGGCCGCTGTGAGAAATCTTTACCGTCCCACCACCCGCAACCCCCGCCGTCTCGCCCGCGGCGACGAGTCCGCCGGCAAGTCCAGCGGCAGCAACGGCGCCTGATCGCGGGGCCCGTCCCCGACCGTGTCCGCCGGCTCGAACTCCGCCGCCGGAATATCCCGCCGCCCCAGATAATTCGTCGCCAGATGCCGGAACGCGTAATCCAGGAACGAGGTCGCGTGTTTCACCGCCGGGTCGCCCTCGACCGCGCCGGCCGGCCCGAACCGGGTGAAGGTAAACGCCTCGACGAAGGTTTCCAGCGTCACCCCGTGCTGCAAGCCCAGCGAAACCGCGGTGGCGAAGGCCTCCATCAATCCCTTGAACGCGGCGCCTTCCTTGCTCAGCGCGATGACGATCTCGCCCAATGAGCCGTCGTCATACTCGCCCGTGCGCAGCAACACCTTGTGTCCGGCCAACGATGCCTGGTGGGTGTAGCCGCGGCGCCGGCCCGGCAGGTCGCGTTTCACAACCGGATCGGCTTGCATCGTCAACGCGATCGGACGCGACGGCATCCGAGGCATGAACGGCGCCACCGCGTCATGCATCGCCGTATGCGCGGCCGCGTCGAACACCGGGAACGGCGAGCCGCCCGACAACTGGATCGCCAACGCGCGTTCCCCGCTCATCCCCCGGGCGCCGAGCCAGGCGCGCGCGGTGCGGGTCAGATCGCCATCCTCGCCAACCCAGGCGAAGCACGGCGCGATGCCGCCGGTCTCGACCCCGAGCAGAGCCTCCGCCGTCCCCGGCATCCGGATCGCCGTCGTCACCAGATGCCGCGGCATCGCATCGGTCCGCGCCGCCCGCGCCGCCTCCGCGAGGCCGGGAACCACGCAACGCGACGGCGCCTCAGGGTAAACCGACCGCAATGCCCCCTTCTCCCCGGACCGCGCCGAGGCGGCATCCGCGTGCCCCCGCAGCATCGCGGCGATGCAGCGCGCCACGTCCCGCGCCGGTTCCGAATCATAGCGCAGGCCCAAAGCGGCGAGCAGACGGGAAAGATCGGCCATGCCGACCGACAAATCGCGCGCCGCGGGGGCGAGGACAACCAGCGCCTCCACCGCCGTTTCCACCGCGGCGCCAAACGCCTCTACATCGAACTGCCCATCGCTGGTCAGGAACGCGGGCAGGTTCAACACGAACCCGGGATCATCCGCGGCACGGCCCGCCCAGATGGCCTCGGTCGGCGCGGCGCGGCGTAGCAGCAACAGGCGGAGCGTCCGCTTTTCCAGCTCCGGCCCCAGCGCAACGGCCCAACTCCCCGCCGCCCCGGCCACGCTGACCGCCCGGTCCCCCGGCGCGAGCGCCGCCAGCGCCGCCGCCGCGTGATCTTCCCACGCCGCCGGCAAGGTCACCATGCGCGGCGGCGAATCCGGATCGGCGCCGATCTCGATGCGCCTCGTGCGGGTGCCGTGCCAGATCCGATGAACTCTCATGAGCGGGACGGTATGCCGAACGAATCGGCCTGAAAAGCACATTTTGTGCGAAATCAACCCGCCGACCACAAAATCCTGTGGATAAACCCATAGTGGACCGGCGGCCGGCGCTCGCCTATATGTCCCGCATGCATCTCGGCACCTGGCTCCTCACTTTGTTCAAAGGCCAACTCGTCGGCACCGACGCGGCGGGCAACAGCTACTATCAGGAGCGGGCGATCCGCCCCAACGGCCGCGCGCGCCGCTGGATCGTCTATAAGGGCCCGGTCGAGGCCTCCGCCGTCCCGCCCGAGTGGCATTCGTGGCTCCACTACACGACCGACAAGCCGATCCAGGAGTCAGCCCGCCGGCCATGGAGCAAGGCGCATATCGCCAACCCGACCGGCACGCCCGCCAGCTACCGGCCGCCGGGCCATGATTACGAGGGCGGGCAGCGCGCGCATGCCACCGGCGACTACGAAGCCTGGACGCCGGGAAGCGAGTAACGCCCATGGCCGCCAGTCGTGGCTTCGGCGAGGTTCTGACCGGCGCGGCGGTCCTCCTGGTCGCGGCCGGGTTCCTTGCTTTCGCCGTGGCGCATTCCGGCCGGACCGCCGCCCTTGGGTATAAGCTGCACGCCAGCTTCGATCACATCGACGGGCTCAATCCGGGCGCCGACGTGCGGATCGCCGGTGTGAAGGTCGGCAGCGTCCTGGACATGCGGGTCGACCCGAAGACCTTCCTCGCCGAGGTCACCCTGAGCGTGAATGACCAGATCCATCTGCCGAAGGACACTGCCGCCGAGGTCACCAGCGAAAGCCTGCTCGGCGGCAAGTTTCTCAACCTGAGCCCAGGAGGGGATCCCGAAGACCTGGCGCCGGGCGCGACCATCACCATTACCCAGTCCTCCGTCAGTCTCGAGCAGCTGCTGGGCAAATTCATCTTCAGCGCCACCAGCCTGACGGACAAGGCCAAGAGCGCCGGTCCAACCGGCGGAGAGCTCAAGGGTACGGAACAGGAAGCGCCGAAATGATCCCTCCTCCTCCTTCGGTCTGGCCCGGTGACGACGGCAACCCGCTGTCCTGCCGCGACAAGCTCAAGGTGCTGGCCGAAAATCACGCGGAACTCGCGCAAATGCTGCGCGACACGTTCGAGGACGCGATCCTGATGGGCGTCGACGAGACCGCGATGCGCGGCATCCTGGCCGGCATGATCGCGGGCCTCGAATCACCGAAGCGCGCCGCGCGATGAGGCGTCTGTGGGTGGGGATGCTGTTCGCGTCCTTGCCGTTGGCCGTGCTGGCGCAACCCCTCGATCAGCGGCCGCTGAAGGACGATTCGTTCGCCCCCGCGCCGGCCGGCTCCGCCACGCCGCCGGACGAGCACGTCCTGCCCATGCCGCGGGACAATTCGGTCACCACCGCGCCGGCGCCGGCGTATGACCCCTCCGCCGCGGCGCCGCCGGACAACTCGGTCACCACCGCGCCACTGGGGCCGCCGACGGACAATTCGACCGACTCCTCCGAGCAGGAAATGGTCCCCAATCCGTTGGATAACCCCAACGCGCCTTCGGGTCCCGGAACGAGCAAACTGGCGCAGCCTCAGGGGCAACCGCGGCACGGCGGCTGGGTGCAGATGGGCACCGCGACGTTGCAGGCGCTGGACAAGGTCAATGCCATTGAAACGACGCTGGCGGTGAAGGTCGGGGAGACCGGGCATTTCGGCTCGTTGGACATCGGCGTGCGCGGCTGTTTCGTCCGCACGCCGGACCAGCCCGCCGACGCCACCGCGTTCCTGGTCATCCGCGATCACCGGGCCGACGCGCCCGCCTTCACCGGTTGGATGGTTCGCTCGGCGCCCTATATGTCGATGTTGGCCCATCCGATCTACGACGTCCGCGTCGCGGGGTGCGCGCCGTGACGCGTGACGCGTTACCGCCGTTCCGGCGCGCGGCGCTGCTGCTGGATCTGGACGGCACGCTGCTGGACCTCGCGCCGACGCCGGACTCGGTCGTCGTGCCGCCGGGCCTGACCGACACGCTGGTGACGATCAAGGATCAACTGGACGGGGCCCTCGCGGTGATCACCGGCCGCGCCATCGAAACAATCGACGCCTTGCTGGGCGATGTGCCGCATGCCGTCGCCGGCGAGCATGGCGGTGCCGTGCGTCCGGCGCCCGGCGCGGCCATCGAACGGCCGGATCTGAAGTCACCGCCGGAAAGCTGGCTCGCGCGCGGCGCCCTGCTGGAGACGGCGCATCCCGGCGCCAGGTTCGAACAAAAACCGCGCGGCTTCGGTCTGCATTTCCGGCTGGCGCCGGATGCCGGACCGGCCATCCACGCGGCGCTCGCCGGCCTCGTCAAGGACTCCGAGGACTTCTGGCTGATGCCGGGCCACATGATGTGGGAAATCCGGCCACGCGGCGTCGACAAAGGCGACGCGGTCGCGCGCCTGATGCGGCATGCCCCGTTTCACGGCCGTGTGCCGGTGTTCATTGGCGACGATGTCACCGATGAGGACGGGATGCGCGTCGCCCGCGCCATGGGCGGTGCCGGATTGCGGGTCCAGGAGGTGTTCGGCGATGCCGCCGGCGTGCGGGCCTGGCTGCGGGACACCGCCGCCCACGGCGATTGGGGCGCCATGCGATGACGCGGGCCGGTTTTAAAGTCATGAGTTTCGATTGTTACGGCACCCTGATCGACTGGGAGAGCGGCATCCTGGCCGCGCTGCGTCCTTTGGCCCATCGCACCGGCATCACGCTCGATGGCGAGGCCATCCTGGCGCGATTCGCCGCGCACGAATCAGCGCAACAGGCCGCGACGCCGGACATGCGCTACGCCGAGCTGCTGAGCGTCGTGCACGCCCGCCTCGCCGGCGCCTGGGACGCGCCGGACGACAAGGCGGAAAATGCGCGGTTCGGCGCCTCGATCGGCGACTGGCCGGCGTTCCCGGACACCGTGGCGGCACTGCGCGCACTGCAACAGCGTTATCGCCTGGTGATCCTGTCGAATGTCGACCGACTCAGTTTCCGCGCGACCAATCAGCGGTTGGGCGTGACGTTCGACGCGATTTACACCGCGCAGGACATTGGCTCGTATAAGCCAGACCCGCGGAATTTCACGTATCTGATCGAGCGGCTGGCCGAGGACGGGTTCCAGAAGTCCGACATTCTGCACGTCGCGCAAAGCCTGTATCACGACCACGCGCCCGCCAACGCGCTCGGTCTCGCCTCGGCCTGGATCGATCGCCGTCACGGCGCCACTGGATGGGGCGCGACGGCGCCGCCTCCGCGAGGCGTGCGCTACGATTTCTGTTTCAGGAGCCTGGCGGAACTGGCGGACGCGGCGCAGCCTGGCGGGGCGATCGCCGGAACCTGAGAAAGCGCGAGGGCTCCGCCCTCGAACCCGCCAGGGGCGTTGCCCCTGGACCCCAGCAAAGGGCGAGGCCCTTTGCAATCTGTCCATTGGTTGGGGAATGGGAGAGGGCCGACACGGACCTTGATCGGTCACGGTCGGCCCTCTCCCATTCCCCAACCAAAATGAATGGTTCCAAGGGCCACTGCCCTTGGCGGAGGTCCAGGAGGCAGAACCTCCTGGTCGGGGTCCCGGGCGGAAGCCCCGGCGCTCCTCAGGTTCCGGCGATTGCCCCGCCGCTACAACAAGCCGCGCGCCGCCAAATTGCGCATCAGCGCGGCGACGCCGAACGTCCAGGGCTCGCACTGGTCGGTCGGCATGATCCGATTGACCAGTGCCCCCAGTCTTGGCGCCGCGATGGTGACGATGTCGCCGGTCTTGTGGGTAAAGCCCTGCCCCTTCACGTCACGGTCCTCGATCGGCGCGAACATCGTGCCGAGGAACAGCACCGCGCCGTCCGGATAGCGATGATGCACGTTGACCATCTGCGCGACGAGGTCGGCGGGATCGCGGCTGATTTTCGAAATCGACGACGCGCCTTCCAGCACGTACTGATCCAGGCCCTCGACCCGCAAGGTCACGGTCGTCGCGCGGATATCGTCCAATGTGAAGCCGGCGTCGAACAGCCGCACGAACGGCCCGATGGCGCAGGAGGCGTTGTTGTCCTTCGCTTTGCTCAGCAGCAAGGCCGAGCGTCCTTCCACGTCGCGCAGATTGACGTCGTTGCCAAGCGTGGCGCCGACGATCCGCCCGGTCGAGGAAACGACCAGCACGACCTCCGGCTCGGGATTGTTCCACGAGGAGACGGGGTGCACACCGGCATCCATGAAGGTGCCGACCGCGGCCATGGGTTGCGCCTTGGTGAAGATCTCGGCGTCGGGGCCGATGCCGACTTCCAGGTACTGGCTCCAGACGTTTTGCTCGATCAGCACTTGTTTCAGGCGGGTGGCCTCGGGCGAACCGGGTTTCAATTTCGCCAGATCGTCGCCGACCAGCCTTGTCACCTCGGCGCGGATCGCAGCGGCGGCGGTCAGGTCGCCGCGGGCGCGTTCCTCGATCACCCGTTCCAGCATCGAAATCGCGAAGGTGACGCCGGCGGCTTTGATCGCCTGCAGATCGATGGGCGCGAGGAACCACGGTTTGGCGCGGTCGCGTGTCCGCGGTGGCGTGTTGGCGAGCAGCGCCGCCACGTCGCCGAGCGGTTCCCCTTGCGTCGCGCGCACCCGCGCGGCGGGATCGGTGGTCTCGCACAGATCCCGCATCGTCGGATTGAGGGCGGAAATGTCGAACACCGCGCCGTCGCGGATCGCCACCACGGAGGGGCCGCCACGGTCAGGCCGCCACACCCGTCCGGCCAGCGTGGCGGTCGCGGCGTCCACGGGGAGCGCGGCGTGTGCCGCGGCGGTTGCGTCCGTCATGTCCTGAGTTCCTTCCTCCACTTCCGGCCCGCGCTCCCGTCATCGCGAGTGCCGGTCATCGCCAGAGCCCGGTCATCGCCAGAGCGCTGTCATCGCCAGAGCGCTGTCATCGCGAGTGCCCTGTCATCGCGAGCGAAGCGATCTGCCGACGCGGGGGAAACGGAGATTGCGTCCTCGCCACGCTCCTCGCGATGACCCGGAGAGCCTATTTGACCCGGCGGAATTTCTGCAACGACCGCAGGTTGTCGGGCCGCGGCTTGTCCGGAAAACTTTGCGGCCAGTTGGTCCAGGAAACCTCACCGACATAGATGTCGCCATGGCTGTCGACGGTCAGGCCGTGCGGCGCCATGAACTGATCCGGTCCGAGGCCCGCATGCAGGCCACCCAGTCGCGCGAGGCGTTTGCCGGTATTGTCGACGATGGTCACGCGCGGGCCGAGGTTCGGCATGTTCCGGTTGACCGGCTGCACCGGCCCGAGTTCGCCGATGTAGCAGATCGGGCATTTTCCGGCCGGCATGAACAGGCCGCAGGGGCGGAACAAATTGTTCCACTGGGTTTCGTATTTGCCGTTGCCGTCGAATACCTGCACGCGATGGTTCTCGCGGTCGGCGACATACACCCAGCCATCGGCGTCGCAGGTGATGTTGTGCACGATGTTGAACTCGCCCGGGTCAGTGCCGGGCCCGCCCCAGGACATGATCAACTTGCCGTCGGGCGAATATTTATGCACGCGGGAATTGCCGTAGCCGTCGGAGACATACACGTCGCCGTTCGGTGCCATGGCGGTATGGGTGCAGCGGTGGAACGGCTCGCCGCTCATATAGGGCGCCGGTTTGCCCGATGTCCCAAGCGTCAGCAGCACCTTGCCGTCCAGGGTGCACTGCCGGACCGTGTGATCGCCATCGTCGGTCAGCCACAGCGTTTCGTCCGGGGCGACGAAGACGCCATGCGCGCGGGGGAACATTCCCCCTTCGCCCCACGAGCAGAGGAACTCGCCGTCGCGGTTGAACACGATCATCGGATGCTCGCCGCGATTGAAGACGTAGACGTTGTCTTTCGAATCGACGCCGACGCCGCCGATTTCCTTGAACGACCACCCGGCGGGGAGTTTCGCCCAATTCTCGACGGGTTCGTAGGTGTAGTCGCCACTGCCAAGGGTGACCATGATGGGTTCCTCCTATTGTTATGGCCGCGCGCGATGTCGCCACCTCTCGCGGCACTGTCCCTACACCGTCATGGCCCGGCCGGACCGGGCCATGACGAGATACAGGCCGGGCCATGACGAGATAATGCACGCCGTGTATTCTGGTATTTCGAACTACTCCGCCGCGCGCTTTGTTTCCGGTTCGCGGAACTTCGTGCGAAACGCATCCCATTCCTTGGCGCCCACCCGGTCGAACGCGGCGCGCACGGTCATGCCCTCGCGTGGGGCGGGGTGGATATGGGTTTCCTTCAACGCCGCCAGCGCCGCGTCGCAGGCGCCGATCGCCGCCTTTAGCAGCAAGCCCGGCACGATCGCCAGTTTAAAGCCCAGGGCCTCGGCCTCGCGCAGGTCAATTTGAGGGGTTTTGCCGCCCCAGACGACGTTCAGCAGGCACGGCCCCTTCACCCGCTTCGGCACCGCGGCGATTTCTTCCATGGTTTGCGGCGCCTCGACGAACGCCATATCGGCGCCGGCGTCCAGCGCGGCGTTGGCCCGGGTGATGGCTTCCTCGAACCCGGCGACCGCGCGTGAGTCAGTGCGCGCGATGATCAGGAAATCCGGATCGCTCCGGCTGGCGGCGGCGGCGCGGATCTTCGCCAGCCAGTCCTCCCGCGGCACGATTTCCTTGTCATCCAGATGGCCGCAGCGTTTTGGTGACACCTGATCCTCGATATGGATCCCAGCGACCCCGGCGCGCTCGTAGTCCCGAATGGTGCGCACGACATTGAGTTCGTTGCCGTATCCGGTATCGGCGTCGGCCACCACCGGGACATCCACCGCGCGCGCCATACGCGCCGCGTTGGCGACCATTTCGGTTTCCGTGAGCAAGCCGAAATCCGGATAGCCATGCGAAACGGATGTCCCGGCCCCGGTCATGTAGACCGCCGGAAACCCCGCCTGCGCCACCAGCATCGCGGTCAGTCCGTCGTAGGCTCCCGGCGCGATCACCATGCCCGGCGCGCGCAGCAGCGCGCGTAATTTTCCTGTCTGGGTCATCCTGGCACCTCCATCTCGCATGCTAGGCCCGCGCACGCCCAGGGTCCAGCTTGCCGCCGTCCCAGCCCAGGCCTATCACCGGGACGATTACGAACAGGAGACCGCCATGAAACTGCTGAGCTTCCGCCGCCCCGATGGAACCCCGAGCTGGGGCATCGTCAAAGGGGAGGGCGTCATCGATCTGGGGGCGCGCGCGCCCGGCCTGAAACATGCGTTGTGGGCGATCACCTCGCTCGCCGAGGAAGCCAAACGGCATGCCGATTTCCGTCTCAGCGACGTGACGTATCTGCCGCCGATCCCGGACCCCGACAAAATCCTGTGTGTGGGCCTGAACTATCTCTCCCACATCAAGGAAGGCGGGCGCGAGCCGCCGGAAAAGCCGATCATTTTCACCCGTTACCCCAACTCCCAGGTTGGGCACGGCGAAAACATGGTGCGGCCGAATGCCTCGATCACGTTCGACTATGAGGGCGAGTTGGCGGTGATCATCGGCCGTCAGTGCCGGCATGTGAAAAAGGCGGACTGGCAGAGCGTCGTGGCGGGTTACGCCTGCTACAACGATGGCTCGATCCGCGAGTGGCAGCGCCATTCCAGCCAGTTCATTCCGGGCAAGAACTTTTTCAAATCCGGTGCGTTCGGCCCGTGGATCGTGACGCCCGAGGAAATGGGCGATCCCACCAAGGCGCATCTGATGACCCGCCTGAACGGCGTCGAGCAGCAGCACGCCACGGTCGACGACCTGTGCTTCGACATTCCGACGCTGATCGAATATTGCTCCACGTTCACCCAACTGGAAGCCGGCGATCTGATCGTGACCGGAACGACCGGCGGTGTCGGCGCCTATCAGAAGCCGCCACTGTGGATGAAGCCCGGCGACACGATAGAGGTGGAAATCACCAACATCGGCGTGTTGCGCAATCCGATCGTCCGGGAGGAGTAGACCGAAGCCATGCCAGGCGCGCCTCGCATCGTCACCGTCAGCCGGCCGGTGTTGCGGCCGATGTTCGATGAGATGGAGGCACGCCTGGACGGCAAGGGCTATCGGGTCGCGCCGTATCGAACCATCGAGTCGTTTCTCGCGGATCCAACCGCGCTGGCCGAGGCCGACATCCTGCTGGCGGCCGGAAACCTGCCCTGCACCAGGGCGCTGATGGCGAGTGCGCCGCGTTTGCGCGCGGTCATCTCACCGTTCACCGGCACCGAGGGCTTCGACGAACGCGCCGCCACCGACCTCGGCATTCTGGTCGCCAACGGCCAGACGCCGGAGAACTCCGAGAGCATGGCCGAGGCGACCATCTTGCTGATGCTCGCCGCCTTGTACGACCTGCACGGATCGGAGGCGGTGTTGCGCGGCACCATGCCGCGGCCGGCGCACTCGCGCGCCTTCATGTTGCGCGGCAAGACCGTCGGCATGATCGGCTATGGCAACATTGCCCGTGCCATGACGGTGCGGCTGGCCGGCTGGGGCATGCGGCTGTTGGCGTGGTCGCGCCATCCCGATCGCACGGTGCCGGCGGTGGACTGGGTAGAACTCGACCACCTGCTGCGCGGCAGCGACGTCGTGTGCGTGTTGCTCAGCCTGAACGCCGGCACGCGCGGGCTGCTGGACGCGCCGCGATTGCGCCGCATGAAGCCCGATGCCGTGCTGGTCAATACCGCGCGCGGCGGGATCATCGACGAAGCCGCGCTAATCGATCTGGCACGGGAACGGCCGGAGATGCGGATCGCGCTCGATACCTTCGCGATCGAACCGCTACCGGCGGACAACCCCTTGCGGGAGCTGCCCAACACCATCCTCACCCCGCACATGGTCGGCCACACGGTGGAAAGCCACGCCGTGCTGCCCGGTGTCGCCGTCCATGCCATCGAGCGGATCCTGGCGGGCGAGCCGCCACTCTATGTCCGCAATCCCGAGGTCATCCCCGCCTGGCGCCGCCGTTGGAGCCGTCATGAAGCAATATGAAACGATCCTCACGGAGACAATCGGCGCGCACCTGCTGAAAGTGACGCTGAACCGGCCCGAGGTCGGCAATGCGAAGAACACCCGGATGGGTCTCGATCTGCTCGACCTGTGGACCGGTCTGATCGATGATCCGGGCGACATCCGTTGCGTCGTGCTGACCGGCGCCGGCGAGCGAATCTTTTGTGCCGGTGGCGATCTGAAGCAGCGCCGCGGCCTGACGACGAAGCAATGGCAGCATCAGCACGAAATCTTCGAACGCGGCCGCGACGCCTTGCTGGACTGCCCAGTACCGGTGATCGCCGCGATCAACGGCCACGCCTATGCCGGTGGGCTGGAGACCGTGCTGGTCTGCGACTTCGCCTATGCGGTGCCGTTCGCCCGCTTCGCGCTGACCGAGGTAACGCTCGGCATCATGCCGGGCGGGGGCGGGACGCAAACCCTGCCGCGCGTCGTCGGCGAGCGGCGCGCCAAGGAAATCATCCTGACCGGCAAACCATTCACCGCCGCGCAGGCGCTGGACTGGGGCATCCTCAATCGCATCTGCGAACCGGCGGAGCTGATGCCGGCGGTGCTGGAAACCGCTCAGGCGATCTGCGACAACGCGCCGCTGTCGATCCGTCAGGCGAAGAAGTCGATCCATAACGGTCTGCAAATGGATCTCAAACGCGGCTTCATGTTCGAGATCGAGGCGTATAACCGGCTTGTCGATACCGAAGACCGGCGCGAGGGCGTGCTGGCCTTCAACGAAAAACGCAAGCCGCGGTTCAAAGGCGAATAGAAGGAGACTGCATCCATGGAACTCACGAAATATCTCGGCCAGTTCATCGCCGACCTCTCCCCCAATCACCTGCCGGAGGAAGCGGTCCGCGTCGCCCACATGGGCTTCATCGACACCATCGGCACCATGATCGTCGGCCGCAACGAAGCCAGCGTCCGCACCATGACCGAGGTGCTGGCGCCTGGCGATGGACCCGCCACCCTGACCTTCGGCCACCGCAAAGCGCCGGCGCCCGAGGCGGCGTGGATCAACGGCACCGCCGCGCATGCCCTGGACTACGACGACGTCGCGCTGCGCGGGCATCCGTCGACCGTCCTGGTCCCGGCGATCCTCGCCGAGGCCGAGAATTTGAATGCGTCCGGCTCCGACATGATCACCGCCTACATCGCCGGTTACGAGACCTGGGCTGAATTGTTCCGTCGCGATTCGGGTCTGCTGCATGAGAAAGGCTGGCATCCGACCGGGCTTTATGGCGCGGTCGGCGCGGCGGCGGCCTGCGCGAAACTGCGCAAGCTGGACGCGGAAAAATCCGCCATCGCCATCGCTCTGGGCGCCTCGCAATCGTCGGGCCTGATGTCCAACTTCGGCACGATGACGAAACCGTTCCACGCGGGAAAGGCCGCGCATGCCGGTATCATGGCCGCCCGCCTCGCCGAGGCCGGGTTCACCGCCAACACGGACGCGCTGGAACATCCGCAAGGATTTCTGCACGCGATCTCTCCCACCGGCACCGAGGATCGCACCAGTGAGCCGAAGGCGGGCAAGGAATGGGCGATCCTGACCCAGGGGTTGGGGATCAAGAAATACCCGACCTGCTACTGCACGCATCGCGCCATCGACTGCGTGCTCGATCTGGTCAACAACAGCCCCATCAAAGTCGACGAGGTAAAGAAAATCACCGTTGGCATCAGCGATTACTTCTCGAAGGTGCTGCGCAATCACCAGCCGGACACCGGGCTGGCGGCGAAATTCAGCATCGAGTTCGCGATGGCGAGCGGCATCATCGCCAAACGCGTCGGATTGCGCGAATTGACCGATGACTTCGTGCAACGTCCCGACGTGCAGGCGCTGATGCGGAAGGTCGAGGTCGTCACGACCTCGGAGCATCATCCGGACATGCCCGGTGCCGCGCCGGCCGATACCGTCGCCGTCGAACTCGCCGATGGACGCACGCTCGCCGGGGCGCCGGTGGCGCACGCCACGGGCCATCCCACAAGGCCGCTGACCGACGCGCAGCTCTACGACAAATTCGCCGATTGCCTGGAGGTCGGCGGTTCCGACATTCCGGTGGATGTGCTGTTCGGACGCCTGTCGCAAATCCAATCGATCTCGGCGCGCGAACTCACCGCGATCTGACAGGCCGCGCGCGCCATGGCCAAAATTCGTGACATCGAGGTCATTCCCCTCGTGTTCACGCCGCCGGTGCCGTACGGCTCGGCGCGTGGCCTGGCGCGCGGCCGCGGCGGCAGTTTGATCCTGCTGCACACCGACGACGGCATTGAGGGCATCGGCGAGGCCTGGGGCCCTCCCGCCGTCACGCGCGCCTGCCTGGACGTGATCAAGCCCTTCTACATCGGCCAGAGCGTGTTCGCGCAGCAGGGCGCGGCGCAACGGGTGCTGGCCGCGCTGTATCACGCCGGCACGCAGAACCAGTTCGTTGCGCTGATCGGCGGCATCGACATCGCCGCCCATGACGCGATCGGCAAAATGCTCAATTTGTCCGTGGCCGACCTGATCGGCGGGCGCCTGCGCGAGCGCATTCCCGTCTACGCCTCGGGCGGCTATTTCACGGCGGACGAGGACCAGGACCGCGCCCTCGCCGCGCAACTGGAATCCAATGCCGCCCGGGGCTTCACCGCCTTCAAGATCAAGATCGGCCGCGCGCCGAAGGAAGACGCGCGGCGGGTTCGTCTCGCCCGCCAGATCATCGGCGGCGACGCGCTGCTCACGGTCGATACCAATGGGAATTATACGGAAGATGGTGTGCTCGACAGCATGCGATTGACCGCCCCGTACGACATCCATTGGTACGAAGAGCCGCTCGCCCCCCAGGATTGGGCTGGCTACAAAAGCCTTTCCACCCGCGCACCGATCCGCCTCGCGACCGGGGAGGCGCTGTACAGCGTGTTCGATTTCCGGCGGCTGATCGACGGCAGGCTGGTTTCCGTCGTGCAGCCGGACCTGACGCTATGCGGCGGCTTCGCGGTAGCGCGGCTGATCGGCATGCTGTGCGCGGCGGAGCATCTGCGGATCTCGCCGCATGTCTGGGGCACCGGGATCGGCCTCGCGGCGGCGTTGCATTTTCTGGCCGCGCTGCCGTCCTACCCGCACAACGAACATGTGCCCTGGCCGCCGCTGCTGGAATACGATGTCGGACACAACGCGTTGCAGAACGAATTGTTCACGCGACCAATTCGCTACGGCAACGGAATGCTCGACGTGCCCGCTGGTCCAGGACTTGGAATCACACTGGACCGGGCAGCCTTAAAACGATTTACGCCGGTTTGAACTTCATCGCCACGCCGTTCATGCAGTAACGCTGCCCGGTCGGCCGCGGCCCGTCGGGGAACACGTGGCCCAGGTGACCGCCGCAATTGGCGCAGTGGACCTCGACGCGGGTCATGAAGAAGCCGCGGTCCTCGGTGGTGCCGACGGCGCCTTCCAGCGGGTCCCAGAAGCTCGGCCAGCCGGTGCCGCTTTCGAATTTCGTCCCCGCGTCGAACAGCGCCTGCTCGCAGCCCGCGCAAGTGAACGTCCCTGGGCGTTTTTCCTCGTTCAGCGGGCTGGTGCCGGCGCGTTCGGTGCCGTGCTTGCGCAGCACCTGGAACTGCTGCGGGTTGAGCGCTTGTTTCCACTCGTCCTCGGTGCGTTGGACCTTGAAGGTCTCCTCGGTCTGGGTGCCGCCGCGTCCGAACAGTCGTGCCATGCTGGGACTCTCCCTGATTTCCTCGCGCAATGTAGGATGCGAGGGCTGACTTAACCAGCCTGACGCCAATCGGCATCGCCGGTCTATAAGGGCCGGCTGACCGACAATGGACCCGACCGCCATGGCCTACACCGTGAAAGAGATCTTTCTGACCGCGCAGGGTGAGGGCGCCAACCTCGGCCGGACCGCGGTCTTTATCCGATTCGCGGGCTGCAACCTGTGGTCCGGCCGGGAGGAAGACCGCGACACCGCGGTTTGCCGGTTCTGCGATACGGACTTCGTCGGCGGCACCCGGTTCGCCTCGGCGGATGAGCTCGCGACGGCGGCGGCGGCGCTGTGGCCGGCCGCGGGCGGCCACATGGCGGTGCTGACCGGCGGCGAGCCCTTGCTGCAGGTCGACGAACCCCTGATCGCCGCGCTGCGGCAACGTGGCTTTTACCTGGCGGTGGAGACCAACGGTACCCAGAATTTGCCGGGCTGCCTCGACTGGGTGTGCGTCAGTCCCAAGGCGAGGGCGCCTCTGGTGCTGACCGCCGCGGACGAACTGAAGCTGGTTTATCGGCAGGAGGGCGCGGAGCCGGAGCAGTTCGCCGGTTTCGCGGCGAAGCATCGCTGGCTGTCACCCATGGACGGTCCATGTTTGCGCGAGAACACGCGCCTCGCGGCGGCGTACTGCCTGGCCAATCCAGCCTGGCGCCTCGCCATTCAGGCGCATAAGACCTGGGGTATTCCTTGAACCGTGATGTCAGCGAAGCGGTGGTGCGGCTGGAGGGGGCGAATGCTCGACCTCTCGCTTCCCGGCGATCCCTGACCAGGCCGCCTGGCGCACCTCGCTCGCCATCTGTTTGCCGGGCCGCCACAGCGCGTTGCCCAACGTGCCGATCCTGGTCTGGAGGTCCAGATCGAGCACACGCCGCACTCCGCGGTCCCAACTTCGGCGCGAAGCTCCGCCAGGTTGGCGCGGACGTTGAATTCCTGGTTCGCCCGGACGCGACGCGCCGGACATGGCCTTGTGGTCAAAGCACCTGAGGGTGACATCAGGACGCGAGTTAGGACTGTTCAGGCGGGCCAGCACCTCGGCATGGTGATTTTGACCGGTTGAACTGAGCGGGAATGAATCTCTGAATGACCACGACCCGAGAAACCGGCGGGGTGGGCTGATGGCTCTCACGGCGTCGGGTCCCAGGCGTCAAAATCACCGTGCGAGGTACTGGATAGACTATGCCGCCACGCGAAACAATCAGGAGATAAGACCATGAAGATCCTTCTGACAGGAGGGTCGGGGGATCTCGGCCAGACTCTCGTGCCCAGGTTGCTCGACCAAGGCCATACACCCGTGGTTCTGGATATTCGTGCTCCGCGCGATGTGAAACAGGCGGAGATGTTTGTTCAGGGGTCGGTTCTGGATCGACCGGCGTTGAAGGAAATATTTCGGGGCTGCGATTGCGTCGTGCACATAGCCGCCTGGCACGGTATCCACGAATCTCGCGGCGAGAAAGACTCTTACGATTTCTTTGACCTGAACGTGCGCGGCACCTTCGAGGTTTTCGAGGCGGCGGCGTCGCTCGGAATCGACAAAATCGTATACATTTCCACCACCAGTGTCGATAAGCCCGGCACACGTTACGGACGCGGCAAGCTTCTCGCGGAACAGATCGCCGAGGACTATAGAAAATATAACAATATGAACGTGATTACCCTTCGCCCGCGGGCATTCATTCCATTTTGGAACCGTGACGTATACGCCAACTACAGCGACTGGGCGCGATGGTTTTGCAGGGGTGCCGTGCACATCGATGATGTGGCTTCAGCCGTTTTGCTGAGCCTGGATCTCATTTCCCGGCGGCAAATCGGACGGCGACTGACACTGACGCTCGATGGCGCCTATGAATACACTTACCTGATTACGCATGAACCTCAGCCAATTTGAGTAGCCGGTATGGCATGGGCGGGGTTCGGACGCTGGCCCATGTCAGGCGCGGGATCATGGCGGCGAGATCGTATCGCCGGTTGAACC
>Ga0181536_10000483_pt1 | contig 48233 bp, 45 predicted proteins | sample PEATcosm2014_Bin_41_FD_121105 | JGI IMG/M metagenome (GOLD analysis project Ga0181536, IMG submission 121105) | Peatland microbial communities from MTU Mesocosm Facility, Houghton, MI, USA - PEATcosm2014_Bin17_60_metaG | ecosystem: Environmental > Terrestrial > Soil > Wetlands > Peat | place...
GGCCGGGTCGAATGGAAACTCCGCGGCACGCCGGAGAAGGGAACAGTCCCGATCGCCGAGGCGGTCGGGTTCGCACAGAAACTCTGCGCGGACAAACTGAACGACATCAACCGCCTCGCCGATGCCGTCACGGAACCGTTCTGAGCGAGGCGAACAAGTGCAAGCGATGAATGATGAGGTCGTTCATCACTCATCATTCGCACTTCGGACTTCATTCAGGCCGTTGAGCGTTTTCGCAAGGTCGTGAGTGCGATGATCGCGGCCGTCGCCAGCGCGGCGAGGCTGACGCCGATTCCCCAGGAGAGCGAGTCGGGACGATACCGGAAGACGACGCGGTGAGTTCCTGCGGAGAGGGCGACGGCGCGGAAGGCGTAGTCGGCCCGCAGGATTCGCGCCGGGGCGCCGTCCACTTCGGCTTTCCAGCCGGGGAAATAATTGTCGAGCAGGACGAGCCAGCCGGGCTTCTCGAGTTCGGCGACGACGGCGACGTCATCGGGAGCGTCCTTGAGGATGCCGGCCAGCGTCCGGGCGCCGGTCGCGGGCGAGGCGGGCGGCGCGGATTCCTCTTCGAGGACGACCTCCGACCGCGGATCGGCGGCGAGCGCCGCCTCCAGCGCCTCCTCGGGCGAATGCGCGACGCGGCTCCGGTAAACCACCTGTGCGCGCGTTGCGGACGAGGGCAGCTCGAGGATTTCCCACTGATTGTCGTTCCACAGCACATGCGCCTGCGACGCCCCTTGCAGCATGCCCTCCGGCCCCAGGACGCGCCCCAGCGCGGTCCGCAGCGGAAGCAGCCCATTCGGCGACATTCGATAAACGCTGGGCGCGATATCCACCGGGCGGCCCTGCCCGATCTGAAAGAGTTGATGGAACCGCGCGGGCGGGTTCGGCTCGATCCCCTCGACGACCGGGACGCGTTCGAGCATGGCGTCGTCCATCTCGCGGATGGTCGGCGCCGCGGTGCGCCGGTCGCCGCCTGCCTGGCGCAGGGCCGCGCCCGCGCCTTCAGGCCAGCCCGATTTCTCCGCGCGGAAGGTGGTCGCCGGCCCGATGAAGCCGCGGCTGAACAGAACCGCGTCCGCCGCGACGATGAAGAAGATCACCAACGCCGCCGCCGCCGGCTTGCGCCGGAACATCATGTAACCGCCGACCAGCCCGCCCAGGAGCACGAGCGCCTGCAACGCGTCGTGAACGGCCGGCAGCGCGCTGGCGAACGTGGCTTCGGCTTTCGGGTCGTACTTGTAGAGGCACTCGCCCGAGTTCAGGACGGCTTTCTGCCATGACGCGATCGCTCCCGGCGCGGTCAGCAGAATGACCAGCGCAATCGCGCCCGCGACGGCGGCGCAGAGGATGAACCGCGGCAGTTTCGGCGGCGCGGCGGAGAGCAGCCGGTCCGCTCCGATGCCCGCCAGCACCGAGAGCGCCAGCGAGAATGGCAGCAGGAATTTGGCCGGGCCGCGGAACATGCCGCCGAGCGGCGTCAGCGCCAGCAGGTCCGTGGCGTGAGTGTGCTTGCCGAGCGCCAGGAGCAGCGCCACGCACGCGGTGAGGGCGAAGCACGCGACGATCCGCAGCGGCCGCTCGCAGATCAGCGCGTACGCCGCCAGGACCAGCGCCGCGATTCCGATGTAGGCGTTCATCTCCCAGAACAGCCATCGGCCCCAGTAGAAGCTGCCGTCCGCGGCGCCGCCGAAGAGCCCCGGTACGACCATCGTGAGCAGGCACTCCGGTCCGAGGGAGAACACCATGAGCCAGTTCCTCGACATCGGCAGGCCGCGCGCGCCGTTCGCCGCCGCCTCGATGCCGGGCAGCAGTTGCACCGCTGCGAGTGCCGCTCCGAGAAGCCACATTCCGCCGATCATCGCCCATCGCTCCGCGCGGCCCCTCCACGGTTCGCCGCCCGCGCCGAGCGGCCGGATCAGCGCGTAGAAGCCCGCCGCGACGGCCGTGATGAAGACGTACTGCGGCATGCCGCTGAGGACCTGCATCGCCACGGCGAACGCGCCGACGAGCAATGCCGTTCGGTTCGGGCGGCGCATCATCCATTCGGTGCAGAGAAAAATCAGCGCCAGCCACGGGATCGCGCACGAGACGCCCCAATGCCCGGCCGGAACTCTCAGAATCTGCGCGGCGCAGAGCCCGAACGCCACCGCGCCCAGGGCCCCCCCGGCGCGCCCGCAGCCGCACATCCGCGCGAGCAGATAGACGAAGATCATCGAGAGCCAGACGTGCAACAGGATGCTGGCGCGCGCGGCGATGCCGATCGGCGCGACCGCGAAGATGAAGTTCGGCGGATAGAACAGCGCGGATTGGAAGTCCCCCAGGAACGGCACGCCACAGAGCACATACGGATTCCACAGCGGCAGCGAGCCGTGTCGCATCGAGTCGGCAGCGACCGCGCGCCAGGGATACCACTGTGTGCGGCCGTCCTGATCGGGCAGGCCCGGCGCCTGCGTCGGCGCGGCGCTGAGAATCGGCCAGAGCGCGACGACCGCCACAAACAGAAGCGCGAGCAGGATACCCGCATCTTTCGCGCCGAAGCGCCGATTCCCATGCGCCTTCGATATCTCAGCCATCACGCCGGTCTCCTGAATAAAGGCCGTCTTCAACACGGAGGCACAGAGAGCACGGAGAAGCACTGAGGAATCCTACCAGAAATCTAAAATCCTGATTTTCTCTCCGTGTTTCTCAGTGTCCTCCGTGTCTCCGTGTTGAAGATGGCCGTCTTCGCGATCGGACGTGCAACAAGACCATCAGCGCACCGGCCAGCGCGCCGGCCAGGGTGGCGGCGATCCCCGCTTTGAAACTCGCCGGCTCATAGACAAAACTGACCGTATGCCGCCCCGCCGGCACGGCGACCGCGCGCAGGAGGTAGTCCGCCCTCAGAATATCCGCCGGCCGGCCGTCCACCTCAGCCCGCCAGCCCGGGTAATACAGGTCGCTGAGCACCAGCAACGCATCCGATGCGGCCTCAAGCTTCAGGACGACGCGGCTCGGCTCGTAGGCCTCAATCGTCGGAAAAGGCTCCGCCCTCGGCGGAACCTCCAAGCGGCAGCTTGGGTTCTCTTCGAGGAGGACGCTGTTCTCATAGTCGAGGCGGTCCAGTGCCCCAAGCACTGTCATGGGGTCGCTGATGACCTCGCAGCGGTGGACGAGCCAGGCGCGCGGCCAGGGATTCGGAAGCGCGTCCACGCGCACCCGATCGTCCTCGTAAACCGTGCGCAGCCCGGGCATCGGCGTCCGGGGGTGATCGCGATAGCAGACGAGATAGTCCAGATTCAGCATGCCCATCGCCGTCGTAATCGTCGTGAGCTCATACGCTGTCTGCTGCTTCGCGGGAGGTTGGCCCTGCAATTGCCAGAAAGCGTCTCGAAAGCGCGCGGGCACGTTGGGCTGTATGCCCTCCAGGCAGCAGAGGCGGTGCGCCATGCCGTCGCAGGGCGGAAGATCAAGGTCCCCGCCGCGGGCAAACCGGAAGGGACCGGGAATGTCGCGCAGCCAGGCCACGCAGCGCGCCGTAATTCCGTTGCCCGCGGGATCGAACGTCGCCAGGTATCTGCGGCCGAAGGTCCAGTAATCTGCGGCGAGCAGTAGAAAGAGAACGGCGACCACGGCCGGCATTTTCAGGCGGAACTTCGCCATCGTCCAGGCCAGAATGGCCAGGGCGCCCAGGAGAATGGCGGCGCGGAGCACGGAGGAACACGCTTCGCCCAGGGCGATCTCTACGAACTGAGGCGCCCCGCCCCGGTAGTGCAGGTAGAACGCCTCGCCGAATCCCCGCCGCCAGATGAAGCGCATGAATCGAGGCCAGAACTCCAGCGCGAACGACGGATGCGGCAGGAGAAAGATTCCTCCCCCCGCCAGGAGCAGCGCGCCGATGCCAAAAACCCATGCGGCCCGGCCTGATCTCATTCTTCCAAGTCTTCGCTCGACCTCCGTTTCCAGCGCGCCGTCAGCGGCGCCGCCGACGAAGAGGTCGGCTCCAACCCCCGCCAGGAACGCCAGAAACAAACTCAGCGGCGCGAGGAATCTGGCCGGCGCGCGGAACAGGTCGAAGCCGGGCACGAAACGGTACAACACCTGCAGCACCGGCGCATTCTCACCCAGGGCCAGGATGAAAAGCAAAATGATCATGCAGCCGGTGAGGAGCACGGTGCGCCGCCTTCCCCACAACGCGCCGAAAAGCGCCAGGCCGATCGCGATGACTCCGACGTACGCGGACGTCTCCCAGAGGTTCCATCGGCCCCAGTATTTGCCCAGGAGGTCCGAGCCGAAGAAATCCGGCGCCGCCAGCGTGATCAGCGCCTCGGGGACGAGGGAGAACTGGGAGACCCATTCGTAGGTCAACTGCCCTTTGCGCGAAGAGACCGAAAGCAACTCGATCGCCGGCAGGAGCTGCACGCCCGCCGCCAGCGCCCCGACCAGGTAAATCAGCGCAACGCCGCCCGCGGCTTTGCACGCTTCGCGAGGGCGTTTTCTCATTTCCTGCCATGTCCGTCCGGCGAAGTAGAAGACCGCCGCGATCCCGCCGAAGAAGACGTATTGCGGCTGTCCCGCAAAAAGCTGCATCGCCACCGCGCCCGCGCCGCCCGCAACCACGCCCCAGCTCCATCGGCCGGCGGCCAATTCTTCCATGCAGAGCAACAGACAGGGTATCCACGGCATCGCTGCGAGGAAGCTCCAGTGCCCCTCGAAGACCCGGAGGAACTGCGGCGCGCCGAAAACGTACGCTGCGGCCGCCACGGCCGATCCGGCCCACCGCAAACCCGCGCGCCGGCACCAGAGATAAGTGAAAAGCCCCGACAGGAAAAAGTTGAGGATGATCCCCCAGTTGATCGCGCGGCCCAGAGGCATCAGGGCGCACAGCCAGTTCGTCGGATAGAACATGGCCGACTGAAAGCTTGCGACGAACGGCATCCCCAGGAACTCGTAGGGATTCCAGAGGGGAAACCGCCCGGCGCGAATCTCCCCGAAGCCGTACGCGCGCCATCCGTAGAACTGGCTCCGCGCATCCGAGTCCGGGCGCCCCAGGCATCTCTCGCCCGGCATAATCAGAATGCCGCTGAAGAAAATCAACAGGAATACGAGGAACCCGCCGAGGACAAGAACGTCCCGGCGGGTGATGGAACTGGGCGCAGGCGGGTGTCCCGGCGCCTCTCTCAGCTTCCCATCGCGCCCGGCGCTGCACTTCGCCGAATCCGGGTCAAGTGTCCCCATGGCGCCTCCGCGGCCACAGGCGGCATGAAATCAGCAACGCGACGGCAAGACATCCGACCGCGCTCGCCGCCACGCCCGCCCGGAAACTCGCGGGCCTGTAAAGGAACCGGACTTCGTGCGCGCCTGGGGGGATCGCCACCGCGCGCATGACGTAATTCGCCTGCAGGATCTCCGCCGGGCGGCCGTCCACCGTCGCCTCCCAGCCCGGATAGAAAAGGTCGCTCAGCACCAGCAGCGCCGGCGCGGCGGCCTGGACTTTGATGTCGATGCGCGCCGGCTCGTACCGTTCGATCCGCACGATCTCAAGCGCGGCCTCCGCCGCCGACGGCTCCTCGACGGCGCAGCCAGGCTCCTCTTCGAGGAGCGCTATCTTCTCATAGTTCAGCGACGGGAGCGCAGCGAGCAGTTCCTTCCGGTTGCCGACCACGCCGTAACGATGGACCAGCCAGGCGCGCGGCCAGGAATCGGGCAGTTTGTCAATCCGGATCTGCCGGTCCTGGTAAACCGTGCTGAGGCCCTCGATCTCCATCTTCGGTTGAGAAGGAAACACGACGATGTAGCGCAGGTTGAGCATCAGCAGCGCCGGCTGAGGATCGTAAATGAAATACGAGGTGAACTTCTTGTCCATGGCCTGCCGGTAGATCGCCGGGCCCTGGAACGACCAGAAGACGTCGCGGAATCTCGCCGGGGCATTCGGCTGGACGCCCTCGATGGAGGCGAAGTGATGCGTCATGCCCTCGCACGCCGGGAGCGCGCCGCAGCCGCCGCGCCAGAAACGGAACAGCTCGGGCCTCGTCGCGAGGAATTCCACGGCGCCCTGCGAGAGGCCGTCCTTCCGCGGGTCAAAGGTCACCAGATACCGCTGCCCGAACGTCCAGGCGTCAATGGCCACCAGCGCCAGGAGCGCCCCGGCGACCCAGGCGGGTTTGACCGGCGACCGCCGCGTGAGCCGGACCAGGCCCGCCAGCGCGCCGAGGAAGAGTCCCGCGCGCAGCATGCTGAGGCCGGCGGCGCGCATCGCCGCAAGCTTGAACTCCGCCGGCGGCGTCCAGTCGTGAAGGTACACGCGCTCTCCGGGCGCGACCTTGAACATGGCGTCCATGAATCGCACCCACGCCGCCCGGCCGAACCCGACTTCCGAGCAGAGCGCCCCGCCGGCCAGGATCAGCAGCATCGCCAGGCAAGCCAGGATCCACATCCCGCGCCCGTCGGGCCGCGCGATGCTCTTCTCCGCCTCGACCGGAACAGCTTCCGCCTCCGCGGCCGATGCCGCGATGCCGTCCGCGCCGAGTCCGGCCAGCAGGCCGATGAAGAGGCTGACCGGACACAGCCACCGTGCCTGCGCGCGGAACAGGTCGAAACCCGGCAGCAGCCCGAAAAACACCGCGTCCCCGGCCATCGCCAGCACCAGGCAGATCAGCGCAATGCAACCGGGCAGAAATGCCGTTCCGCGCCTGCCCCGGAGAAGCGCGATGAGCGCCAGTCCGAACGCCACGACGCCGACGTACGGCGACGTCTCCCAAAGGTTCCATCGTCCCCAGAATCGCACGCCGACGTCCGTGCCGAAAATGTCCGGCACGAGAAAGCTCAGCAGCCCCTCCGGCACGAATGAGTATTGCCTGACCCAAGCGTAGCTGAGCTGGCCCCGGCGCGACGAAACGGAGAAGAGCTCGAGCGCCGGCATCAACTGCACGCCCGCCAGCGCCGAGCCGAGCGCGTAGATCAGCACGAAGCCGCCGATCGCGCCCGCCGCGCCGCGTGCGCCGAGTTCGCGCCGCTGCCACAGCCGCCCGCCCAGGTACAGCACGGCGGCGATCCCGCCGTAGAAGGCGTATTGCGGATTTCCGCCGAACCACTCCATCGCCACGGCCGCCGCGCCGAACACGATCGCGAGCGGTTGAAACCCACCGCAGACGAGCATCTCCACACAGAGCAGGACGCACGGAATCCACGGCATCGGCGCGAGGAAACTCCAGTGCCCCTCGAAGATCCGGAGGATCTGCGGCGCGCCGAAGACGTACGTCGCCGCCGCGACGATCGCGCCGATCCACCTCAGCCCGAACCGCCGTGCCCAGAGGTACGTGAAGAGGCCCGAGAGAAACAGGTTGAGGATGATCCCGAGGTTGATCGCCCGGCCCAGCGGCAGCACTGCGCACAGCCAGTTCGTCGGGTAGAACATCGCTGACTGCAGGCTGGCGACGAACGGCATCCCGAGGAACTCGTAGGGATTCCAGAGCGGTAACCGCCCGGCGCGGACTTCGCCGAAGCCGTATGCGCGCCAGCCGTAGAACTGGTTGCGCCCGTCCCCTTCCTGCCGGCCCAGGCACCGCTCGCCCGGTTGCGCCAGCACGCCGAGGAAGAAGAGGAGGAGGAAAAAGAGGAAACCGGCGAGGACATAGCAGTCCCGCCGGTTCAGCTTAGAATAGCCGCCTGCGGAAAGTGGAGACACAATACCTTCGTCCGGGTGGCTATAACTGGTTTCAAAACCTCGTAATCTTACTCTTGCTCGTAATCGTAATCGCCTTTTTCGGCTTCAGAGGAACGAAGGCCGAGTACGATTAGGATTACGATTACGATCAGGAAGAACAGATCAGGCTCCGCGCCCGCGCGCGCCGACCGCGCCCGGGGCGCGCGACGTTTCCAGTCGGAGCGTTTTTCAACAGCCCTGCTACTGGTCCTTCCGCGCCCAGTCGTACGGAATTTCCTTCGTATGCGCCTCCAGCCGGTACTCGTCGGGCGCGGTGCGATTGTAAGGTTCCGTGGGGCAATTGATCACGATCGTCTCTTCAACGGAAATCCCCTTGAACCCGTGATACACCATGGGCGGAATCTGAACGAGCAGCGGGTTATGTTCGCCGATGAAGAATTCCTGGACTTGCCCGCGTGTCGGCGAGTTGTCGCGCGGATCGTACAGCGCCAGCTTGAGCATCCCGCGCACCACCGCGAAGCTGTCGTGCTGAATCTTATGATAGTGCCAGGCCTTCACGACGCCCGGATAGATCGTCGTCATGTACACCTGGCCGAATTTCCGGAACAGCGCGTCGTCGCACCGAAGGATTTCCATCAGCCGCCCGCGCTCGTCGGGAATTACTTTCAACGGCTTTGTCTGGACGCCGTGAATGGCCAAGGTGATCCCTTTCCAAACAGGATTGCATTTCCATCCAGCCGCGGGGCATTATATCAATCGTGCGCGGGTTTTTGTACCGGGAATCGGCTCGTTGACGGGAGGGAACCTCCCGCAGGCTGCCCGGCCGGCGCCAATTCGGGCAAATCCTCCCCATACCGGCTATTCGCGCCCTGCCGGCAAAGGAGCTTGACTGATATGAGCGGCAGGAGTATCATAGTATGGTTGAGGTTAGGCGCTCCATCCCTGCCCGGAAAGTGGAAGTCCGGCGATTCCTCAGGAGATCGGCCATGCAGGCATTGGCATTCTTTGGACGAGGCGAGGACTGGCTCATTGTCCTGCTGATTATCGTCATCCTCTTCGGCAGCACGCGCATCCCGCAGGTGGCCCGCTCGCTGGGGCGCAGCGTGAGCGAGTTCAAGAAGGGTGTGCGTGAAGGCGAGGACGACGAGAAGAAGCCCGTCGAGCAGAAGGAAACAGATAAGAAGCCAGGGTGACCGGCGTGTCCTTCGGCACAATGCTTCTGATCGTCATCATCGTCTTCATCGTCTTCGGCCCGGAAAAGGTCCCGGAAGTGGGCAGGGCTTTGGGACGCGCCATGCGCGAATTCCGGAAGGCGATGGACGAACTCGAGCGCAGCGTGGACGAGCAGACCCAGCCTGTCCGCAAGGCGATCACCGAAGTGCAGGAAACCGCAAACGCCCACGCGACCGAAATCAGCAAAGCCGTCTCGATCTCGGAACCCCAGCCGGTGAAACCGCCTGAAGGAAATCAAAAGACAGAGTGATGAATGATGAAGTCCTTCATCACTCATCATTCGCACTTCCGACTTCCTTCCTACCCGCCCAGGTACGCCCGTTTGACTTCCGCGCTGTCCCGCAGTTCCTCCGCCGGCCCTTCGAGCGCGATCTGTCCGGTCTCGAGCACGTAGGCGCGGTCGGCGACGCCGAGCGCCTGGTAGGCGTTCTGCTCGACGAGCAGGATCGTTGCGCCTTCAGCCTTGACCTCGCGGATGACCTCGAAGATGTCCTCGACGAGGACGGGCGCGAGGCCCATGCTCGGCTCGTCCATCAGGAGCAGCCGGCCGCCGGTCATCAGCGCGCGGGCGAACGCAAGCATTTGCTGCTCGCCGCCGCTGAGCGTGGCGCCCGGCTGGTTGAGCCGCTCCTTGAGCCGCGGGAAAAGCCGGAAGACGCGCTGGCGGGCCTTCTCGAGAGCGGCGCGGTCGCGCCGCCGCACGTAGCCGGCCAGTTCGAGGTTCTCGCGGACCGTCAGATTGGTGAAGATGCCGCGGCCCTCCGGAACGTGCGCGATTCCGGCGCGGACGACCTCGTGCGCGGGCAGGCCGCCGATCTCGCGGCCCGCCAGGCGGATGCTTCCGCCGCTCGGACACATCAAGCCTGAGAGCGTCCTCAGCGCCGTGCTTTTCCCGGCGCCGTTCGCCCCGATCAGCGCGACGACTTCCCCAGCCGCCACGCGGAACGAAACGCCCTTCAACGCGCGGATCGCGCCGTAGTGCACCGACAGGTTCTCGACCTCCAGCAGCGCGCTCATGTGCGGACGCCTTTCCCCAGGTACGCCTCGATCACCTCCGGGTTGTTCTGGATTTTAGCGGGCGCGCCGTGGGCGATGACCTCGCCGAAATCCAGCACGTAGATCCGGCCGCAGATGCCCATCACGAGCGCCATCTGGTGTTCGATGAGGAGGATCGAGAGTTCGCGCTCGCGCTGCAGGCGGAGGATGAGATCCATCAGTTCGGCCGTCTCCGCGCGGTTCATTCCGGCGGCCGGCTCGTCGAGCAGCAGCACCTGGGGCCCGCCGGCGAGCGCGCGGGCGATCTCCAGCCGGCGCTGCGCCCCGTACGGCAGTTCGCCCGGCAGCGCCTCGCGCCGGTCCGCCAGGCCCACCTCGCGCAGCAGCTCCATCGCCGTGCGCTCCATCGCCGCTTCCTCGCGCTGGAACGGCCGCGTCCGCACCATCGAGGCCAGCAGCCCGCTGCGCGCGCGGTGATGCTGCGCCGCCTTCACGTTGTCGAGCACCGTCAGCCCGCCGAACAGACGGATGTTCTGGAACGTGCGCGTGACGCCGCGCAGGGCGATCTCGTGCGGCGGCAGGCCGACGAGGCTCTCGCCGCGAAGGACGATGTCGCCGGAGTCCGGCCGGTACACGCCGCTGATCAGGTTGAACAGCGTGGTCTTCCCCGCGCCGTTCGGCCCGATGAGGCCGACCCGTTCACCGGCGTGAAGTTCGAGGCTGGCCGACTGAACCGCCGCCAGGCCGCCGAACGAGCGAGTGACCGCCTTCAGCTCGAGGATCGCCATGCTCCGCCCTCAGTTACCGCGACTCCCGGATGGGAATGACCGGGAATTATGGGATCTATGGGACCCATCGTCTACCGTCCATCGTCAATCGTCCGCCCTCGCGGCACGAGCCATCGGAATTCCCTGCCGCCATACAATCCCTTCGGCCGCCAGAGGATGACGGCGATGAGGATCGCGCCGTAGATCACCATCCGCCACGCGTCCGCGCCGTGGATCAGCATCGCCAGCAGTTCCCAGAGCGTCGTCAGGACCACCGCGGCCAGGATCGAGCCGCTGATGCTTCCGATGCCGCCGATGTACACGATGATCAGGAACTCGATGGATTTCAGGAACCCGCCCATGCTCGGGTGGACCATGTTCGACCAGTGCGCCAGCAGGCCGCCGCCGACTCCGGCGAAGAACGCGCCCATCACAAACGCCGCGACCTTGTAGAAGACGGTGTCCACGCCGAGAATCTCGGCGGCGACCTCGTCCTCGCGGATCGCGCCGCAGGCCCGTCCGTGCGAGCTGAACGCGAAGTTCCGCACGGCCCAGACGACGCATGCCAGGAGCAGGATGGAGAAGACGAAGCCCATCAGGATCGGCATGTCGCGCGCGTCAATGCCCGGCAGCATGGGGCCGGGCATCGCCGGAATTCCGTCAATCGCGCGGGGTCCGCCGATCTCGCGCACCTGGCCGTACTCCTCGCGGTGGAACGTGATGAATTTCAACAACACGCCGATGATCTCGCCGAATCCGAGCGTGGCGATCGCCAGGTAATCGCCGCGCAGGCGCAAGGTCGGCAGCCCCACCAAGAACCCGAGCGCCGCGGCTGCCAAACCGCCCGCGAGCAGCGAGAGCAGAAACGCCGGCAGCGCCAGCCCCAGGCCGGTCTCGCCGGTGAGCCGGAACAGCAGGCTGGTCATGATTCCCGCCGTGTAAGCGCCGACCACCATGAACCCGGCGTGGCCGATGGAGAAAAGCCCGGTGATGCCGTTGATCAGGTTCAGGCTCACGGCCATGATCGCCGTGATGCAGATGAACGCCTCGATCCGCACCGTGTAGGGGTTCACCCAGGGCGAATCGAGGCCGAACCATTCCTTCGACCCGAGCCCGAGCGTCGCGGCGGCCAGCAGAATCACCACGATCGCCGCGCCCCACCAGCGCCACCGCACGGGCAGCAGCATCAGCCCGAGGCCCAGCGCGATCGGCCAGAAGTGCAGGAGATCGCTCAGTTGGAATTCCATGTCGAAGCCTCAGACCTTCTCGCTCGCTTCCTCGCCGAAGATGCCCTGCGGCCGAACCAGCAGCACGAGGATGAGCAGGGCGAACGCCACGCCGTCCGCGAGCGGCGTGTAGTCCACCGGCGCGCCCGGGAGCACGCTGATCGCGCCCACCTCGGCCAGGCCCAGGAGCAGCCCGCCGACCATCGCGCCCGGCACGTTGCCGATGCCGCCGAGCACCGCCGCGATGAACGCCTTGAGGCCGGGCATCAGCCCCATCGTGGCGACGATCTGCGGGTAAGTCAGCGCGCTCAGCAGCCCGCCCGCGCCGGCCAGCGCCCCGCCGACCAGGAACGTCATCGAGATCACCCGGTTCACGTTCACCCCCATCAGCGACAGCGCGTCCTTGTTGTTCGCGCACGCGCGCATCGCCATCCCGAGCGTCGTCCGCCGCACCAGCAGCCATAGCGCCGCCATCAGAACGAGGGAGACGCCGAAGTCGAGCAGTTGAATGCGCGTGACGTACACCTCGCGGCCGGGAATCAGCCGGTAACTCGCGGAGCGGATCAGTTGGTCCTTCGGGAAATTCGTGTAGTTGGCGCCGGCGAAGGAGAGCTCGTTTCCGGCGCGGTCCTTGAAGTTGAAGGCGATCGCCTGCACCAGGCTGCTGAGCAGGAGCGAGAGACCGATCGCGGCGATCAGCATGGAGAGCCGCGGCCGGTATCGCAGCGGGCGGTACACCGCCGCTTCCATCGCCACGGCCAGCAGGCCGCACACCCCCATCGCCGCCAGCAGCGCCGCCGGCAGGTTCAGGCCGAAGAGCAGGGCCGCGAAATACCCGACGAACGCGCCGATCATGAACACCTCGCCGTGGGCGAAGTTGATCAGCCGCAGAACGCCGTACACCATCGTGTACCCCAGCGCGATCAGCGCGTAAATGCTGCCGCGTTGCAGGCCGTTGATCAGTTGGCTCAGGAAGACTTCCATGGCGGGGTCATGTTAGCGCCAAGCGCCTCCGTCGGCAAGCGATTTCGCGCGCGATATGGTAAACTGCCGCTGGGTATCCGACTCGACTATCCTCAAGAAAGGCGCGCATGGCGGAAGGTGCGCTCATGACCGTGCTCGAGCACCTCGGCGAGTTGCGCCGCCGCATCCTCCGCTCCGCCTTGGTGTTCCTGATCGCCCTCGTATTGTGTTTCCATTTCGCCTACGATCCGATCCTGTACATCATGGTCGCGCCGGTGGAAGCGCTGAACCCCGACACGACGAACGTTCTCGCCGGGTACAACCCTCTGGTCCACCGGCTCCGGCCGTACTTCCCGATCGCGGCCTCCGTCGCGCCGGTGAAATTTTATGTCCAGACGCCGATGGAGAAGTTCATCGTCCAGTTCTACCTGGCCCTGCTGGGCGCGCTGGTGTTCACTTCGCCCTATCTTTTCTACGAGGCATGGGCGTTCGTCGGCGCGGGACTGCTGCGACGCGAGAAGTTCCTGGTCCTGCGCTACCTTCCGTTCTCGCTCGTACTGTTCGTGGCGGGAATGCTCTTCGCTTATTTCGTGGCGCTTCCGATCGCCATGCTGTATCTGCTGACGCTCGACCCCAGGATCGGCCTGATGCTGATGATCGTCCCGTACGTCAAGTTCATCGTCACGATCCTGGCCATCTTCGGGCTGCTGTTCCAGTTGCCGCTGGTGATGATGGCGCTGGCGCGGCTTGGCATGGTGACCGCCAAAACGATGGCGCACTACTGGCGCCACGCGATCGTGGTCAATTTCATCCTCGCGGCGCTGCTGACGCCCTCTCCGGAACCGTTCAGCCAGTGCCTCCTCGCGATACCGATGTGCGGGCTTTACGGGCTCGGCATCCTGCTCTCCAAACTGGCCGAAAAGCGCCTGCCCAGGGACGCCTGACGGCCGCACACCATGCCTAATCCCTCAATACCCGCCCGTGTTGATTTTTTGAGAAAAAAGCCCGCCTGCCATTTAGAACAGCGATTATTGTTGTAATGTCGTGGCGTCGCTAGTGTTACATTTTTGAACAAGATCGGATCGCGCAGATGCTCCTTGCTCATCCTTGACAGATGTCGCGCCGTGGGATATAAAAAGTGAAATAGCGCCGTGGCTACAAACAAGGGTGGCGCAGTCTTAAGTTGGCTCGGCGGGGGACGTCGCGGAACGGGGCGCATAGATGGGGACTCAGCCGGAAGTCAGAAAGTCGCTTGGCGTCGAGGACGCGCCCGGCACGGACGCGATCCTTCGGAAGATGGCGAAACGTGCGCTCCCGGACCTGCAGGTCAAACGCGTGAGCGACGCCGCGAAGGAGGAGCCGCGCGCAGAGGAGACGATGCAGCGCCTGATCCGGTCGAACTTCCTGAAGGGCGCCCGGCTGCGTCCCTCGCGCGATACGCCCACCGGCGCCGCTTCGCAGTGAATCAGCTCTCCGCTTCCACCGCCGCGCCATAAAGCGCCTGGACCCGTCTCGTGATCGGGCCGGGCGTCGCGTCTCCGATCCCACGCCGGTCCACCGAACGCACCGGCATGATCTCCATCAGCGAATTCGTCAGGAACATCTCGTCGGCGTCGAACAGTTCTCCGGCGGCAATCGGCCGCTCGGCGACCGGAATTCGCTCCGCCCGCGCCAGATCCAGCACCGCGCCGCGCGTGATGCCCGGCAGCAGCCCGCAGTGCACCGGCGGCGTGAGGAGCGTTCCGCCGCGCGCCAGGAACACATTGCTCACCGATTCCTCCGCGACCTGCCCGTGCTCGTTGAGCAGGATTGCGCCGTTCGCGCCCGCGTCGGTCGCCTCCTGGCGCGCGAGCAGATAGAGCAGGTAGCTCAGCGTCTTGTGGCGCGCCAGAGGGTTGGCGGAATTCTGTCGCGCGGTGCTGATGATGAGCCGGGCGCCGTTACGGTACTGCTCGGCCGGCGGGACCTGGATGGGCCGTGCGTGGATCAGCAGCGTCGCCCGGCCCGCTCCGTCGAGCCGCAGCCTCTGGGCCGACGCGCCGCGCGTCAGCGTGACGCGCACATACGCCTCCGCACAGGAATTCAGCCGGATCAGTTCCGCGATGTTTTTCTCGATCTGCTCGTCCGTGGTGGGCACCGTGAATCGCAGGAACGCCGCCGACGCCCGCAGCCGCTGCATGTGCGCCGCCAGACGGAAGACTTTTCCCCGGTACGCGCGCATGCTCTCGAAAAGTCCGTCGCCCAGCAGCAGCCCCCGGTCGTCCGCCGCGACGCGGGCGGCCGATTCCTCGACGATCTCGCCGTTCAGGAAGACGCTGGCCATGGATTCCTCGTCCGGAAATGTCCGAGGCGGGATTCTACCAAAAAGCCCGGTCCTCTGCAGCCACCGCCTTCGCCCTCGTCTGAAACATGCTGGAGGTTGCGATACGACAGGGTTATTGGTATCGTTCATAAAGTCTGGCCGAAAGCCGCCCGCTTCATGGCGCTGGGAAGAAGACCGGATGATCAGCCCCGAAGAGGCCTGGAGAATCGTCCTCAAGCACGTCCGGCCGCTGCGGTGCGTTGCCACACCGCTGAGCGAAGCCGCCGATCTTTGCCTGGCCGAGGACGTGCGCGCCGACCGCGACCAGCCGGCTGCCGACCGTTCCGCGATGGACGGATACGCCGTCCGTTCCGCCGACCTCCGGCGCGCGCCCTGTTCGCTTCGCCTGGTCGGCGAAGTGGCCGCCGGAAGCGCCGCGCGGCCCCGGGTCGCGCCCGGCACGTGCGTGCGAATACTCACCGGCGCGAACGCTCCGCCCGGCGCCGACGCGGTCGTCATGGTCGAGCAAACGCGCGAGGACGGCGGCGACGTCGTATTTTTCTCGCGGGCCGAAACCGGCGACAACATTCTCAGGCGCCGCGAGGAAGCGCGCAAGGGCGAAGTTCTCCTGCGCAAGGGCACGGTTCTCGGCGCGGCGCAGGTCGGCGTCTGCGCCGCCGTCGGCAAGGCGCGGATCAGGGTCTTCCCGCGGCCGCGGGCCGCCGTCGTCTGCACCGGCGCGGAACTGCGCGAAACCGGGGCGAGGGTGCGGCCGCACGAAATCCGCAACTCCAACGGGCCGGCTCTCTGCGCGGCGCTCGCGCTCTCCGGCCACGTCGGAGCCGCCCACCGGCGCGCACCCGACGACCCGAAGAGCCTCACCGCCCTCCTGCGGCGGCTCGCGGCGCGGTACGAGGTCTTGATCCTCACCGGCGGCGTCTCCGTCGGCCGATACGATTTCGTCGAAGAATCCGTGAAAAAAGCCGGCGCAAAAATCCGCTTTCACGGCGTGGCGATGAAGCCGGGCAAGCCGATCCTGTATGCCACGCTCCCCCGCCGTCGGCACCTCTTCGGGCTTCCGGGCAATCCGCTCAGCGCTCTGACCGGCTTCTACGAATTTGCGCTTCCGGCGATGCTGCGCATGTCCGGCCTGTCGCCGGACCGATGCCGTCCGGCGCTCCGCCTGCCGCTTCGCTCGCCGCTCACCTCAAAAGGCAGCCGTGTCCGCTTCGTGCTCGCGCGCCTCTCCTGGGACGAAGACGGGCCGCGCCTGGAGCCGGTGGATTCTCGAAGCTCCGCCGACCTCGCCTCCGGCGGCCGCGCCGATGGAGTGATCGCCGTCCCAGCGCACGTCACCGCCCTGGACGCGGGCGACGTGGTCGAATTCCGGCCGTGGAGGTCGCTGCCATGACCGCCCCACACCGGCAACCGCTCTCCTTGCGGATCTCGGTCACCGACCGCTGCCAGCTCCGCTGCGTCCATTGCATGCCGCCCGAAGGCGTCGTGAAATTGCCGCGCGAGGACATCCTGACCTTCGAGGAAATTCTTTACTTCGTCCGCGTTGCGAAGGCGCGGTTCGACCTCTTCAAAGTCCACGTCACCGGCGGCGAGCCGCTGGTCCGCGCGAAGATCGTCCGGCTGATACTCATGCTCGCGGGCGAGGGAATTCCGGACCTGGGCCTCACGACCAACGGCCAGGGTCTGGCCGGGAAGGCCAATGCCCTCCGGCGCGCCGGACTGCGCCGGATCAATGTCAGCCTCCCGAGTCTCGACGAGAAAACGTACGCGGCGTTGACGCGCGGCGGCGCGCTCCGGCGGACGCTCCGCGGCATCGCCGGGGCGCAGGCCGCGGGCCTTGCGCCGGTGAAGCTGAATGCCGTGATCTTCCGCGGCTGGAACGACGGCGAGATCGAGCGCCTGGCGGCGTTCGCGCTGGAGAGCGGATGCACGATCCGGTTTCTGGAGCTCATGCCGATCGGCTGCGCGCGAGCCCTGGCCGCCGACCGATTCGTCCCCGCCGCGGAAATCCGGCGCCGCATTGAAGGCGCGTTCGCATTGACGCCCCTCGCCTACGAGCCCGGCCGGAGCAGCCGCGATTTCATGGCCGAAGATCGTCACGGCCGGCGCGGGGTCGTCGGCTTCGTATCGTCTGAGACGGAGCCGTTCTGCGTCGGCTGCGCACGGCTGCGCCTGACCAGCACGGGCGAAGTCGTCCAGTGCCTGGCGCGCGGCGCGGGTCTGCCGGTGCGGGATTTGCTTCGCCGCCCGTCGCCGTCGGCCGAGCGCGCGCTCGTGAAGGCGCTTGAAAGCCTCCTGGTTCAGAAATGCGCTCGCGAGTCCTTCAGCACCGCCCGCCCGATGGTCGCCGTCGGAGGATAGCACGCCAGGAACGACGACACGGCGAGTATTGAATACTGGGCACTGAAGGAGAAAGTCGAGTGAGAAAAAGCGGGTTCTCCCACGTAGGGCCGCGCGGCGCGAAGATGGTGGCCGTCTCGCGCAAGGCCGCGACAGAGCGGACGGCGCGCGCCGAGGCTCACGTGGTCGTCGGCCCGGTGATCGCCGCGCTGCTGCGCAAAACCGGCGGCGTGGCGAAGGGCAACGTGGTCGAGACCGCGCGGATCGCCGGCATCATGGCCGCCAAGCGGACGGCCGACCTGGTCCCGATGTGCCATCCGCTCACGCTCGACCACGTCGAGGTGCGCGTGGAATTGCGCGGGGCGCGCATGCGGATCGAAAGCGCAGTCCGCTGCCGCGAGCGCACCGGCGCGGAGATGGAGGCGCTCACCGCCGCCGCCGTCGCGGCGCTGACCATCTACGACATGTGCAAGTCCGCGGACAAGGGCATCGAAATCCGCTCCGTGCGGCTGCTGGAAAAATCCGGCGGCAAGTCGGGCGTCTGGAGGCGCAAGGCCCCATGAGCGCGGGCGTTATCGTTACGATCTGTGTCAGCCAGCGGAAGGGCGAGCGCAAGAAGCCGGTCGAGTCCGCCGTCTTCCGCGCCGGATATGGCATCGAGGGCGACGCGCACGCCGGAGCGTGGCATCGGCAGGTGAGCCTGCTCTCCGCCGCCGACATCGAAACGGTCCGGCGCGGCGGTCTTCCGAACAAGAGCGCGCAGCGTACTGTGCGCGACATTGCGCCGGGAGATTTCGCGGAGAACGTGGTGATCTCCGGATTGGATTTCCGGGAGATCGGCCTCGGCACGCGGCTGCGGCTGGGCGCGAGCGCCGTACTCCGAGTGACACAGATCGGCAAGGCGTGTCATTCGCCCTGCGAGATTCAGCGCGCGACGGGCGACTGCATCATGCCGCGCCTCGGCCTCTTTGCGCGGGTCGAATCCGGCGGCGCCGCGCGCAGCGGGGATCCGGCCGAGGTCCTCGACGCGGTCTCGCGGGAGGCGTTTCAGGCCGTCGTCCTGACGATGAGCGACCGCTGCGCGCGCAACGAAGCGAAGGACACCGCCGGCCCCGCCGTGGCGCGCCGCGCGGAGGGAAATGAACTCCGCGCCCACATTTACGCCGCGGAGGTCCTGCCCGACGACCGCGCCCTCATCGAGGACCGGCTGCGCCACTATTGCGACGGACATTCCATTGACCTGGTCCTGACGGTCGGCGGGACCGGCTTTTCGCCGCGCGACGTCACGCCGGAGGCCACGCGCGCGGTCGTCGAGCGGCTCGCGCCGGGGCTGGACGAGGCGATGCGCGCCGCCTCCATGAAGCAGACGCCGCACGCGATGCTCTCGCGCGGAGTCTCGGGCATTCGCGGTTCCACGCTCATCGTCAACCTCCCCGGCTCCGAGCGCGCCGCCGTGGAAAATCTCGCAGCCATCCTGCCCGCGCTCCGGCACGGCATCGCCAAACTCCGAGGCGACCCAGCCGACTGCGGGCGGCCGCCGGAGCGGTCATGATGAACCGGCTTCTCCTTCCGAAGAATCTTCCGCTGCTCGCGGTCTGCGGCTATTCCGGGTCGGGCAAGACGACGCTGATCGAAGCGGCGACCCGCCGGCTCCGGCGAAAGGGGCTGGCGGTCGCGGTCGTGAAGCACGATGTTCACGGCGTGGACGTGGATCGCCCGGGGAAAGACAGCGATCGTATCTTCCGGTCCGGGGCCGACGTTTTTCTCGACGGGCCGCGCGAGCGGCTCGCGCGCCTTCATTCCGGCGGCTTCGCTGAATTGCTCCAGCGGTACGATCTCGTGCTCGTCGAAGGCGGGAAGCGCGCCCCCCTGCCGAAAGTGTGGCTTCTGGGACCGCGCGAAAGCAACCCTCCGCGCGGCGTCGGAAAAATCCTCGCGGTCCTGCCGCGCGGCATGAAGCGGCTCGAAGCGTTCATGGCGATCCTGGACGACCGGCTGCGCCGGAACCTGAAGCAGCCGCGGGCGACGAGCCCGAGGCTCCTGAAGCCTGCCGTTCGCGCTTCTCGATCTCGGCGAGCGCGGCGCGCCATTCCTCCGGCGTATTGACGTTCGCGAACGCCTTCCGGAGGTCCTCCGGCACGCGCGGCGAATGGATTCGCTTTCGCGCCAGGATTCGCCGGATGGACCGTTCGCCCGCGCGCGCCGCCTGCTCCATCAGGCTCCGCGCCCGAGGCGTGTAGAGCGCGATGAGCGGTTCGGGCGTCTCCGGCGCGTCGAGGTGGGGGACCACCGCGATGGCGCCGGGCTTCGCCTGCGCGAGCAGCCAGCGCAACGCGTCGGCCGAGAGGAAGGGAGCGTCGCAGGAAATCAGGATCCACCTCGCCCGCGGACGCCACCGGAGCGCGGCCAGAAGTCCGCCGAGCGGCCCTTCCACGCCGGGCGCGTCCTGAATCCGCCGCATCGCCGACAATTCTCCGGGGGGCAGCGGCGCTTCGCCGACGAGGACGACTTCGCGCGAGACTTCCCCGGCGGCGGCAACGATCCGCTCGAGCACGAACCCGCTTCCGGCGCGCAACAGGCTTTTTGAGAATCCCATCCGCGAGCTCCGCCCGCCGATCAGGACCGCCGCACAAGTCGCGCGCAGTACGCTGCGCGCTCTTGGCTTCCGCCGGGCGGCTTCCACTCGCAATCACGCCTCCTGTCGCAGCGCATCCGCGCCCGAGTAGATCGTCAGGGTCCGCTCGCGGACGAAGCCGGAGAGGAACATGTTGAGCCTGCGCGCGAGTTCCACCGCCAGCGCCGACGGCGCGCTGACGCCGCCAACCTCGCTGATGCCCGCGCGCGCGGCCTTCGCGACCATCTCGAACGAGAGGCGGCCGGAAAGCAGCAGCGCCAGCCCCGGCGAGAGCATTCCGCGCTGAGCGGCGGCCCCGACGGCCTTGTCCAGGGCATTGTGGCGGCCGAGATCCTCGCGAACGATGCACTCGCAGCCCGGTCCGACAGGCGGGCGCGCGAGCGCGGCGGCGTGCGTGCCGCCGGTGCGCTGGAACATTTTCTGACCGCGTCGCATGGCGTCCGCGAGCGCGAAAAGGTCCTCGGCGGCCAGCCGGCGCGGCGGCCGCGCAAAGGGCGGGATGTCCGCGGCGATCTCCTCGATCATCTCCGCGCCGCAGACGCCGCAGGATGAAAAGACCCGGCGAGGCGCCGGCAGCCGCCGCGGCTGCGCGCCTTCCGCGAGCGCCACGCGCACTTCATTTCGGCCGCTCAACCCGCCCTGCGCGCAGAAGGAAATCGCGCCGATGTCTTCCGGCGAGCCGACGATCCCTTCCGTGAGGACGAACCCCATCGCCAGTTCAACCTCGTCGCCCGGAGTCCGCATGAGCGTCGCGACCGGCTGATCGCCGACGAAAATGGTCAGCGGCTCCTCGGCGACGAGTTCGCGCTGCTCGGGCGTTCGCCGGCCCTGCCCGACGACGAAGCAGCTTGTCAAAGGATTGGTTTCCTGGTTCACGCCTTTAGCCCAATATGTTCAAATGAACCACCGAGGCGCCAAGGCACAAAGAACGGCAATATAAGATGTATTCATAAAGACAAGAAACAAGTCCTCTCGCCGTTCTTGGTGTCTTGGTGCCTTGGTGGTGGATTAACGGGGTCAGCACGGAAAAAGCCTCGCCGCGTGGAGGTCACCATCTTTCCGGGAACGAGGCGTTGGTGAACATGCCCTCGACCCATGCCTTGTGCCGGCGCTCGACCTCGGCGAGCCGTTGGAGCAGTTCGCGCTCCGGCCCTGCGGGATACATCGCGGCCCAGCTTTCGTAGAAGTCGGCGGCGAGCTTTTCCTTCCGCGCCGCCAGCAGGAAGGCGTCGGCCGGGGTCATGTCGGTCGAGAAATCCGGCGCGTTCATGTTTTCGAGCACCGCGCCGCCGGCCGCCGGCTCGGACGGAAGCGCGCCGCGGCCCTTCTTGAACTCGGTCAGGAGGCGCTTGTGCTCCTTCTCGTCGCGGGCGAGCGCCTCGAGCGTTTCCTTCGTGTCCTTGCGGGTGACGGATTTCGCCGCGCGCGCATAGAAGGCCTGCGCCGCCTCCTCGTTCGCCACGGCGCGGGCGATGATCGAAGCGCCCGCCGGCGTCTTCCGCACCCCCCGCCCTTCAGCGACGCCGCGCGCCTCGACGATGCCTTTCAAGCGCCGCACGACCGCCGCCGGCTCGACGGGCAGGTCGAAGAGCGCGTCCACCTCGAGCGCGTCGGCCGATTCGAAGGTGCGATCCCAGCCGGAGCGGTCGAGGTTCGTCGCCAGGAGCAGCGGCGCGCCGCTTTTCCGCGCGAGCCGGATCGCGCCGGGGAGCCTCGCGGCCAGTTCGCCCGCCTGGACCGCAAGGAATACTCCGTCGCAGCCGGCGGTCTTGGGGCGCTTCTTCGGATCAGCAAGGGTCTCGGTCGCCCAGCCTTCGGCCTTCAAGGCCTCCGACAACGGCCCGGCGACTGAGCCGGTCGCGTCAATGATCAGGATTTTCATTTCATGCCTATCCTGTTGTTTCAGCCCTTGTAGGTGATCTCGGCGCCGAACGGATGAGACAACACAAGCTTGTCATAACAACTATTGGCACACATCGTTGTGAGAAATTGGGTTCGTTTTCACAAATTCCACGACGGCGGCTGCTGCCTGCCCCTCGCCATCATGCGACTTCTCATGAGAGGACGACGGCGCTTGATCTAGCAAACAGCGTGCCCTTCGCGTCCTTTTCTCGAACAAGCCGGTATTCAACACGGAGAACAATTGATTTCTGAATGATCTCTGACCCGCACTTTGCTTGCGGAAATCAGATATAAATAATAACTAAGATTGTGCGGCGGGCACCTGGGGCATAGGAGGGGTATCCGCCTTCTGCATCTGCTCGCGAAACCTCCGCAAGTGTGCCTTTGCTGCGGATATGCACTCACTGTGTTCAGCGATATCATCATCGGATAGCATGCGCGCTCTTTCGCCCTGCAGCACCGCTACTCGTATCGGATCCTTGACTCCGCCGGGGTTCACTTGGATCGCGTGTTCGAGGGTCCATACGGTCGTGAAGATGCCGTCCTGCATGTTCGGTGGCCCTTCAGTCCAGAAAACTTCACGCATGAGGGCAAGAAAAGTATCGGTGATGTGCTGGGAACATCCCATAGAGCCGTACCACATCTTGTCAGTCTTGAATTCCGGCTGAAAATCATTGAGGGCGAATTCGCACACATTTGCTCGGCCCTTCGTAGGGAAGGCCACGAGCGCGCCGTACTGACCCTTCGGCGCTTGCGTTGAGGCGAAATCGTCAATCTGTGCTCTGCAAAGGTGCTTGGCAATTTCGATGGCCGACCGCTCGGGCGTACCTACAAAGAGCTTACCCTTGGTATATGCTGTGTCAATTGTGGCACAGAATCGCTGTCCCAGACCGACCTGCCCCGTGCCAGCAACGATGATCCTGTCGTGGAGGATATGTAGTTTCTCGGTGGTCTGTTCAATAATCTTGATCTGCTGATTACCCGCCATGAATGTGGCGGAGCTATCGGTCCCGATGATGGCGGCACCGTCCTTACAAAGCATGCCAACGATGGCGGTCACGTATTAGCCCTTGAATACGCTGTTCTCGCGCATCTCAGGATAGGCTTTATAGATGGCCGACACGAGTTGCGGGAATGACAGACTGCGCACGAAGTCGGAGATTTGCTCCATGTACTGGCGCACTGGCGTAGGCAGAGTATTCAGTGCCTTGCTCCCCTCAGCGAGACCGCGTTCCGTGAGACTGAAAACGCTCCAGGAGTGCTCTGGAGTTATCGCAACAAGTCCGTCGGCTTCCAACGCCTCAAGTTCCACGTACAGTTCCTTGTCGAATGGTCCATAGTTGTATGGTGCGAAATTAAAATGCGGCCCTCCCGTATGCTTCGGAATATTTCTGTCCAGCAGGAAAAATAGCTTCTGAACCTGCACCGATGTGTACCCACCGCCGTGCGCCGCCGCCAATCCTGCTAGAATGAGTTCCCGTCGGGTCATGTTCCTGCCCTCCACCAAGGTAGGAGACCGCACTCTTCCCCGCCCGCCCAATTGCCTGCCAAACATCGTACTGCTGGTAATTCTGCTTTATGCGACCGGCTGTGTCAAGTTCAGCCGGGGTCAACAGGTGTCGAAAACGACTCCTGTTCTGCTACTATCGGCACATTTCGCTAGCCGCTTTAGCAACCGCTGCCTACGACGTTGAACGCTATTCCAAACCCGAAAAACTATCCATGCGCGGCATTATACCATAATTGTTCTGATATGTCAAGCTGGTGCGGCTATTTTCCGATGCCGACTGTGTGCATTGTTGCAGTAACAAACGTAGCATACATTAGTTAGGACTTGTATCTCAGCTAAAATCTTTTCTTCATTTCCGGTTGGTTTCGGCCTGACACGTACATCTGGCACAACTCGCGCTCGTTCTTCCTTCGCGGCTACCGGGGAAGCCGTTTGGCCATGAGTTCAGGGCCGAACGGCTGGCAAAAGCGGATAGCCAGATTTCACTTCATGCCCCGGCGGCGCACGCTTCCACGCGAGCGGCGCAGCACTTGTATTCGCCCGTGCGCGTGACGCTGTCGAACGCGTCGTTGGTCAGCGTGTTGGTAGGCGCCTCGACGAAGTGGAACGGCATCCAGAGCGCGCCGGGCCGGACTTTGTCGCTGACGCGCGCGGCGACGACCACCGCGCCGCGCCGCGTGACGACGCGCGCCATGCCGCCGGCCGCGATGCCGAGGCGCTCCGCGTCGGCCACGTGCATCTCGACGAAGTTCCGCGATTCCTTCTGCGAAATCGGCGCGCTCTTCCGCGTCATGTTCCCGACATTGTAGTGGTAGAGCGTCCGGCCCGTCGAGAGGATGAACGGGTACTCCGCGTCCGGCTGTTCCGCCGGCGGGCGGAATTTGATGACGGCGAACGCCCCCCGCCCGCGCGTGAAGCGGCCCGCGTGGAGATACGGCGTTCCGGGATGCTCCTTCGTCGGGCACGGCCATTGCAGGCCGACGCGGTCAATCCGCTCGTAGGACATCCCGCCGTAGCTGGGGGTGAGCGAGGCGATCTCGTCGAAAATCTCGCGCGGGTGCGCGTACTTCATCGGGTAGCCCATCGCCCCGGCGACGAGACAGAGGATTTCCCAGTCGGGCTTCGCCTCGCCCGGCGGCTCCACTGCCTTCCGCACGCGCTGCACGCGCCGCTCGGTGTTGGTGAACGTGCCGTCCTTCTCGGCGAAGCAGGCGCCCGGCAGAATGACGTGCGCGAGCTTGGCCGTCTCGGACATGAAGATTTCCTGGCAGACGAGGAACTCGAGCTTCCCGAGCGCGCGGGCGACCTTGTCCTGGTTCGGCTCGCTGAGGACGGGGTCCTCGCCGAAGACGTAAAATCCTTTGAGCACGCCCTCGTCGGCCTTCTCGATGAAGTCGGTCACGCGCCCGCCGAGGTTCGCAGGGATCTCGACGCCCCACGCCTTGGAGAACTTCTCACGCACGGCCGGGTCGGCGACGCGCTGGTAGCCAGGGAAAACGCTGTGGATCGCGCCCATGTCGCAGCCGCCCTGGACGTTGTTCTGGCCGCGAAGCGGGTTGATTCCGGAGGAGGGCTTTCCGATCTGGCCGCAGAGCATGGCGAGATTGGCGAGGTTCTGGACGTTCTCAGTGCCGCAGGTGTGCTCGGTGATGCCGAGGGTGTAGAAGATCGCCGACGGCGCGCCGCGCGCGTACACCTCGGCGGCGCGGCGGATGAGGTCCGCGTCCACGCCGCAGACTTCAGCGGCCCTGGCGACCGGGTAACCGCCGAGGTTCTCCCGGAACGCGTCGAACCCTTCGCACCGGTCGGCGGCGAACTGCGGGTCGTGCAGGTTGTTTTCGAGGATATGGTTCATGATCGCGTTGATGAGGAAGTTGTCGGTGCCCGGCTTGTGCTGGATGTGGATGTCGGCGCGGCGGGCCATCCAGGTCTTGCGGGGGTCGCAGACGACGAGGCGCGCGCCGCGGCGAAGCGCCTTCTTCATCTCGAAGCCGATGATCGGATGCGCGTCGGTCGGGTTCGCGCCGATCAGGAACAGTGTCTGCGCGTCCTTGATTTCGCCGATGCTGTTGGTCATGGCGCCGGAGCCGAGCGCCAGGGCCAGCCCGGCGACGGTGGGCGCGTGGCAGGTCGTCGCGCACTGATCCACGTTGTTCGTGCCGCCGGCGGCGCGGGCCAGCTTCTGCGCCAGGTAGTTCTCCTCGTTCGTGCAGCGGCAGGAGCTGAGGACCGCAATGCCGTCCGGGCCGTGCCGCTGGCGGATTTCCCGCATCCGCCTTCCGACGAGCGCGAGCGCCTCGTCCCACGACGCCTCGCGGAACGAGCCGTTCTGACGGATCAGCGGCCGGGTCAGGCGTTCGGGCGAATGGACGAACTCGAACCCGAAGCGGCCCTTCACGCACAGGTTGCCGTCGTTCGGGACGCAGCCGGGCTCGCTGGTGACGCGCACGATGCGGCCGCTGCGCGGGTTGACGTTCAAGTCCATCTGACAGCCCGTTCCGCAATATGGGCACGTGGTCCGGACCTTGACCAATTCCTTGGCGCGGCCGCCGCCCTCGGCGGAGCGTTCGTAGAGCGCCGCGGTCGGGCACGCGCCGATGCACTGGCCGCACAGCTCGCAGGTGCTCTCGTTGAGCGCGATGTCGAAGGCGGTGCTGACCTGCACGGGCAAGGCGCGGCTGCGCAGCGTGAGCGCCTCGGCCATGACCACCTCGGCGCAGATCTTGACGCAGCGCTGGCAGCGCACGCATTTCGACGGATCGTACTCGATGCCCTTGTTGCCGGTGGTGTAGTTCGGCTGGCCCGGCGGGGTCATCACCGACGGGAAGCGCGTCTCGGACGCCTGGTATTCGTAAGCGTAATCCTGCAGCAGGCAATCGCCGTCCTTGTCGCAACTGGTGCAGGCGACGCGGTGCTCGCTGAGGAGGAATTCGAGCGTGTTCTTCCGCGACGCGCGGACGGCGTCGGTCTGAGTGCGGACGATCATGCCGGGCATCGCCACGCGCGTGCAGGCGGTGTGCATGCCGGCCTCGCCCTCGATCTCGACGAGGCACAGCCGGCACGCCCCGGTGGGCGTCAGCCGGGGATCATGGCAGAGATGCGGGATGGGAATCCCGTTGGCCTGGGCGACTTGGAGGATCGTCTGGCCCTGCTGCGCGACGAGCGTCCGGCCGTCCACGTTCAGCTTGAGTTCGCTCATATCGCTGTCACATCCTCCGTTCGAGATCGCAGCGCAGGCATCGGCCGGCCTCGGCGCAGGCGCTGGCGGGCGAAAGGCCGCGGACAATTTCCCGGAAGTTGCCCCGCCGCTCCTCGAGCGGCAGCAGCTCCTCCGCGACCCGCGGTGCGATCTTTTCGAGTTCCTCCTCGGTCGGACGGCGCAGGCTGTAGTTCACCTCGGGCGGCAGCGCGCCCTTCCCGCCGAGGCGCCGGTCAATCGCCACGGCGGCGCGCTGGCCGCTCGCAATCGCCTCGATCGCGCTGCCGCCGCCGCTGACCACGTCGCCTCCGGCGAACACGTCGGGGGCGGAAGTCTGCAGCGTGGCCATGTCGGCGCGGACGGTCTTCGCGGCGGTCAATTCAACTCCGTGAGCCGCCTCGGCCGACGCGACCTGGCCGATCGCGGGCAGGACCATGTCGCACTCGATCACGAACTCGCTGCCCTCGATCGGGACGGGCCGGCGGCGGCCGGAGGCATCCGCCTCTCCCAGCCGCATGCGCAGCAACTCGATGGCGACGACCTTTCCGCTCTCGCCGAGGATCTGCTTCGGAGCGACGAGCGCGTGCAGTTCCGCGCCCTCGTTCAGCGCCTCCTCGATCTCTTCCGCGTAGGCGGGCATCTCCTCGCGGGTGCGGCGATACAGGATCAGGACTTTCCTCGCGCCGAGACGCAGCGCCGAGCGCGCCGCGTCTATGGCGGCGTTGCCGCCTCCGATCACGGCGACGACCTCGCCGCATCGCGGCGTCCGGCCGAGCGCGCGGGCGCGGAGGAACTCCAGGCTGTCCTGAACTCCTTCGAACTCTTCGCCGGGGATGCGCAGCATCGCCGCCTTCTGCGCGCCGGTGGCGAGGAAGATCGCCTTGAAGCCCTCCTTGCGCAGGTCGGCGAGGTCGCGGACCGGCGTGCCGGTGCGGAGCTCGACGCCGTGCCGCAGGATGAACTCGATGTCTTTCCGGAGGATCGTTTTGGGCAGCCGATACTCCGGGATGCCCAGCGCCAGCATGCCGCCGGGGATCGGCTGGGACTCGAAGACCACGGAGCGCCGTCCCATCAGCGCTAGGAAATAGGCGCAGCTCAGGCCGGCGGGGCCGGCGCCGACGATCGCAACCTGCGCCTTGCCCTTCGCCGGCGGCAGGAGCGCGGCTTCGTATTTCCGCGCGTGGTCGGCGGCGAACCGCTTGAGCGCGCGGACGGCGAGCGGCTCGTCCAGTTCCGCGCGGCGGCAGCGCCGCTCGCACGGATGGTCGCAGACGCGCCCGCAGACCGAGACGAACGGGTTGCGGCGGCGGATCACGTTCACCGCGTCGTCGAGCCGGTCCTCGGCGACGAGCGCCAGATACTCCGGCACGTTGACCGCCGCCGGACAGGCGTGCGCGCACGGCGCGGGCGCCAGCGCCTCGCACGCGGACGCGCGGCAGTGTCTGAGCCGGATGTGTTCCTCGTACTCCTCGCGGAAATACCGGATCGTGGTGAGCACCGGGTTCGGCGCGGTCTGCCCCAGCCCGCACAGCGAGGATTGCTTGACGTCGAGGGCGAGCCGCTCGAGCGCCTCGATGTCGCCTTCACGGCCTTCGCCCGCGCAGATGCGCTGGAGGATGTCGAGCATGTGCCGCGTGCCGACGCGGCACGGCACGCACTTGCCGCACGATTCGCTCTGCGTGAATTCCAGGAAGAACCGCGCGATGTCCACCATGCAGGTGTTCTCGTCCAGGACGATCAGCCCGCCGGAGCCCATGATGGCGCCGATCTTCTTGACCGAGTCGTAGTCCAGCGCCAGGTCGAGGTATTGCGCCGGGACGCAGCCGCCCGACGGGCCGCCCATCTGCGCGGCCTTGAACCGCCGGTTCTTCGGAATGCCGCCGCCGATGTCGAAGATGATCTGGCGCAGCGTCGCGCCCATCGGCACCTCAACCAGCCCCGTGTTGTTGACCTTGCCGGCCAGCGCGAAGATCTTCGTCCCCGTGCTGCCGGGCGTGCCGATGGAACGATACCAGTCTTTGCCCTTCTGGATGATCAGCGGCACGTTCCCGAACGTCTCGACGTTGTTGATGCAGGTCGGCTTGCCGAGGTAGCCGCTCTGGACGGGGAACGGCGGCCGGGGCCGCGGCATGCCGCGATGGCCCTCCAGCGAGGCGATGAGCGCGCTCTCTTCGCCGCAGACGAACGCGCCGGCGCCCATTCGCACCTCGATGTCGAACGAGAAGCCGGCGCCGAGGATGTTCTCGCCCAGAAGGCCGCAGGCCCGCGCCTGTTCCAGCGCGATGCCGACGTGCTCGACGGCGATCGGGTATTCGGCCCGGACGTAGACGAAGCCGTGCGAGGCGCCGATGGCATACGCGCCGATGAGCATGCCTTCGAGCACCGCGTGCGGGTCGCCCTCGAGCAGCGCGCGGTCCATGAAGGCGCCGGGGTCGCCCTCGTCCGCGTTGCAGATCAGGTACTTCTCCGTCCCGGCGGCTTTCCGGGCGAGGTTCCACTTGAGGCCGGTGGGAAACCCGGCGCCGCCGCGCCCGCGGAGGCCCGACGCGGTGACCTCGTCAATGACCTCCTGCGGCTTCCGGCCGGTCAGCACCTTCGCGGCGGCGGCGTACGCGCCCCGCGCGATGGAGTCCTCGATGCGCCTCGGGTCCACCCGGCCGCAGTTCGCCAGCACTTCGCGACGCTGGTTTTTGCTGAAGGGGATGTCGCCCATGGCAGGCGTGAGCTGCCCGTTCGAGCCGGCGCAGAGCCGCTCGACCGGCTTGCCCTCACGGAGCGTCCGCCCGATGATCTCGTCCACGTCCTCCGGCCGCACGCCGCCGTAGAGGAAGTCCTGCGGCTCGACGAGGAGCAGCGGCGCGCGCGCGCATTGGCCCAGGCATCCGACCTCGACGACGGCCACTTCCCGGTCGAGCCGGGCTGCGGCCAGCTTCTCCCGGAACACCCGGCAAAGCTCCACGGCGCCCATGGCGCGGCAGCCGGTCATGCAGATGAGCACCCGGGAGCGGAACCTCTTGTGCGCGTCGAGAGCCTTCTCGCGAACCGACGCGAGGTCCTGCAGCCCGCAGATTCGGGAATATGCCATGCGCCTCACCTTCAGGGATACTGCTGGAGAATGGATTTCACGCGCGAGCCGGTCATGCGGCCGTAGTAATCGTTCCCCACCATCATGACCGGCGAGAGGAAACAGGTGCCGAGGCAGGCCACGGTCTCGAACGTGAACCGCATGTCCGGGGTGGTCTCGCCTTCCTCGACGCCCAGAAAGCTCCGCGCCGCTTCGGCGACTTTCTTTCCGCCTCGCACGTGGCAGGCCGTGCCGCGGCAGCAGCGGACCGTGTGGCGCCCGCCCGGTTTGAGCCGGAATTGCGCGTAGAACGTCGCGACGCCATAAATCCGGCTCGCCGGCAGGCCCGCGCGCGCGGCGACTTCCAGGATCACCTCGCGCGGCAGATAGCCGTACTGATCCTGCAAGCGCTGCAACAGCGGGATGATGTCCTTCTCGCGGACCGGCGACATTTCGGCGAGGACCTTCAACGCAGGAGCCATCGGGGCGGCGGACGTCTCAGCAACGCTCATGCTCTCCTCCGCGCACTCGGGGAACCGCCGACGCCAACTTCATTATCCCCGAATTATAGCACGGCAGAGTGCGAAGTGAAAAGTGCAAAGTGAAAAGTGAAAAATGAAACGTGAAACGCGCGAAGCGCAACATTTTGCACTTTTCACTTTGCACTTTGCACTTTCAGATCCACCGGCCCGACGTAATGCGCCAGCGGCCGGATCAGCCGGTTGTCCGCGTACTGCTCCAGGACGTGCGCCGTCCAGCCGGCCGCGCGCGACGCCGCGAAGACCGGCGTAAAGAGGTCCGTCGGAATCCCGAGCAGGTGATAGACGCTCGCGGAGTAGAAATCCACGTTGCAGTGGATTTTCTTCTCCTCGAGCATCACGCGCTCGACGGCCTGCGAAATCTCGAACCACTGAGGCTGACCGAGCTTCTCGCCGAGCTCCTGCGACCACCGCCGCAGGAACGTCGCGCGCGGGTCCTCGGTCTTGTACACGCGGTGGCCGAAGCCCATCACCTTCTGTTTCGCGGCGAGCAGGCGGCGCACGTGATCGGCCGCCCGGGAGGGCTGGCCGATCTCCTGGAGCATCAGCATCACCTTCTGGTTGGCGCCGCCGTGGAGCGGGCCGCGCAGCGCGCCGATCGCGCCGGTGATCGCCGAGTAGATGTCCGAGAGCGTCGCGGCGATCACGCGCGCGGCGAAGGTCGAGGCGTTGAACTCGTGCTCCGCGTGCAGAATCAGGCAGCCGTCGAAGATGCGCGCCGCGCGCTCGTCCGGCCGCCGCCCGCTGAGCATGTAGAGGAAGTTGGCGGCGTGCGAAAGCCCCGGCTCCGGCTGCACCGGACCGTGCCCGCGCCGCAGCCGGTGAATCGAGGCCACGATGCTCGCGATCTGCGCGGTCATCTCCTGCGCCATCTCCAGGTTCACAGCCGGGTCGCTGCTCTCCGCGCGCGGATCGGTCAGCCCCATCGCCGAGACGCACGTGCGCAGGAGCGACATCGGCGGCGCCGACGCGGGCAGGTCGCCGAGCAGGTGATGCATCGCGCCGGAGAGCGGGCGGTGCGCGGCGAGCTTTCGTTTCAGTTCGGCCAGTTCGGCGGCTTTCGGCAGCGCGCCCGTCCAGAGCAGATGCGCGACCTCTTCGAACCCGCAATGCTCCACGAGATCCGCGACGTCATAGCCGCGATAGACCAGCCGCCCCTTCACGCCGTCCAACAGGCAGATTTTGGAATCCGACGCGATGACATCCTGCAATCCGGCTCCGGCCATGACGGTTCCCCATGACTTGGAAAATGTCTTGACCCTTGCTCAAGTCTAGCTTAGAATCGGGAGCGGCGCAAATTCGTCGCTTCCGCCGGGCCAGGTCGGGGACGCGGGGCATGAACATCCACGAATACCAGGCGAAGGCGCTGCTCGCCGCGCGAGGACTCGCCGCACCCTCCGGCCGACTCGCGGCGACGCCGGAACAGGCCGCGCGGGCCTTCGACGAACTGCACCTCCAGCGCGCCGTCGTCAAGGCGCAAATCCACGCGGGCGGACGCGGCAAGGCCGGCGGCGTGCTCTTTGTCTCCAGCCGGGCCGAGGCCGAAGCCGCCGCGAAGAAACTCCTCGGCTGCACGCTCGTCACCGCTCAGACCGGCCCGCGCGGCAGACCGGTCAATCAAGTGCTCGTCCAGGAGCGCCTCGACCTCGCGCGCGAGCTCTATCTCGGCGTCTCGCTCGACCGAAGCAGCGGCCGCCCGCAGGTCATCGCGGCGGCGCGCGGCGGGATGGAAATCGAGGAACTCGCTCGTACCGATCCGACCGCCATCCTCTGCGAATACGGCGATCCGGACCACGGCCTCGCCCCGTTCCAGGCGCGCAACTTGTTCACGGGGCTCCGGTTGCCGCATGAGCAGATGAAGCCGGCGATGGAGCTCATCCTGTCGCTCGCGCGGACTTTCATCGAGTGCGACTGCTCGCTGATCGAGGTCAACCCGCTCGCGCTCTGCGCCGACGGGCGGCTCCTCATCGCGGACCTGAAGATGGCCTTCGACGATAACGCGCTCCGCCGGCATCCCGACATCGCCGCGCTGCGCGATACGGCGCAGGAAGACCCGCGCGAGGTCGAGGCCGAACAGTACGATCTCAGTTACGTCGGCCTCGAAGGGAACATCGGCTGTATGGTCAACGGCGCGGGGCTGGCGATGGCGACGATGGACCTCATCCGGCTGCAGGGCGGCGAGCCGGCGAATTTCCTCGACGTGGGCGGCGATGCGACCGTGGAAAAGGTGACTGCCGCGTTCCGGTTGATCGAGAAGGACGAGCACGTGCGCGCGATCCTCGTCAACATCTTCGGCGGGATCGTCCGCTGCGACCTCGTCGCGGACGGCATCGTCGCGGCGGTCGGCCAGGTCGGGCTGCGCGCACCGCTCGTCGTCCGTCTCGAAGGCACCAACGCCGAAGCCGGCCGGAAAGTCCTGGCCGCCTGCGGACTGCGCATCGCCTCCGCCGAGTCGCTCGAAGACGCCGCCGCAAAAGCGGTCGCGCTGGCGAGCCCTAATTCAACACGGAGACACGGAGAACACTGAGAAGTGCGGAGGAATTTGTTTTCAGGATTCTAAAATGCCGACTTTTTCTCCGTGTTACTCCGTGCTCTCCGTGCCTCCGTGTTGAGAAGGTCCGTCTTGGGAAAGGACGTTATGAGCATCCTGGTGGACAGTGCGACGCGCGTCGTCATCCAGGGCATCACCGGCCACGCCGGGGCGTTTCACAACAGGCTCATGCTCGAGTATGGGACGAAGGTCGTCGCCGGCGTGACGCCCGGCAAAGGAGGGACGACCGCCGACGGAGTGCCCGTCTTCGACACGCTGGCTGAGGCCGTGGCCCGCACGGGCGCGGACGCCTCGGTCATCTTCGTCCCGGCCGCCATCGCCGCCGACGCGATCGAGGAAGCGGCCGCCGAAGGGGTGAAGCTCGTCGTCTGCATCACCGAGGGGATTCCCGCGCTCGACGTCGCCCGGGCGCGCCCCTATGTTCGCCAGCGCGGGGCGCGGCTGATCGGGCCGAACTGCCCCGGCCTGATCACGCCCGGCGAATGTAAGCTCGGCATCATGCCCGGCCCGATCCACCGGCCCGGCGGCATCGGCGTGGTCTCGCGCAGCGGCACGCTCACCTACGAGGCGATCTGGCAACTGACGCAGATCGGCCTCGGCCAGTCCACCGCCGTGGGGATCGGCGGCGACCCGATCACCGGCACGAGTTTCGTTGACGTGCTCGAGCTCTTCGAGCGGGACGAGGCGACCCAGGCGGTCGTTCTGATCGGCGAGATCGGCGGCGCGGCGGAGGAGGAAGCGGCGGAATTCATCCGTGGACACTTCACCAAGCCGGTGGTCGCCTTTATCGCCGGGCGTTCCGCGCCGCCCGGCAAACGCATGGGCCATGCCGGCGCCATCGCCACGCGCTCATCCGGCGCCGCCGAGGAGAAAATCTCCGCCCTCCGGGCCGCCGGAGTCCAAGTCGAACTCAACCCCGCCCGGATCGGACGGGCGATGAAGGAATTGCTGTCGGCCAAATGATGGACGAATGCAGGCGCGACCCGGAGTTTCTCCGAAATTGAGTTGACGCGGCCGAGCATTGCGCTTACAATAATCGGGACGGAGAAAAACGGAGCGGATCATGTGGCAAAGTTCCGGCATTCACGGTGAACTGTACGAACAAGTGCGGCAAGCCGGGCCAAATGGAATTGACGTGATCCGAACAGCGACCTTCTGGAGTTACCTCCTGATCTTCGTCGCCGGCGTGGTGATTGGCTTCGCGCTCGGGCGCAAAGACGACGCTGAAAATGTCAAGGCCACAAGGGAGTGAGAGACCGTTGCGTTCGTTCTCGCGGGTTTGAATTTTTTGGAGAGGCCGGCATCATGACGGAAAAAATCGGCTTGCCGCAGTCAAAAGATACTCAGAGCAGCACGGCGACCCTCGATGGCGTCAAGGGGCAACAGATGACCCGCAAGAAGGCGTGGAAGTCGCCGACGCTGGAAGACGTGTCCGCCAAAATCATGGCCCAGCCATACATTCGGTTTACGTAAGCCGCAGTTCCACCTGTCTCACGCAGCAGGCGCGGCCACAGCGGGCTCAGCCCAATGCCCGGGGAGAGGGCCGTGACCGGCGGGAGTATTCTGTCATGAAATTTACTCCGAACGTCAAGGTGCGCCGCGAGAAGCGCGGCAGCGTGCTCTTTGACACCTTGCGCGAGAAGGTCTTCGTGACCAACGAAACGGGGGCGCGAATCGTGGAGGGGATCGAAGCCGGTCTGAGTCCGGAGGCGCTCGTCGCGCAGCTCAGCGCCGAGTACGACCAGCCGGCGGAGGTCATCGAGGCCGAAGTGCGCCGGTTCATCGAGTCGCTCCGCAGCAACGGCATCGCCCTCACAGAGGAGACCTGACGGTCATGCTCGATCCGGCCATGTCCACCGTCGCCGAAAACCCCATCGGAATTGACGACCTCGAAAGTCCGCTGTTCATTGCCTGGCAGATCACGTCCCTCTGCAATATGCGCTGTCATCATTGCTGCGAGGACTCGGCCCATCTCATGCCGAACGAGATGAACCGCTCCAGGGTCCTCGACCTCTGCCGGCAGATCGCGGACATGAGCATCCCCTACGTCGCGGTCTCCGGCGGAGAGCCGATGCTCCACCCGCAGTTCTTCGACGTGTGCCGTTTTTTCCGGTCGCAGGGGATCGCGCTGAAGGTCGAGACTAACGGCGAACTCGTGACCGAGGAAGCGACGCGGGAAATGGCGCGGCTGGGGCTGCGGTCGGTGCAGATCAGCGTTGACGGGGCCACGGCGGCCACGCATGAACAGTTGCGCCTGAAAGGACGCTGGCAGGATGCCATAGACGCCTGCCGCCGCCTCGTCGCCGCCGGCGTGAGGACGGAGATCGTGTTCGTCCCCACCAAGTTCAACATCCATGAAACCGCTGCGGTCATTGACCTGGCGTCCTCCCTGGGCGTCTACGGGATCTACACCGGCAAGCTGATGCGCATCGGCCGCGCCGCCAAGAACTGGCAGGCGCTCTGCCCGAGCGACGCCCAGTACGAGGAGTTCTTCCGCGTCCTCCGCCAGAAGACCCACCAGTACCTGGGCCGCATGAAAGTCTATTACTATCCCTACGACGTCATCGAGGAACTCCGCGTCCGCGTGCAGTCGCCTTCAGCCAGCCTGCTGGTCATCCCCGACGGCCGGGTCAAGCTCATCGGCCCGCTGCCTTTCATCTGCGGCCATCTGGCGAAGCATTCGTTGCGCGAGATTTGGGACCGCTACCGCAAGGCCTGGCGTCTGCCGCAGGTGAGAGACTTCGTCGCCCAGGTGCTCGCGGAGCCCTCGCTCGTCTCCCGCGCCAACGACTGGATCGAGCTCTACTAGAGCCCGTTTCATAACCCGCGAAAAACGCGGAACCCTTTCTGTTCGTAATCATAATCGTAATCGCCGTGCCGTATTGGCGTGCGCCTGTCAACGGCGATTACGATTACGAGCAAGAGTACGATTACGAGGTTTTGAAACCAGTTCCAGCCCCTCGCTAATCCCTCAGAGGGCCGACGCGCCGTGGATGCCAGCGCCTGGATGGACCGCCCGCGCCGCCTGCTGAGGCTGATCCGCTATCGCTTCCTCGTCGTAGCCGGGCTCCTGCCCTACCTGGCCGGCTCCGCCGCCGCCTGCGGGACGGAACGCGCCGGCCGCTGGGACCTTTTCCTCATCGGGCTTCTGGGGATCGGATGCGCCCTCGTGGCCGTCGAAGCGTTCAACGAATACTTCGACTCGCACACCGGCAATGACACGGTCTTCTCTCGAAGCCGCGTCGAGCCGCTCCCGCGGCGGGTCCTCTGGCTGGCATGCGTCGCGCTGGGCCTCTCCGGGGCGGCCGGCCTGTGGCTGACTCACCTGCGCGACGCGGGAATCATGGCTTTCGCCGGGGCCGGCGCGATCGCGGTGGTCTTCTATGTCGGGCCGCCCCTGAGGCTAGCCTATCGGGGACTCGGCGAGATCACGATTGCCTTGTGTTATGGCCCGCTCATGTTGTGCGGCGCGTATTACCTGCAAGCGGGCCATCTGACGCGCGCGTCTCTGCTGCTCTCGGCGTCGGCCGCGCTCTTCATCTTCGCCCTTGTACTGGTCAACGAACTGCCCGACTACTACCAAGACCTCCTAGTGGACAAGCGCAACCTCGTCGTCCGTCTGGGCCGGCACCGTGCGGCGAAGCTCTACGGGGCGGTCCTGGCATTGGCTTATGCGGCCGTGGTCGCCGGACTGCTCCTCCGGGCGATTCCCCCAGCGGCGGCATTGTTCCTGCCGAGCAGCCTATGGGCATGGCGCATGGCCCGCACCGCAGCCCTCCAGGCCGAATCACCTCAGCAAATCATCCCCGCCATTCGCGGAACCATCCTTCTCTTCAGCGGATTCCTGGCCCTCAGCGCGCTCGCGTATCTCATCTGAGCCGAAGCCCCGGCGTCCTCCCCAAACTCAATCCGCAGGTTTCCGGTGGCCCTTGGTCATCCGTGTATTCCCTGGCGAATTATATGGTGGCCTTTACTGTTGCCGCCCGCGATTATCCCATTTCAAATCTCGCCGCTTCGAGCGTGGCGCGGATCTGCTGGAGGAACTGGATGGCGGTCTCGCCGTCTATGATGCGGTGGTCGTAGGAGAGGCAGAGGTTCATCATGTGGCGGATCACGATCTTCCCTTCGCGCGCGACCGGGGTTTCCGCGATGCGGCAGACGGCCAGGATCGCGGCTTCGGGCGGGTTGATGATCGGCGTCGAGAAGACGGTGCCGAAAATGCCGGGGTTCGTGATGGTGAACGTGCCGCCCTGAATCTCGTCGGCGGCGAGTCTGCCCGCGCGCGCGTGCTCGGCGACCTCGGCAAGCCGCTCGGCCAGTTGGCGCACGCTCAGGTCGTCCGCGTTCCGGATGACCGGCACGACGAGGCCGCCCTCAACCGAGACCGCGACGCCGAGATGGACTCGCTTATGAAGGATGAGCGTCTCGCCGCCCCACGACGCGTTGACCGCGGGCGACGCTTTGAGCGCGGCGACTGTCGCCTTCATGATGAACGGCATGTAGCTGAGCTTGAGGCCGGCCTTCTCATACGACTCGCGGTGTTTCTTTCGGAGTTCCGCGAGCGGCGTCATGTCGGCCTCGATAGCGGTCGTAACGCGCGGGATGGTCTGGCTGCTCAGGACGAGCCGGGCGGCGATCCGGCGGCGGATCGGGCTGAGCGGGACGATTTCGTCGTCAGCGCCGGGTTTGGAGATTAGCAGATTGGGAGATTGGGTAATTGGCAGCCTGGGAGATTGGGCGCTCGGGGCGTGCTCGCGCAGGACGTCCTCGCGCGTGATCCGTCCGCCTTCGCCCGTGCCCCGGATTTGCGAAGGGTCCAGGCCGAACTCGCTCGCGATGCGCCGGGCGAGCGGCGTCATCTGCGGGCGAGGCGCTTGCGGCGGACGCGGCGGCGGCTTCAACGCCGGTTCGGCGGGTTTGCCCGCCGGATCTGTGGCGGGCTTGCCCGCCAGCGGTGTGGCGGGTTCCTTTGGGGCTCGCGTGACGGTAGGCTCGATTCTCCGCGCGGTGGACGAAGCGCCCTCGACCGCCAGCGCCGCCGCCTCGCTCGTGCTTTCGATGACGGCGATGCCGGCGCCGACCTTGACTGTCTCGCCTTCCGGGACGACGATTTCGCTCAAGGTGCCCGACGAGGGCGCGGGAATCTCTACGGTCGCCTTGTCGGTCTTCACCTCGACGAGCGCTTCGTCGCGGCGCACCGCCTCGCCGGCGCGCTTGAGCCAGCGGATGACCTCGCCCTCGAAGACCGATTCGCCCAGTTGCGGCATTATCACGTTGATCTTCATGGTTCATCGCCCCACACTGTGGCTGTCAGCTCCCAGCCGCTTTGAACATCCGATGCGCGGTTTCCGCAATGCGTTCAGGCGTCGGGAGATAGAACTGCTCAAGCGACGGGCTGAATGGGACTGGGATGTCGCGGCCGGCCACGCGCAAGACCGGCGCGTCGAGGTAGTCCATCGCTTTCTCGCTCAGGAGCGCCGCAATTTCGGCGCCGATACCGCCGCGCCGCCAGTCCTCGTGGACGATCAGCGCGCGCGTCGTCCGGCGCACCGAGTCCAGGATCGTCTCCTCGTCGAGCGGATTCAGGCTGCGCAGATCCACGACCTCGGCGTCAATGCCCTCCTTCGCAAGCGTCTCCGCCGCTTGGAGCGCGTAGTAACTGCCGACGCCGTACGCGATGATCGAGAGGTCGCGCCCGGCCCGGCGGACCGCCGCAGCGCCGAGCGGCACGATGTAATCCTCCGCCGGCAGTTCCTCCTTCAGGCGCCGATAGAGATACTTGGATTCGAAGAAGAGCACCGGGTCGTCGTCGCGGATGGCGGCCTTGAGGAGGCCCTTGGCGTCGTAGGGGGTGGCCGGAGCGACGATCTTCAGGCCGGGCGTGTGGAAGAACCACGCCTCGGGGTTCTGCGAGTGAAACATGCTGCCGTGCACGTTGCCGCCGGACGGGCAGCGCAGGACCCACGGGGCGGAGAGTTTTCCGTTGTGCCGGTAGCGCATCGTCGCGGCCTGGTTGACGATCTGGTCGAAGGCGCAGGAGATGAAATCGGCGAACTGCATTTCCGCGACGGGGCGCAGCCCGAGCATCGCCGCGCCGGTGGCCGCGCCGACGATCAGCGATTCCGCGATGGGTGTGTCTATGACGCGCTGCTCGCCGAACTCCTCGAAGAGCCCCTGCGTGGCACCGAACGCGCCGCCGTACGCGCCCACGTCCTCGCCGATGACGAAGACGCTGGAGTCGCGCCGCATCTCCTCCTGGAGCGCCTGGCGGATCGCCTCGAGATAGGTGACCGGCTCGGGCTTGCCCGCCGGCGCGTTCGGCGTCTGATCGCGCGCAGTACGCTGCGCGCTCTGGGGTTTCGCCGGTTCGGTCATGGCTCGCCTTCGGAGTAAAGATGATCGAGCGCCTCGTGCGGCTCGGGGTACGGGCTCTTCTCGGCGAAGGCCACCGCCTCGTCCACCTCTCGGATCGCGTCAGAGCGGTGCTGCTCGGCGATTTCGTCGGTGAGGACTTCCCGCTCGCGCAGGTAAAGTTCGTAGCGCGGGATCGGGTCGCGGCTCTTCCACTCGAGGAACTCCTCGCTCTCGCGATACGACGCGTCGTCATGCTCGGAGTGGCCGTGCCAGCGATAGGTCTTGCACTCGATCAGCGTGGGGCCGAGCCAGTCGCGCGCGCGCTGGACCGCCTGGCAGGCGAGTTGGCGCACGCTGAGCAGGTCGTTGCCGCTGCACGTGTGGCCGGGCATTCCGTAGCCGGCGGCGCGCTCGGCGACGTTCTCGACGACCATCTGCTTCGAGACCGGGGTAGAATACGCGAAGAAGTTGTTCTCGACCACGACGATCAGCGGCAGCCGCTGGACGCCGGCGAAGTTCAGCGCCTCGTGGAAATCGCCGGTGCTCGTGCCGCCTTCGCCGATGTACGCGACGGCGACGCAGTTCGTCCGCTTGAGCTTGAACGCCAGCGCGGCGCCGGCGGCGACCGGGATGGAGGAGCCGATCATGCTCGTCGAGCCGTAAACGCCCAGCGCCGGGTCGCCGCTGTGGAGGTAGTCCACCTTGCCGCCGGAGAGTCCGTCGGACTTGCCGAGGATCTGGGCCATGAGCGCCTTCGGCGCAATGCCGCGCGTGAGCGCCACGCCGATGTCCCGATGCAGCGGGAAGACGGCGTCGCCTTCCTGCAGGTCGAAACTGGTGCCGACGGCGGTGGCTTCCTGCCCGATGCCGGAGAAGATGCCGCCGAGCACCTTGCCCTGGCGGTAGAGGATCGCGAGCCGCTCCTCGAAGGCGCGGCTCAGGAGCATGCAATAATAGAGATCGAGCAGCGTGTCGGGCGAGGTGTCTGGCTTCGTGGCCGCCTTGGGCACGACTGACTCCTCCGGTTCATTTCTCCTCGGACGCGTCGCCCTCGTCGGGTTCGATCAGTGTCATCGGTTCGCCGCAGCAGTAGAGCCGTCCAGGGCCGGCCTGCGTGACGCGGACTTCCTGCCCGCAGATTTCGCACCGGTAAAGTTCGCCTTCCTGCCCCATGACGCCCTCGCTATCCGGGAAAAGGAATCGCCCGCGTCCATTATCCTATTGCCCCGCGTCCGGCATGTCAACGGCCGGAGGGCAACTGCGAATTGCAAAGTCTACAGAAACGGCGATCGCGGCTGTAGCAGGATTCCCTGCAATAGCTCGTGTGGACGGGCAGGCAGGTCGGCGCGCGACTCAGGCGAGCAGCTTGATCCGCGTGGAAACGTAGTCGAGGCTGTCTTCCTTCAGCGGCACGCGGAAAAATCCCGTGTCGCCGAGCGGCTCGGGCTGGTAGCCGTTGAAGTTGAAGTACTTGGTGGTCCGGCCGGGGTCGAACCAGAAGACGAGCGCGATGTTGCCGGCGGTGATCTCCAGCGCGGTGATGCCGCGCTTGCCCGTCGCGCAGCCGCTGTTGAACACGCACGGCACCAGCCGCCCCGAATCGTACAGGCTGCTGCGCGAACCGTTCTTCCGGTCCTTCGTGAGCGTGTACTGGAGGTCCTGCTGGTAGGCGCGGATCTTCTGCTCGAGGAATGTCTTGCCCGCCGCGTCGGCCGTCGGGTAGCTGCGGCAGAGGCTCTCGATCTGGAACTTCAGGTAGTCAATCCGCGAGAGCGATTCGAAGAGCGGCCGGTGCGTGTGGCCGATGACCGCCATAATCCTGTGGCTCTTCGCGAACTCGTAAATGCGCTTCTCCGTCCGGTATTTCCGGGCTTCGTCATACGCCACGCTGCCGTTGCGGATCCCGAGCGGTCCGCCGAGGCGCGTCAGGAATCCGGAAAGCCGATTGAACCGGTCCGGGAGAAATCCCGCCTGGTGGCCGTGCAGAACAAAAATCTCCTGCTCCGCGAACCGCAGTCGCAGCGCCGGATGCAGCGGCAACCGATGAAAGCTCGCATTGCGCGCCGCAAGGTCGGCATCGTGGTTGCCGACGACCTTGTAGAGCGCCGTCGCGCGCAGGAAGGCGTCAAAGAGCCGGTAGAGATCGCGGCAGTGCTCCATCACCGCCCGCAGCGGGAACTTGTAGAGGTCCTCGATATCGCCGTTCAGCACGAGCTTGAATCGGCGCTGGAGGTAGTGCTCGCTGAGGACACTCCGGAAGAGCGCCGTGTTATGGACGAACTCATCGCGCGAGCTCCCGTCGCCCAAGTGCAGGTCGCTGAAGATCACGAACCGGTCGTCGCGTTCACACGGAACGACGGTGGACTCGCGAAGCAGCCGGTCGAGCCTGCGAAGCGCATGGGTGTGCGTCATCGCCACGCCCTCCGCCGGTCGCGCGCGCTGAAGATTGGGCCTCCACTCGGGTTTGTGCTTTGCTTCATCTATCCTATTATCGCCTGTGCGAGTTATGGCCGTGCAATGAAGAAGTTAGTTTCCGGTTCCGGCTCGGAAAGACAAGACCGGCCCGGCGCGATGCGTATCAGGTTGTGAGGATACGAGTTAGCGCGCAAACGAGGGGTGGGAGCGACATATCACGGCTGGACGGCATCATTGATCGCGAACGTGCCGAGTTTCGGCAAGCGGGCGAAGGCGGATTCGGCGGCACGGCGCCAGACGCCGTTGGCGCGCTGGGTCAGGAGCCAGCCACCGGCGGAATTGGCGCCGGGAAGATCGAGCGCGGCATGGTTCTCGATGAGGTAGGCGCGGTTCTTGAACTCGTGCTTGCCGACCGGCGGCAGCAGGACTTGCGGGATGCCGAGAGCGGCATAGAAAACCAGTTCGCCGGGCTTGGTGATGAGCAGGTCGCTCTCGCGCAACGCCCGGTTGAAGAGAGCGAACGCTTCGAGGACATCCGGCGAGTGGAGGATGGTCACGCCGTCGCCCGGACGCGCGTTCAAAGCGGCCAGTTGCGACTCAATACCCGCTTTGGCCTTGTGGTTGTCTCCGGCGGCGATGGACAGGGTCAGCTTTCCGCTCCGCAGTTCCGGGAGCAGTTCGCGGATGAGCGTCTTGAGGAGATTGAGGTAGCATCCCGCGCCGCTGAGCGCGAAGACCAGCCGCAGCGGCGAATCGCTCTGCGGCGACAGGCGCTCCAGCCGCGCGCGGAGATCGGATTGCAGCACCTCCAGGTCTTTTCCGCCCGTGTTTGCGATCGGCAGCGGAAAGCCGGTCACGACGATCCGCTCGTGCGCGACGCCGTACGACATCAGCCGGTCGGCGCCCGCCGCGGTCGGGACCAGGTATGTCACGTCGCCGTCGTTCGGTTTGATCGGCGCCCAGACCCGATGAAAATCTGCGTCGCACAGCAACTGGTAGTTTTTCCCGGGGAACCGGTTATAGACGCACGCGAGCCCCGGCAGAAAGAACGTGTGCAGCCTCGGTGGACATACGCGGCCTCCGGGCTCGATATCCGAAGGGCTTGCCATGAGCGAAGTCGAAGGGCTTGCAAGCCTGCGCAGCCCGCGCCCGACTCCCGTCCGAACGAGAAAACGCATCAGCATCGAATACTCCATCGAGGCCCGCTTCGAATCGTCGGGGATGTCCTCGATTCGCTCCAGCACGCGGAACAGGAACCGCAGGCGCGTCTCCACCGTGCGCGAAACGACGTGGTACAGGTCCTGCGACGATTTCCAGACCAGGACGTCCGCCAGATTTGCAAAAGGCGGCTGATCCGCGCGGACGAGTCGCCCGCGGCCCAGTCCGGCGACGTTATCCGCCGCTCGGAGATGTCCGTAGCCCATCAGGACGGTCGTGATGTAGAAATCGGGGCTCATTTCGACAGGATTTATGCCAAAGATTCAGCCCGCGCGCAAGTGGGCGGGATTGCCTGCGCTGCGCTGTGAGTTTCAGGAAGCGCGTTTTCCTTCGGCATCCGCCGCTTCGCGCCGCCACGGGGTTGACAATTTCCGCCGGCTGGCTTACGTTGAATTGAGCGTTGTGTTCTCGCCGAACCGGGCCGACGGAGTCCGCCGGATGGAGGAGCTTCGGAAGCGCAAGGCGTTCATCTGCGATATGGACGGCGTGATCTACCACGGGCGGACGCTGCTGCAGGGCGCGGCGGAGTTCGTGAATTGGCTTCAGCAGAAGCGCAAGCAGTTCCTCTTCCTGACGAACAATTCCTCGCGTTCGCCGAAGCAATTGCGCGAGAAGATGGCCGGCCTCGGCCTGCACCTGGCCGAGGACCATTTCATGACTTCGGCGATCGCGACGGCGAGTTTCCTCAGCGGCCAATGCCCGAAAGGGCGCGCGTACGTCATCGGCGACGCGGGGTTGATCGAGGCGCTCGACGAGGCCGGCTTTTCCCTCGACGACGCGCGGCCGGACTACGTGGTCGTCGGCGAGACGCGCAGCTACAATTACGAGAAGATCGAGACGGCGATCCGTCTGGTGCTCGGCGGCGCGAAGCTGATCGGGACGAATTACGACCTGACCGGGCCGACCGAGCACGGCATTGCGCCGGCCTGCCGCGCGCTGGTCGCGCCGATCGAGCTGGCGACCGGGCGCAAGGCGTACTACATCGGCAAGCCGAACCCGCTGATCATGCGCGCCTCGCTCAAGCGCCTGGGCGCGCGACGCGAGGACACGGCGATTATCGGAGACCGCATGGACACCGACATCATCGCCGGCATCGAGGCGGAGATGGACACCGTGCTCGTCCTCACCGGCATCACGCGCCGTGAGGACCTGGTGATGTTCCCGTACAAGCCCGGACACGTCCTCAACCATGTCGGCGAAATCTGCCGGGCGTAGCGGGTCACGGGGCGACCGTTTCGCTTGTTTTTGCGAATGGGAAGGTGCGATAATCAGTAGGAAGGTTCACGGCGGTCGTGAACCACCGGGCATCCGGGGGATCAGGTTCGAGCAAGGAGGCAGAGGATGGGGCGCACACTTGGAATGGCGGGGGCCTTGGTCGCGGGGACACTCTTCATGGTCGGATGCGCGTCCGTGGATGTCGGCAAGACGTTCAATGATCAACGTCTCACGGAGGAACGCTACACCCCCGTTGCGCACATCAACGGGGACTGCTGGGGCATTTATTTGCTTTCCTTCATACCGTTGCTGACCGGTGACACGACCTCAGATGGACCCAAAATAGCCGTTCTGCAGGACACCGTGAACGTGAATGCCGTGGCGGACATGGTGACCCGTAAGAGCAAGGAACTCGGCGCCACGCATACCGTGGACCTCACCTCCCAGAGGACCAGCATGTGGCTAGGGTTCTTGCTGATCTTCTGGTACAAGGATACCCAGGTTTGCGGCAACGCCGTCAACTAGGGTCTTCGCGCTGATTATTCCTGGACCGGCTCGCCAAGTGCGGTGGCGGCGCAGATGACCGCACGCGGCGGGCCGGCGGCGTCCCCACCAGTCGGGTTCCGCGCTAACCATGGCAATGGTTCTGCACCCTCCTGCCCAGAGCCTGCGCTGCAGCGAGGGGGTCGGTCGGGCCGCGGCCTTTTCCGAGGCGCAGAGAATTGCGGAGCGCCTCGGTGATGAATTGCTTCGCGCGCCGGGCGGCGTCGTGCAACTCCAGTCCGCGCGCCAGCTCGGTGGCGAGCGCGGCGGATAGCGCGCAGCCGGCGCCGTGCGTGTCCTTCGTCTCGATGCGTTCCGACTGAAGCTCCAGGAACCCCCTGCCGTCGTAAAGCAGGTCGGTCGGCGCGCCGGCGAGGTGTCCGCCCTTGATCCAGACTGCCCGCGGGCCAAGGCGGGCGATAGCCTCGGCGGCGCAGCGCATCGCGGAAAGATCGTTGACCTCCCGCCCGGCCAGCCGCGCCGCCTCGGCGAGGTTCGGCGTCACAACCTCGCAAAGCGGCAGGATTTCCCGGATGAGCGCGGCCTCGCCCTGCTCGTCGAGAAGACGGCATCCGCTGGTGCTCAAGATCACCGGGTCCACGACGAGATGGGCGACCCGGTGTCTGCGCAGGACTTCCGCCACGGCGCGGACGGTCGGCGCGCCGGAGAGCATGCCGGTCTTGGCGGCATCGAGGCCGATGTCGGCGATACACATCTCGATCTGCTGCGCGACGAATTCCGGCGGGATCGCGTGGATTCCCGCCACCTGCCGCGTGTCCTGCGCGGTGACTGCCGTCACGGCGGTCATCGCGTAGCCGCCCAGGCAGGTGATGACCTTGATATCGGCCTGGATCCCCGCCCCGCCGGCCGAGTCAGATCCGGCGATGCTCAACACGCGCGGGCGGCTGCGGCCGGGATTCGGTTCGGTGAGCATCGTTACGGTTTCTTTTCCGGGAGCGGCAGAGACGGCTCGGCCGCCCATTCCTTGACATTGCGCATCTGAGCGTCGAACCGCTTCACGATCGGATCCGTGGGATGGTCGGCGCGGATTTTTGCGAAGAGGCCCTTCGCGTTGTCCTCCTGGCCCATGGCCCAGAGCGACAGCACGCGCGCGAGACCCAGGTCGCGTTTATCGTCCGCCGACAGCGCGGGCCGTTCGAGTTCCTGGCGGATTTCGCCGTCCAGCTCCTTCAATCGCGCCGCGCTCAGGTTGATGAGGCCCCTCAAGAGCGAGGGAAAGCGATGGTTCCCGGCCTGCAAGCGGATCTCCGCAAGAGTCAGCGGCCGCGCGGACCCGCTCTCTCTGTGGACCTCGCCGAAGTCAATGGCCTTGATGCTCGAAGCTTCCAGCTCGATCGTCTCGTCGGACTGCATGTCGCGAACGGTGAACCGTCCTTCGAAGAACGTCTGGATGTCGGCATCCATCTTCCGTCCGTCCTTCAGATCAAAGGTCACGATCGGCCCGGCGAACGAGAGGGAGGTCAGGCAGAACAAGATGGCGCCTGGAACCGCGGCGCAGCGGAGACGCGCCGCGTTCGTTCGTCGCGCCTTCGGCATTTCAGTGGTCCCGATTGCGATGGAAGATCGCATCGAAGAGCGCCTCGAGCCGCGGCACGAGCGCGGCGTAAAGCACACAGAGCGCGACGGCGCAGACGACGAGGATCAGGCTCATCTCGGGGCTGAACGTGCGGACGAAGAAGACGCTGATGAGCGCAAGCCCGAGCAGCACGAAGGCCGCGAGGACGACGGCCATGAACGCCAGCGTCACTCCGCGCTTGAGACTCAGCTCGAAGCGGACGAGCCCGTGGCGGATCATCAGGAACATGGCGTACTGCGACATGACCATGGCCCAGAGCGAGACGGTCGGAGATTTCTCGGAGTGAAGATAGGCGACCGCGAGCACGCAGAGCGCGCCCGCCGCGAAGGGCAGTTCCACCATGTAGAATGGCCAGTCCTCGCCCTCCGCGGCGCGGCGCCCGGCGCGCCATGAAATCCACAGCGCCGCAACCAGGTAGCCCGCCGTCACCGACGCGAACACCCGCGTCTCCGGCGCGCTCATCACGTAAAAGCCGCTGAGCCAGGAATGCGAAAGCACCTTCTGCACGATGACGGCCGGGTTCAGCGCCAGCCCCAGGGCGACCATCGGCGCGTAGAGCAGCAGGTGCCAGTATGCGCCGCGCGGGGCCGAACGGCCCGCCGCATCCGGCGCCGTCCCGCGCGCGACCAGCGCCAGGCAGAGAAAGTTCGCCGGCGCGAGCGCCATGCCGAAGAAGGACAGGCGCTGCCAGATGCTCTCTGCGCCGCCATGCTGGAAGACCTCGCCGCCGAGGTTCCAGATCGCCAGGCTGATCGCGAAGAGCGCGAACAGGCGGTATGCCGGGTTGCGCGCCTGCTTGATGAGCGCCCAGACCGCCAGCGGCAGGTTCACGGCGATCGCGATGGTCGGCCCGATGTACCTGAGAGGCATCTTCCTCGCTCGCTTGAAGAGTGCTTACACTTTCCGCCATCCGCCGGAGTTTGTCAAGCGACGGAGCCGCGTTCACGCGCGGAGAGCGCGGCCCGGCCGGGCGCTCGTCTGGCGGCCGTCGAGCAGGACCGGCGCGCCGTTCACGAGCAGGTGCCGTACGCCCTGCGAAAGACGGAACGGCGCGTCATAGGTGGCGACATCGCGAAGGGTCCGCGCGTCGAACAGCGCGATGTCGGCATACGCGCCCTCGCGCAGAACGCCGCGGTCGGCCAGATGGAAACGCTCCGCCGGCAGGCTGGTGATCCGCGCGATCGCTTCCGGCAGCGGCATGAGCTTCAGGCGCAGCGCGTACTCGCTGAGAAACCGCGCCATCGTGCCGAATGTCCGCGGATGCGGTTTGCCTTCGGCGGTCGGACCGGTCAGGCTGCGCGAGGAGGAATCGGAACCCAGGAACACGAACGGCCACTTCAGGATGCGGCGCAGGTTGTCCTCGGACATCCCGAAGAAGATGGCGCTCACGGCCATTTTCGTGCGCAGGAGCAGCTCGAAGACCGCCTCGCACGGCTCCAGGCCCATCCGGCGCGCGGCCTCGGCGACGGTCAGCCCCTCGAACTCGCGCGTGGATTCGGTCGCGACGGAGATGACGATCGCGTCCCAGCGGCCGCCCTTCGCGCGGAAGCCGGCGACGGCCTTCTTCAACTTCGCCCGCGACGTCGCGCTCCGCAGCCGGTCGAGCGCGCGCTCCCTGCCGCCGGCCGCGAGCCAGTCCGGGAAGATCGTCGAGAGCTCGGTCATCGCCGCCAGGTACGGATAGCGGTCGCAGGTCACGTCGCGGCCGGCGGCGCGCGCGGCGAAGAGGGCGCGTTCGAGGCGGCCAATCTTCCACCAGTTCGCGGGCCCATTGGTCTTGAGATGGCTGATGTGCAGCGGCGCCCCGGCGGCGGCCGCGACGCGGAGCGATTCGCGAACGGATTGGAGCAGATGGCGGCCCTCGCTGCGCATGTGCGTGCAGTAGGGACGGCGCGCGGCGGCCAGGCGGCGGCAGAGCGCCGTGAGCTCGCGCGGCCCGGCGAAGGAACCGGGCGGATAGCACAGGCCGCTGCTCAGGCCGAGCGCGCCCTGCTCGAGGCA
>Ga0181536_10000487_pt1 | contig 47957 bp, 38 predicted proteins | sample PEATcosm2014_Bin_41_FD_121105 | JGI IMG/M metagenome (GOLD analysis project Ga0181536, IMG submission 121105) | Peatland microbial communities from MTU Mesocosm Facility, Houghton, MI, USA - PEATcosm2014_Bin17_60_metaG | ecosystem: Environmental > Terrestrial > Soil > Wetlands > Peat | place...
ACGGTGAACTCGGTCACCTGCGGCCAGTACTCGTAGCCCATCTGGCTCGTCCGTACGCCCTCGGCCGGGCCGAGCTGCCCGCCGGGGCCGAAGCGGATCCTGGTGTAGCACTGCACCCCGATGAAGTCGTCGCCCCCGGTGGCCCGCAAGAAGGTGTCCTCCAGGACCTCCTGGGCGCCGGCCCGGAACGCCTCCCCGCCCTCCTCGGCGGCCAGCTCCGCCATCGACAGGGTGAGGCCGACCGGGAACGACCCCGGCCCCGACCGCAGAGCGTCGACGGCCAGCCGGTGGGCCCGGACCATCGCCTCGTTCACGGCCAGGTGGCGGTGGATGTCGTCCTTCACCCCGGGGGGGAACTCCCCCATGGTGTAGCCCATCACCCCGATCACGTTGGGCTCGTTGATGGTGCATGCCCGGCCGATCAGGTCGCCCAGGTGCGCCGTCGCCCGCTCGACGAAGCGGGCGAAGCGGTCGGGGGCGTCCGGGGACTCCCAGCCGCCCCTGGCGGCCAGCCACCGAGGGGTGGTGAAGTGGTGGAAGGTGACCACGGGCTCGATGCCCCGGGCGAGGCAGGCGGCGCACATGCGCCGGTAGTGGTCGAGGGCGGCGGCGGACCACTCCCCCTCGGCCGGCTCGATGCGGCTCCACTCGAGCGAGAAGCGGTAGGCGCCGAGGCCGAGGTCGGCGACGAGCTCGACGTCCTCGGGCCAGCGGTGGAACGAGTCGCAGCCGTCACCGCTCGACTCGGCGCAGCCCGAGGCCGGGTCGTGCTCGAACTCCCACCAGTCGTTGTTCACGTTGCCGCCCTCGATCTGGTGGGCGGCGGTGGCGGTCCCCCAGAGGAAGCCGTCGGGAAAGGGTGCGCTGGCCATCCGAGCACAGTAGCGGGGCCGTTTCGCCCGGGCCCGGCCCGCCTGCCAACATGGCCCGGTGAGCGAGTCCCTCGACTTCTTGGTGCGGCTGCTCGACCTGGAGCCCATCGAGGTGAACATCTTCCGGGGGACCCAGCCCGGCGAGGAGCGCCAGCGGGTGTTCGGCGGCCAGGTGGCCTCGCAGGCCCTCATGGCGGCGGGACGGACCGTGGAGCTCGGCCAGGTGCACTCCCTGCACTCGTACTTCCTGCGCCCCGGGGACCCGACCGCCCCCATCCTCTACGAGGTCGACCGGATCCGCGACGGCCGGTCGTTCACCACCCGGCGGGTGGTGGCCATCCAGCACGGGCAGGCCATCTTCAACATGTCGGCCTCCTTCCACGTGGCCGAGAGCGGCATCGACCACCAGTTCCCCATGCCCGACGTGCCCGGCCCCGACGAGCTCGAGTCCCTGCCCGAGCGGCTGGCCCCGTGGCGCGAGGAGCTGGCCGAGTGGTTCGAGCGCCCGCACCCGATCGACCAGCGCCACATCGGGCCGCTCCCCTGGAAGCACGGCGAGGGCGGCCAGCCCTACCAGCGGCTGTGGATCCGGGCCGACGGCGAGCTGCCCGACGACCCGCTCCTGCACGCCTGCGTGGTCACCTACGCCTCGGACATGTCGCTGTTCGACACCATCCTCCAGCCCCACCCGGTGCGCTGGGAGGACCCGAACTTCATGGGGGCCAGCCTCGACCACTGCATGTGGTTCCACCGCAGCTTCCGGGCCGACGAGTGGCTCCTCTACGACACCGACTCGCCGGTGGCCGCCGGGGCCAGGGGGCTGGCCCGGGGCTTCCTCTTCGACCGGTCCGGGCGCCTCGTGGTCTCGATGGTCCAAGAGGGGCTGGCCCGGGTGATCGCCTGAGGGCCCGGGCGCCTCAGCGGCGGTCGACGGGGCCGGGGTAGTTGCGCTGCCCGTCGCCGATGAAGAGCTGCCGGGGCCGGGCGATCTTCGAGTCCTGGTCGAGCATCTCCTGCCAGTGGGCCAGCCACCCGGCGGTCCGGGGGATGGCGAAGAGCACCGGGAACATCTCCAGCGGGAAGCCCATGGCCTGGTAGATGAGGCCCGAGTAGAAGTCGACGTTGGGGTAGAGCCGGCGCGAGATGAAGTACTCGTCGGAAAGGGCGATCTCCTCGAGGGCCAGGGCGATGTCGAGCAGCGGGTTCTTGCCCGTCACCTCGAAGACCTGATCGGCGGTGCGCTTGATGATCTTGGCCCGGGGGTCGTAGTTCTTGTAGACCCGGTGGCCGAACCCCTGGAGCCGGCCGTTGCCGGCCTTCACCGACTCGATGAAGGCCGGGATGTTCTCGATGCTGCCGATCTCGGTCAGCATCTTGATCACCTCCTCGTTGGCCCCGCCGTGGCGGGGGCCGTAGAGGGCGGCGCAGGCGGCGGCGCAGGCCGAGTAGGGGTCGGCGTGGGATGACCCGACCACCCGCATGGCCGTGGTCGAGCAGTTCTGCTCGTGGTCGGCGTGGAGGATGAAGAGGATGTCGAGCGCCCGCACGAGGACCGGGTCGGCCTCGAAGTGCGGCTCGGCCACCTTCCACATCATGGAGAGGAAGTTGGCCGGGAAGTCGAGGGAGTTGTCGGGGTAGACGAAGGGCATGCCCACGCTGAACCGGTGGGCCGCCGCCGCCAGGGTGGGCATCTTGGCGATCAGCCGGATGATCTGCTTGTCGCGGGTCGCCGGCTCGAAGATCTCCTTGGCGTCGAGGTAGAAGGTCGACAGGGCCGCCACCGCCGAGACCAGCATCCCCATGGGGTGGGCGTCGTAGTGGAACCCCTCCAAGAACCGCTTGCGCATGTTCTCGTGGATGAACGTGTGCATGGTGATGTCGTTGCGCCAGGTCTCGAACTGCTCGGCGGTCGGCAGCTCGCCGTTCAAGAGCAGGTAGGCGACCTCGAGGTAGGTCGACTGCTCGGCCAGCTGCTCGATCGGGTAGCCGCGGTAGCGCAGGATCCCGGCGTCGCCGTCGAGGTAGGTGATGGCGCTCTCGCAGGCGGCGGTCGACATGAAGCCCGGGTCGTAGAACCACACCCCGGGCAGGATCTTCGACCACTCGGCGGCGGCCACGCCGCCGTTCACGATGGGGATCTCAAGGGTCTCCCCGCTGCGGTTGTCGGTGACCGTAATGCTGTCCGCCACGATCGAGACGTCCTCCTGTCCTGGTGCCGGCTGCGTCTGCCCCGCTCGATCCTACGACGCCCCCGCCCGGCGGTCGAAGCGGCTCCTACCCCCGTGCACGGGTGGTCGCCGTGGCAGCCCGGGTGGTGGTCGTCGTGGCCGGCGCGGTGGTGGTCGTGGCGGCCCGGGTGGTGGTCGTCGTGGCCGGGGCGGTGGTGGTCGTGGTCGGCGGCGTCGGCGGGGCCACCCGCACGGCGTAGGCGAGCGACGTTGTCGAAAGGTCGGACTGGCCGGGCGGGGGGACCACCGACACGGTGAGTGTGTAGGTGTCCCCGGGTTGGACGCCGAGGCCCGAGAGGTCCACCGACACCGTCGAGGACGGGTCGAGCGACACCCGGGTCGACGCCGAGGCCGCCCGGCCCGGCCCCTGCGGGGTGGTCCGGGCCGACACCGTCAGCCCCCCCACGGCCACGTTGCCGCGGTCGGCCACCACCACCGACACCGTGAGGACCCGGGTCGGGGGGACCACCGACGGCCCGCCCGGGGTCACCCGGGGGACGGCGGCCGGTTCGAGCCGAACGGTCGAGGGGACCAGGACCACCTCGGGACGGGGGGCGAGGGACGGCGAGGCCGCCAGCTGGGCGACGAGCGACTCGACCGGACCCGGGGCCCACAGCTGGGCGTCGCCCACCCAGGCCGAGCGGGGCAGGGTGGCCGAGCCCGGCGCGGCGCGCATTCGGCGGCGGACGGCGGCGTAGTCCCGGTCGGCCCGGGTGAGGAGCGTGCCGACCGAGACGATCTCGGCCGCCGCCGCGGCGGAGCCGACCGACGGGGTGCGGCCCAGCCCCAGGAGGCCGCCGACCGCCGAGCGCAGCCGGGCGAGCGCCGCCGCCCGCTCGAAGAGGGCTGTGGCGAGCCCGCTCACGGTCGGGTCGGGCGGGGAGAGCGCCGCGGCCGAGGCGGCCAGCCGGGCCGAGGCCGAGGCCAGCGAGTCGAGCTGGGCGGTGAGCGAGGTGCGGCCGGCGGCCGGCATGTCGCCCATGAGGGCGGACAGCTGGGCCCCCACCTCGTTGGACTGGTCGACCAGCACCGAGCCGGCGTCGGCGTAGGAGCGGTTGACGTCGCGGCGGTAGCCGGCCGAGCCCCGTCCGACCTCGAGGATGCCGCCGACCACCACGACGAGGGCGAGCACCACCGCCAGCCCGACCAAGAGGCTCGGCGCAACGGGGCGCCGACGGCGCCGGTCGAGCGGGGGCATCGCCGGTCGACGCTACCCCCGGCGGTCGCTCAGGCGCCCTCGGTGGCCCGCGTGGCGGTGCCCGACGTGGGCAGCGTGCTGGTCGTCTTGTGCCACTGGACGGTCGGCCGGATGGCCGCCGCATCGACCCGGTCGCGGTGGCGGTCGGCCACGGCCAGCAGTGAGGAGATGGTGGACTGGTTGAGCAGGTGCGGCACCAGGCCGAGGTCGAGCAGCTTGGTGTGGGCGGCCCGGTAGTAGTGCTCCTGCTTCTCCACCCGCGGGTCGTCGAGGTGGTCGACGTCGACCCGGCCCGGGTAGGCGTCGACGACCATCATGGCCAGCTGCTCGACCGAGAACGACTCGGTGAACTGGTTGAAGACCCGGAACTCGCCCACGTCGGCCGGGTTCAGGCAGGCCAGCTCGACGCAGGCCAGGGTGTCGCGGATGTCGAGCATGCCGCGGATCTGCCCGCCCGAGCCGTAGACGGTGAGCGGGTGGCCGACCACGGCCTGGACGCAGAAGCGGTTGAGCACGGTGCCGAAGACGCCGTCGTAGTCGAACCGGGTGGCCAGGTCGGGGTGGAGCGAGGTCTCCGGCGTCTCCTGGCCGTAGACGATGCCCTGGTTGAGGTCGGTCGAGCGCAGCCCCCAGACCCGGCAGGCGAACATGATGTTGTGGCTGTCGTGCACCTTGGAGAGGTGGTAGAAGGAGCCCGGCTGCTTCGGGTAGGGGAGGACGTCGGACCGCCCGCGGTGGTTGATCTCGATGAACCCCTCTTCGATGTCGATGTTGGGGGTGCCGTACTCGCCCATCGTGCCGAGCTTGACGAGGTGGATCGACGGGTCGACGTCGGCGATGGCGTAGAGCAGGTTGAGCGTCCCCACGACGTTGTTCACCTGCGTGTAGACCGCGTGCTGCTGGTCGATCATCGAGTAGGGCGCCGAGCGCTGCTCGGCGAAGTGGACCACCGACTCGGGGGCGAACTCGCGCAGCACCCGGTGGACGAAGGCGGCGTCGGTCAGGTCGCCGACGTAGGCCTCGACGCGCAGGCCGGCCACCTCCTCCCACACCCGGACCCGGTGCTGGAGGTGGCGGATCGGGACCAGGCTGTCCACCCCCATCTCGAAGTCGTACTGCCGGCGTGCGAAGTTGTCGACCACCGCCACGTCGTGGCCGCGGCGTGACAGGTGCAGCGCCGTCGGCCAGCCGAGATACCCGTCACCGCCCAGAACCAGGATCCTCACGCGTCTTCTCCTCCTCGTCGCGCCGGTCCGGGCGCGAACGCCTACACCGGTCGAACGGCAACAGATTCGTAACAAACAGAATGCACCAGCAACCTGGGAATCACCTGAAAATAAGCCTTGGCAGGGCTGTGACCGCCCGGTTACCCTTCGGTGACCAGCGCGCGGACCTCGTCCTTGGCGTCGTCCAGGTCGCCGACGGGCCGGGCCACCGCCCCGTCGGCGCGCAGGAACAGGAAGGTGCAACGGGTGACCGGCCGGCCGGTCGCCGCCTCCACGGCCAGGGCGTAGGCGGCTCCCTGCAGTCGGTGACGGGCCAGGGCCCGGTCGATCTCCTCGTCGCTGTCGACCCGGTCGGTCTTGTAGTCGACCACCTCGAGCCCGCCGGCTCCCTCGAAGAGCAGGTCGACCACCCCCTCGAGCACCCGCCCGCCGACCGGGGTGCCCACGTACAACTCCCGCCAGTAGCGCCCGGAGGCCACCGCCCGGCGCACCACGTCCGAACCGAGGGCGCCGCGGGCCAGCCGCTCGACCTCGGCGGCGCGGCCGGGGACCTGCTCGGCCGCCGCCTGGGCCGCGGCCAGGTCGCCCAGACCGTCACCGGTCGCCAGGTCGACCACCTGGAGCACGCCGTGGACGGCGCGCCCGACGGCGGTGCCGGCGCGGCCGCGCCGCCAGGCCGGCCGGTCGGGCTCCTCCTCCTTCTCGTCCCCCACCTCTCCCGCCACGGCCTGTGCCGGCGGCACCAGGTGGGCCACGCCGGTGGCCGAGACCGTGCGCGGCGCCGCCCCCGGGCCCACCCGCTGGGTCCACCCGGCCAGCCAGTTCCCCCGCGACGCCGCGTCGCCCACCTCCGGTGCCGGGCCGCCCTCCCCGCCCCGCCGGCCCGCTCGCCTGGCGGCGGGCCGGTCGAGCTCGCGCCAGCGGTGGGGATGGTCGAGGCACACGGCGCCGAGGCGGGCGGCCAGGCTCCCCGTCGCCCTCTCCCCCCGGTGGACGCTCACCACCAGGTGGTCGCAGGCCCGGGTAGTGGCCACGTAGAGGAGCCGGATCCGCTCGGCGTCGTCGGGTGTGGCCTCCTCCTCGTCGGCCACGGCCACCGCCCCCAGGCGCGCCCTCGCCCCCTCCTCGGCCAAGAGCTGTTCGTAGCCGGGGCTGCGCAGGTCCCGGCGGACGGACAGCTCGGGGCCGTCGGGGCCGAAGAGGACGTCCACGCCGGCGTTGGGTCTCTTGGTCCCGAGGCCGGCGACCACCACCACGGGGAACTCGAGCCCCTTGGCGGCGTGCACCGTCATGACCGACACGGCGTCGACGTCGGACTCGGGGAGGACGACCTCGGTGACGCGGGCGTTCTCCTGCGCCTGGAGGTCGACCCAGACCAGGAACCGGCGCAGGTCGCCCATGGACGACTCGGTGAACCGGCGCGCCTGGTCGAGCACGAAGCGCAGGCGGCGCCAGGCGTCCCGCCACTGCGGGCCGTCCAGGGCGATCGGGAGCAGCCGCCGCTCGTCGACGACCCTGCCCACCAGCTCGCTCACCTCGAGCCACCAGCGGTCGTCGTGCAGCGCCCGGAGGGCGGCCATCCCGGTCGCTACCGGGCCCTCGGCCGGACCCCCGGGGCGGCGGTAGTCCCAGCGGCCGCCGCCCAGCTTGTGGCGGACCAGGTCGTCGTCGCCGCAGCCGAACGCCGGGGACCGCAGGGCGGCGATGAGCGAGACCTGGTCGGTCGGGTCGTCGACGGCGTGCAGAACGGCCAGGAGCGACCGCACCTCCGGGGCGTTGTAGACGAGCGAGCTCGACTCGAGGCGGTAGTCGATGCCCGTCCGGTCGAACACCTCCTCTAGGTAGGGGACCAGGCGCCTGGTCGGGACGAGGACGGTGATGTCGCGCAGCGTGGCGGGCCGGCACTCCGGGCCCACCGGCCAGCCGCCGTCACGCGCCGCCAAGACCGCCGCCGCCACGTCGTCCGCCTCGGCCAGCAGCGCCGTCTCGGCGTCGGGGGCCGGTTCGCGCCCGGCCCCCAGCACCACCACCGGCGGCTCCTCGCCGCAGGCGGGGCGGTGCTCGCCCGACCCGGGGTAGGACGGGCCGATCATCGCCCCGACCACGTCGTCGACCCAGTGGAGTATCCCGGGGACCGAACGGAAGTTGGTGGTGAGCTCGGTGGCCTCATCGACCAGGAGCGACTTCAGCTCCTCGAAGAGCGCCGTGTCGGCCCGGCGGAACCGGTAGATCGACTGCTTGGGGTCGCCCACGAAGAACAGCCGCCCGGGGCCGACCGGCAGCGACCGCCAGTCGGGGCCGGTCTCGGGCGAGGCGATGCGGACGGCCAGCTCGGCCTGGATGGGGTCGGTGTCCTGGAACTCGTCGATCAGGAGGAACCGGTAGCGCTCGTGGAGGGCCCGGTGCACGGTGGGGTCGTCCCTCACGAGGTCCCGGGCCAGCACCAAGAGGTCGTGGAACCGCAGCCGCCCCTCGGCCCGGCGCTCCCCGGCCGCCCGCCGGGTGAGCGCGGCGATCGCCGCCCCCAGCCGCACCAGGGCGGCGCACCCCGCACCGGCCATGTTCGCCTCGAGGGCCGCCTGGGCGGCGCGCAGGTGGTCGGTCACCGACTCCTTGTGCCCACCCCAGTTCTCCTTGCGGCCCGAAGCCGAAGAGAGCTTCGCCTTGAAGCGAGCCATGACGCCCAGGGCCTCGACCTCGTCGGTGCAGCCGGCCAGCCGGTCGGCCCACGGGACGAGCCCGGCCAGGTGGCCGAGGAGCCGGTCCCCCGAATCGGTGCACCGGTCGGACAGGGCGAGGGCCTCCCGCAGCGGCGTCAGCACGGCCGCGGTGTCGACCTCCGGCGGCGGCGGGGGCGGGCCGGGGGCCTCGGGCAGGAGGTCCCAGTTGTCCTCGAACTTCTGGGCGATCTGGCGCAGCGCGTCCATCCCCACCCGGCAGGCGACCGCCACCTGGAACGCCCGGGCGTCGTCGGGGTCGGCCAGCAGCCGGTCGACCAGCTCGGCCCAGCGCTCGTCGAAGTCGACCAGCGACTGGAAGCCGTCGAGCACCTCGAAGACCGGGGGCAGGCCCGCCTCCAGCGGGTGCTCGGCCAGGATCCGCCGGGCGAAGCCGTGCAGGGTGGTGACCGCCGCCGATTCCAGCCCGGCCGCGGCCCGGGCCGCCGGACAGTCGGCGTCGTCCGCGGCCCGCCGCTCGAGCTCCTCGCCCAGCCGGTCTCGCAGCTCGGCCGCGGCGGCCTCGGTGAAGGTGATGGCCGCCACTTCGTCGATGGCGGCCCCCTCGGTGGCCAGGAGGTTCACCAGCCGGGCCACCAGCTGGGTCGTCTTGCCGCTCCCGGCGCTGGCCTCGACGAAGAGCGTCTCGTCGAGCGTCTCGGTGATGGCGTCGCGCGCCGCCTGGTCGTCGAGGGCGCCGGTCATGTCGGCTCCGCCAGCGCGCGGTAGTCGGCGATCCACGGGTCGTCGCGCTTGCGCTCCCACGACCGCTGGCGGTCCGGCGGGCAGACGCCGTTGAAGTCGCAGAACGCGCAGCCCCCCGGGTTGCCCGGGAACCGCCCGCCCTCGATCGCCCCGACCAGGGTCCCCACCACCTCGCCCAGCCGATCCTCGATCCCCGGATCCAGGGTGAACCCCTCTTGGAGGTAGCGGCCTCGCTGGGCCGCCCGGTCGCCCACGAACCAGTAGCGGACGCCCACCGGTCCGCTGGGACGGTGGGCGCGCCGGGCGACCAGGCCGTAGAGGGGGAGCTGCAGACGGGTGCCCCGCAGGAAGGGGTCGCCCTCCTCCTTCACGAACCGCCCGGTCTTGTAGTCGAGGACCGAGAGCCCCCCGTCCGCCGTGGCGTCGACCCGGTCGACCGAGCCCCGGAAGCGCACCCGGCGGCCGTCGACCAGGGCCACCTCGAGCGGGTCGGCGCCGTCGCTCCCGAACGCCTCCTCGACGGCCAGCGGGGCCGCCCCCCGCTCGGCCCGGTAGCGGTCGTCCTCGGCGAGGAAGTGGCGGAGCTCCCCCATGAGCACCCGGCGCTGGGTGCGCCAGAGCGCCTCGCGCCCGGTCAGCCCACGCTGCTCGAAGTCGGCGAACACCTCGGCGGCGATGCGCGACAGCCGGGCCTGGCCCTCGGCGCCCCACGGGGTGCCGGGGCCGACCCGCTCGGCCTCCGGGCGCGCCAGCTCCTCGGCCACGAACCGCTCGAGCACCCGGTGGAAGAGGGTGCCCCTCTCCTTGGCGCCGAGCTCGAGGACCTCCTCGGGCTGCTCGCGCACCTCTGCCCTCAGGACCTTGGCGAACAGGTAGCGCCGGGGGCAGGCGGCGTAGGACTCCAGGCCGGTCGGCGACTGCACCGCGCCGCCGGGGTCGGCCGGCGACGGCAGCGCCTCCCCGTCGATGCGGCCGTCGAACCGGGTGAAGCGGTCGCTGCGCCGGGCGCGCTGGAGCTCCCAGCCGGCCGAGAGCACCCCGTCGACCGCGAAGTGGCTCGACAGGCCCCTGCCGTCCGCCCGCCACCGCAGCAACGACCGGAGGTCCCAGTCGTCGAGGGAGACCGGGTCCCCGGGCCCGGCGGCAACGGCGGCGGGGAACGACGCCACCGAGGCGTACCCCTCGACCGTCCCCAAGGTGTCGAGGTCCCGGGCGTAGAGGCGGCGGTCGGCCAGCCCGCCCAGCGTGTCGAGCAGCAGGCGGGCGGGGCGTAGCCGGCCGCCCTGGCGCTGGTCGCCGCGGGCGAAGGAGAGGTGTCGCCGACCGGCCGCGGCCAGCGCGCCAAGGTAGTCCCGTCGGCCCTCGGCGGCCCGGGCGCCGCGCAGCGGCAGCCCGTGGTCCCTTCGGACGGCGTCGGGGACGAGCACGTCGTCGGCCGCCCGCCCCGGGAAGGCGCCGTCGACCATCCCCAACACCCAGAGCACGTCGAGGTCGAGGCCGACCATCTCGGCCACCTCGCCGACCAGGATCCCGTGGCCGAACCTCGAGGTCTGCGGGGCCGGCGCCTCCAGCTCGGCCGCCAACGCGGCCCGGAACGCGCCGGTCGACGGCCGGCCCTCGGGGAGGGCCGAGAGCCCCTGCACCGCCTCGTGGACGGCGTCGAGGGCGGCCAGCTCCTCGGCCGTCCACCCCTCCAGGGCGGCGCCCTCGCCGAGCAGCTCCCGAAGGAACCGGCCGGCCCACTCGCTCCACTGCGCCCAGGTGCCGCCCGCCTCGTCCAGCCGGCGGGCCACCTCGGCGACGAACCCCACCAACCCGTCGCAGCGCCCGGCCTCCCGCAGGCACCAGGCGCCGTTCTCCTCCTCGCCCTCGGCTCGGGCCCGCAGCACGGCGGCATGGGCCGCCAGCCGCTCGCGCCACTCGTCGAGCCCCGAGACCACCCCCGCCTCGCACGACAGAGTGTCCCAGTCGAAGCCCGGCACAAGGCGTCCGTCGTGGCGGAGCGGTGCCGAGGTGATCCACCCCGCCACGACGTCGCGCCGCCACCCGGAGTCGGCCAGCTCCAGGGCTCCGAGCAGCGTCCGCCCGGCCACCGTGGCCGCCAGCGGACGGATGCCGGCCCCGTTGAAAGGGATGCCGGCACGGGCGAGGAGGTCGCGGACGAGACGCGGGTAGGGGGCGGTCCCGTTGTGGGCGAGGGCCATCCGCTCGAGCGGGACGCCGTCGGCGTTGCGGGCCATGAGGTGGCGGACGGCCAGCAGCACCTCGGCGTCGGCGGTGGGCGCCGAGAGGACCTCGTCGCCGCGCTCGACCCCGCCCGTGAAGGCCGGGTGGTCCTCCGGCCGGCCGCCGAGGAGGGTGACGAGGTCGCGGGCGGGACCGTCGGCCTCGACGTCGCCGGTCGCCCCCACGACCACCGTCACCGCCACCGCCGCCTCCAGCGCCGCCAGCAGGTCGTGGTCGACCGGTCGGAGCCGCGCCGGCAGGTAGACGACGACCGGGCCGGTCTCGCAGTCGCCCCCGGTTGCGACGGCGGCGGCGGCCACCAGGTCGACGTCGTCGTAGAAGCCGGCCAGGCGGCGTCCGACGTCGGCGACCGCCCGTGCCGCCGCACCGGCCCGGCCGCCCCCGGCGACCAGTGCGGCCACCGCTTCCGGGGGCGCCCACCGCAGATCGCGGTAGGTGCGGGCCAGTGCCCGGGCCGTGGCGGGCTGGTCGGCCACCGGGGCCAGGGGGCCGGCCTCGGGGCCGGCCAGGGCGGCCCGCACCGCGCCGGCGACCACGGCCGGCGTGGCCGGCCGGCGCCCCGTCACCGCCGGCCAGTCGGGGGCCAGCTCGGCGGCCAGCTTCGAGAAGGTGAGGAACCGGACGTTCAGGATCCCCGGCGGGCGGGCGGCCAGCCGGCGCCGGGTGGCCAGGCCGACCTGGCCCCGGCCCACCACGACGGTGACCCGGGCCAGCGGGTCGGCGCCCTGGACGGACGCGACCTCGGACGCCAGCGCGCCGAAGGCGTCGTCCCCGTACCGCTCGACGAGGACCTTCATCCCTCTGTGGCGAGCCGGCGCTCCTCGGCGTCGGGCAGCGCCGGTGCCTCCCCGGCCCCGCCGGCGCCGGACAGCTCGGGGGCCTGGGGGAGGCGCGGGATGGCCGCCACCGGCTGGGTGTCGGGGATCTCGCGGGCCCCCACCCCCACCACGCCCAGCTCGGGGAAGCGCCGCGCGGTGACCAGGACGCGCGACTCGAGCGAGCCGACGGCGTCGTTGAACGCCTCGACCGAGGCGGTGAGCCCCCGGTGGAGCTTGCCCAGGTGGCCGCCCATCACCCGGAGCCGGTCGTAGAGGTCGGCGCCCAGCCGCTGGACCTCCCGGGCGTTGGTGGCCAGGTCGTCCTGCTGCCAGCCGAAGGCCACCGTGCGCAGGAGGGCGATCAGGGTGGTCGGCGTGGCCAGCAGGACCCGGCTGTCCATGGCGTGCTCGATCAGCGACGGGTCGTACTCGAAGGCCGCGGCCAGGAGCGGGTCGCCCGGCACGAAGGCCACGACGAACTCCGGGCTCGGGTCGAACTGGGCCCAGTACTGCTTCTTCGCCAGCTGGTCGACGTGGGTCCGCAGCTGGCGGGCGTGGGCCGCCAGCTGCACGCGGCGGATCTCCTCGTCCTCGGCCTCGGCCGCCCGCAGGAAGGCGTCGAGCGGCACCTTGGCGTCCACCACCACCTGGCCCCCCCCGGGCAGGTGGACCACGACGTCGGGGCGGAGCCGGCCCTCCTCGGTGGTGGTCGAGACCTGCTCGGTGAAGTCGCAGTGGGCGACCATGCCGGACATCTCCACCACCCGGCGCAGCTGCATCTCCCCCCAGCGGCCCCGGGTCTGGGGGGCGCGCAGGGCGGTGACGAGGTTGGCCGTCTCTCGCTGGAGCCGGTCGTTGGCCGTGCCCAGCTGCTTGACCTGCTCGGTGAGGGTGGCGTAGGCGCCCTTGCGCTCGAGCTCGAGCTGGCGCAGGCCCTGCTCGTACTTGGAGAGCGTCTCCTGGAGCGGCCCCAGGAGCTGGCTGATGGCCTGCTGGCGCTGGGCCAGGTCGCCGCGCGCCGCCTCCTGGGCCTCCTTCAGCCGGGTGTCGGCCAGCGTGAGGAACTGCTCGGTGTTGCGCTGGAGCGCCTGGTTGGAGAGCTCGGCGAACGACCCGACCAGCCGCTGGCGGTCCTCCTCGAAGGCCGCGGCGCGCTCGGCGGCCGCCCGCCGCTCGTGGTCGGCCTCGGCGGCCAGGCGGGCGTTGTCCGCCCGTGCGGCCTCGAGCTCCCGGCGCGACCCGGCCAGCTCGTCGGCCTGCCGGGCCAGCGTCACCTGGGCGTCGGCCAGGCGGGCCCCGGTCGCCGCCGAGCGGCCGTGGGCCACCAACAGGGCTGCGCCGGCCCCGACCACCAGGCCGACCACCACGCCGACCACCAGGTCGGCGGTCACCGGCCGCCCCCCTGGTAGCGGGCCTGGTTCCGCCGGCCACGGCGCTCGGTCGCCCCCCGGGTGGCCACCCCGAGGGCCGGCCACAGCCCCGAGACCTTGGCCATGGTCGCCCGCCCCGCCGGGAGCGAGGCCAGCAGCCGGCGCCCCTCGAGCAGCGCGACGGCGGCCCGGGCCACCTCGTCGGGGGTGAGCAGCCGTCGGCCCGAGAAGGGCATGGCCGCGCTGGCGGTGGAGACCGCCCGCTGGAGCATCGGGGTCCAGATGCCGTCGGGGCACAGGCAGGCGACGTGGACCCCGGTGCCGGCGAGCTCCGCCGCCACCGCCCCGCTGTAGGCGCGCACGGCGTGCTTGGTGGCGGCATAGACGGCCAGGCCGGGCGTCGGGTTCCACGAGGAGAGCGAGCCGATGTTGAGTACGGCCCCGCCGCCGCGCCCGGCCATGACGGCGGCGGCGGCCCGGGTCCCGTGGACGACGCCGAGGAGGTTGACGTCGACCACCCGGCGGATCTCCTCGTCGCCCTGCTCGAGCGCGGCGGCCGTCCCGAGCAGCCCGGCGTTGTTGACCCACACCGTGGGCGCCACCTCCTCGGCCAGCGCCCTCGCCGCGGCGGGGTCGGTCACGTCGAGGGGTCGGTCGACGCCGGCCACCCCGGGGGCGTCGGTGGTGACCACCCGGGCGCCGCGCTCGGCCAGCGCACCGGCGATGGCCCGGCCCAGCCCGCCCGCCGCGCCGGTCACCACCGCCGTGGTCTCCGGGCCGATTGCTCGCCGTCTCGCCATCGCTCCGCCCTCCACACCGGTCGGGCCACAGTACCGGGAGGGTGTGACAGAGTGACGAGATGCGCTTCGGCGGGATCCCCCGACGCGGCGAGGCGACGTCGGAGGCCCCGGCCCCGCCGGCGCCCGACGCCGACCGCCCGGGGACCGACGCGCCCGGGGCGGGGGCCGCGTCCTTTCCCCTCCCGCCCACCGTGGCCGAGATCGACCGGCTCTTCGTCCAGGTCTTCGCCCTGGTGGGCGAGGCCATCGCCGGCGCCACCCACGCCCTGTTGGCCGGCGACCGCGAGGCGGCCAAGCAGCTCGTCGAGCGCGACGAGGTGGTCGACCAGCTCATCGCCCGCATCGGGCGGCTGGCCCAGGACCGGCTGGTGACCGGCGACACCACGGCCCTGGAGCGCCGGGAGCTGGTGGCCGTGCTGCGGATGCTGCCCGACCTCGACCGCAACGGCGACCTGGCCGAGCACATCGCCCGGCGGGCGGCGCGCGGGCTGGGGGCGGAGATGTCGGCGCGCAGCCGCGGGCTGGTCGAGCGGATGGGCGAGGTGGCCGCCACCATCTGGCGCAGCACCGCCGACGCCTTCGCCGAGCGGTCGGAGACCGGGGCCAACTTCGTCGACGACCTCGACGACGAGCTCGACGACCTGCACGTGACGCTCACCGCCGAGCTGGTGGCCGGCACCATGCCCCTGCCCGTGGCCATCGAGCTGGCCATGGTGGCCCGCTTCTACGAGCGGTTCGGCGACCACGGGGTCAACCTGGCCCGGCGCATGGCCGCCCTGGTGGGCGGGGGCCCCGAGCCCGGGACCTCGGGCGCCGACTGACCCCCGGGGGGGTCAGAACCTGCGCTCGAGCAGGGCCTCGGCGATCTGGACGGCGTTGAGCGCCGCCCCCTTGCGCAGGTTGTCGCCGACCACGAACAGGGCGAGGCCCCGGTCGGCCCGGCGCACACGGCCGACGTAGGACGGGTCCCTCCCCGCCGCCTCGAGCGGGGTGGGGAGGTCGCAGACCTCCACCCCGGGGGCGGTCGAGAGGAGCTCGAGTGCCCGGGCCGGGGAGAGGTCGCGCTCGAACTCGGCCACGATGGCCGCCGAGTGGCCGGTGAACACCGGCACCCGGACGCAGGTGCAGGTGACCGCCAGCTCGGGCAGGCCGAGGATCTTGCGGCTCTCGTTGCGGTACTTCTGCTCCTCGTCGGTCTCGAGCGAGCCGTCGTCGACCACCCGGCCGGCCAGCGGCACCACGTTGTGGGCGATCGGGGCGGGGAACTTGGCGTGCGGGGGGAAGTCGACGGCCCGGCCGTCGAAGGTGAGCTCGGCGGCGCGGTCGGCCGTCTTGGCCAGCTGCTCGGCCAGCTCGGCGACGCCGGCCAGGCCGGCGCCGGAGACCGCCTGGTAGCTGGCGATGACCAGCCGGGTGAGGCCGGCCTCGTCGTGCAGGGGCTTGAGGACGGGCATGGCCACCATGGTCGTGCAGTTGGGGTTGGCCACGATGCCCTTGGGGATCGAGGCGAGCGCCCCGGGGTTCACCTCGGCCACCACGAGGGGCACCTCGGGGTCCATCCGCCAGGCCGAGGTGTTGTCGATGACCACCGCCCCGGCGGCGGCGATGCGCGGGGCCAGCACCCGCGAGGCGGTCGCCCCGGTCGAGCAGAGCGCGATGTCGATGCCCGAGAGGTCGGCCGTCTCGGCGTCCTCCACCACGACCTCCCCACCGGCCCAGGGCAGGAAGGTCCCCGCCGAGCGCGACGAGGCGAAGAACCGGACGTCGTCGGCCGGGAAGGCGCGCTCGGCCAACAGTCGCCGAAGGACCAGTCCGACCTGGCCCGTCGCCCCGAAGACGCCTATCCGCACGGTGGCCAGCCTAGGAGAGCTCGAACGCCCGGTGGAGCGCGCGGACCGCCTGCTCGGCCACGTCGGTGCGCACGATGCACGAGATCCGGATCGTCGAAGTGGAGATCATGTCGATGTTGATCCCCTCCGCCGCCAGCGTCTCGAAGGTGGTGGCCGTCACCCCGGGGTGGGTCTTCATCCCCGCTCCCACCAGGGAGACCCGGGCGACGTCGTCGTCGGAGGTGACCCCGGTGGCCCCCAGCTCCTCGCAGATGGCGGCGGTCGCCTCGACCGCCGAGGCCAGGTCGAGCTTGGGCACGGTGAAGGAGATGTCGGTGGTCCCGTGGATCGAGGCGTTCTGGACGATCATGTCCACGTTGATCGACCGGTCGGCCAGCGGGCGGAAGAGCCGGGCGGCGATGCCCGGGCGGTCGGGCACCCCGGTCACGGTGACCTTGGCCTCCGAGGTGTCGTGGGTGATGGCGGTGACGACGGCCTGCTCCATTGACTCATCCTCCTCTACGACCCAGGTGCCCGGCTCCCAGGTGAAGCTGGACCGGACGTGCAGGGGCACGTGGTGGTTGCGGGCGAACTCGACCGAGCGCAGCTGGAGGACCCGCCCGCCGGTGGCGGCGATCTCCAGCATCTCCTCGAAGCTGATCCGCGTCAGCCGGTGGGCGTCGGGCACCACCCGGGGGTCGGCGCTGAAGACGCCGGTCACGTCGGTGTAGATCTCGCAGGTGTCGGCGCCGAGCACGGCAGCCAGGGCCACCGCCGTGGTGTCCGACCCCCCCCGCCCGAGAGTGGTCACGTCCCGGGCCGTCGACACCCCCTGGAAGCCGGCCACCACCGGCACCACCCCGGCGGCCAGGGCCTCGCGCAGCCGGTCGGCCCGGATCTCCACGATCCGGGCCCGGGTGTGCTCGGTGTCGGTGACGATGCCGGCCTGGCTGCCGGTGAACGAGGCCGCTTCGACGCCGAGGTCGGCGAGGGCCATGGAGAGGAGGGACATCGAGATCCGCTCCCCCGAGCTGACCAGCATGTCGTACTCCCGGGGGGGCTGGACCCGGCTGACCTCGCCGGCCAGCCGGATGAGGTCGTCGGTGGTCCGGCCCATGGCGCTCACCACCACGACCACGTCGTTCCCGGCCCGCCGGGTCCTGGCCACGTGGTCGGCCACGGCGCGGATGCGCTCGGGGTCCCCGACGGAGGTCCCGCCGAACTTCTGCACCACCAGGGGCCGCTCGCGCACCGGGACAGGCTAGTGCTGCGTCGGGCGCCGTTTGCACTGACACACCCCGGCGCAAGCCCGGGCGGGTGCCAAGGAGACGCAGTGCCGGGTCGCCAACGCCCGCCGACGCACGCACCTGGTGGGTGTCCTCGCCGACAAGGCCCGCCTCGGTGGGATCGACGTCGTCAAGGTCACCGCGCGGGGGACCTCCGCGCACTGCCCGGAGTGCCACTCCGCCGTGACCAAGCCCAACGGACGGGGGTTCTCCCGCCCCGCCTGCGGGTTGAGCGGTCACCGAGACGCCGTCGGTGCCCGGAACGTCGCCGCCAAGGGCGGCGGGACCGCGACGGCGGATGCCGTCGTCACGCACCGCCGCGCCGCCCGCCCGCCGGCCCGACGTGACCGGCGCCGTCACCGTATGGCCCGGCGCCGGTCCTGCCCGGCGCCGGGCCCCCGAAGAGGGGGAGTCGCTCGCCCCCGCTCACCTGCGACCGCAGGCCAGAGCCAGACCCCTTGGGGTCAGCCGCGAGGATCGGCAAACGGCCCAGACGTTCGTTGAAGGGGCACTCGAACAGGTCCGCTCCGGCGGAGGTATGGTTTGCGGCCATGCCCAGCGACAAGCGAGCGAGACAGCGGGCGGCCCGTGAGGCCAAGCGGATGGCCGAGGCCAAGCGGGCCAAGCGCCGCACCAGGATCCGCAACGGGGCCATCGTGGTCGTCCTGGCCGCGCTGGTGATCCTGCTGGTCGTCGTCACCACCGGCAACGGCTCCCCCCCGGCCAAGACCACCACCACGACGACGTCGACGACTTCATCGTCGTCGACGTCGTCGACGACGTCGACGACCGCCGCCACAGCCAACGACACCGCGGCCCAGAAGTCGGCCAACTCGGCTGCCGTCGCCGGAGGCTGCCCCGCCAGCCCCTCGGCCAGGGTGAACGACAAGACCTGGTCCGCGGCGCCGGCGATGACCATCGACCCCACAAAGACCTACAAGGCGACGGTCAAGACCACCATCGGGACGTTCGTGATCACACTGCTGGCCAAGACAGCCCCGACGACCGTCAACAACTTCGTCTTCCTGGCCGACCAGGGCTACTACAGCTGCAACATCTTCCACCGGGTCATCCCGGGCTTCATGGACCAGACCGGGGACCCGACCGGGACCGGCTCGGGCACGCCGGGGTACACGCTGGCCAACGAAAACGTCCCCACGTCCTATGCCACCGGCGACGTGGCCATGGCCGGCTCGGGCACGTCCGCTTCGGGCAGCCAGTTCTTCGTCACCGTGCCCGGGGGCGCCACAACCCTGGACCATGACCTGACACCCAAGAAGGGTGTCGGCTACTCGCTCTTCGGCAAGGTGACGAGCGGACTCACAGTGGCCGAGAAGATCAACGCCGAGGGCAACGCCACAGCATCGGCCAACGGCATCCCGCCCAAGGTCATCCAGCGCATCATCTCCGTTACGATCGCCACATCATGACCAAGTCCTACAAAGCCGAGCCCGAGATGGCCATCGACCCCGAGAAGCGGTACACGGCGACGATGACCACGTCCAAGGGGACGATCGTCATCGAGCTCGACCCGGCGGCCGCCCCCCGCACGGTCAACAGCTTCGTCTTCCTGGCCCGGGACCACTTCTACGACGGGGTGACCTTCCACCGGATCATCCCCGGCTTCGTCCTCCAGGGCGGGGACCCCGAGGGGACCGGGCGCGGCGGACCGGGCTACCGGTTCGCCGACGAGCTGCCCAAGCCCGGCCGCTACCAGGTCGGCTCGCTGGCCATGGCCAACGCCGGCCCGGACACCAACGGCAGCCAGTTCTTCATCATCTCGGGCCCCGACGGGGCCGCCCTGCCGCCCCAGTACTCGCTCTTCGGCGCGGTGGTCGCCGGCGGCGACGTGGTGGCCGCCATCGACGCCGTGGGCTCCCGGTCGGGCACCCCCACCGAGCGGGTCGTGATCGAGTCGGTGACTATCGAAGAGCACTGAGGGGGGCCACGGCGCCGTCCACGTAGACGGTGACCTCCCCCGAGCTCCGCCAGGTGCCCGACGGCTCCCGGATCAGCGCGGTGCGGACCGGGATGGCCGCCACCGGCAGGCCGGCCGGGGCCAGGGCCACCGAGCGGTGGAGCTTCTCCCCGTGGGCGTCCTGGTCGACGTCGCCCAGGCGGGGCACCACGGCCACCCCGGTCACCAGCCCGAGGCCGACGGTGAGCGCCCCGCCGCGCGGGTCGACCATCGGGTCGCTGAGGGCCATGGCCGCACCCCCCGAGCCGGCCACCACCGCCCCCGACTCCCAGGCCTCTCGGAGCGCCTCGAAGACCTTGGAGTCCTTCAGCACCGAGCGCAGGTGGAGGGCCGAGCCGCCGGAGAGGTAGACGAACCGGGCACGTCGGACGACCTCGGCGGCACCGTCGTCCTCGGCGTCGGCCCGCCCGAGGACCATCAGCCCCTCGACCGCCGCCCCGAGCGGCGCGAACCATTCGGCGGCCGCCATGACCCGGCGCTCGGGTCGCTCGTAGGCGGCGGCCGTCGGCAGCACCACCACGTCGGTGCCGCCCGAGGCGGCCAGCAGCTCGGCGTCGAAGCCGCAGCCCTCGGTCCACTCTTCCCCGCCCACCAGCGCCAGAAGTCCCATGCCCCCTTCCTATCGCAGGGCCACGTCGTCGAGGTACTCCTCCCGCCAGAAGTCGTAGCGCTCGCTCGGCAGCTGGAGGGCGTGGGTGGGCTCGAGGGCCTCGACGAACGACCGGTCGTGGCTGACCACCACGAGCGTCCCGGGCCAGCGGGCCAGCATCCGCCCCACGGCGTCGATCGACGGCGGGTCGAGGTTGTTGGTGGGCTCGTCGAGGATGAGCAGGTTGGCGTGGCCGGCCGCCAGCATGGCCAGCCCCAGCTTGGCCCGCTCGCCGCCCGAGAGGGTGGCCGGCATCTGGTCGGCCGCCTTGGAGGGCAGGCCGAACGACCCGAGCAGGGCCCGGCGCTCGGCCTCGGTCACGAGGACCGAGTCGTCGATGTTCCGGAGCGCGCTCACCGTCGGGTCGACCTGCTCGTGCTCCTGGGCGAAGTAGCCGACGGTCACGTTCACCCCGATCGACACCTCCCCGGCGCTGGGCGCCTGGGCCCCGGCCAGGCAGCGGAGGAGGCTCGACTTGCCCGCCCCGTTGCGCCCGATGACCACGATGCGGTCCCCCCTGCCGGCCGCGAAGCGGACGGCGGAGAGGACCTCGAGGTCGCCGTAGCGGACGGCCAGCCCCTCCACCAAGAGCGGCACCTCGGCCGACCGCCGCGGGGTGGGCAGGCGGAAGGTGCTCTTCTTCTCCCGGGCGAAGACCTGGGTGCGCTGGGACTCGAGCCGCTCCACCCGCTTGTCGATCGACTTGGCCACCCGGGCGCGCCGGACGGTCTGGCCCCGCATGGAGTCGGCCAGGGTGGAGAGCCGCTTGATCTCGCGCCCCTCCAAGGTGGCCGCCCGCTCCCGCTGGGCCTGGTCGGCGGCGAGCTGGGCCCGGTAGCTCGAGTAGGTGCCCTTGTACTCGTGGAGCCGCCCGTCCGCCAGGTGCAGGACCTTGGCGATCGACCGGTCGAGGAGGGCGAGGTCGTGGGAGATGACCAGCAGGCTCCCGGGGAACGAGGCCAGCTCCTCCATCAGCCACTGCTTGGCCGCCAGGTCGAGGTGGTTGGTCGGCTCGTCGAGGATCATGGCCTCGGGCGCCTGGAAGAGGATGCGGATGAGGTCGACCCGGCGGCGCTGGCCGCCCGAGAGCTGCTCGATGTCGTCCAACAGCACGTCCTCGGGCAGGCCGAGGCCGGCGGCGAGGCGGGCCATGACCGACTCGGCCTCGTAGCCGCCGTTGCGGCGGTACTGCTCCTCCAAGTCGCTGAAGTGCTGGATGTTCTCCTCGGAGGGGTCCTTGGCCATCTGCCGGCGGGCCTGGTCCAGGGCGTCGTCGAGGACGTCGAGGCCCCGCGAGCTCAGCACGTGCGAGAAGCCGCTGGGCTCGAGGCCGAGCCCCCGCGGGGCCGGCACCTGGGGCAGGTAGCCGAAGGTGCCGCTGATCCGCAGGTTGCCCCGGTGGCGCAGCTCGGGGCCGGCCTCCCCCACCAGCACCGAGACGAACGACGACTTCCCGGCGCCGTTGCGCCCCACCAGCCCCACCTTCTCGCCGGCGCCGACCACGAAGGAGGCGTCCTCCAACAGCACGCGCTGGCCGATCTCTAGGTGGAGTGAGGAGCCGACGATCACCGGCATCACCGTAGCCACCAGGGGCCCGGCCTCCGACCGCCTCGTTACCGGTTGGTAGGATCTTCGGATGGCTATCAAGCGGGTAGGAATCGTCGGGGCGGGGATCATGGGCGCGGGCATCGCCGAGGTGGCGGCGGCCAGCGGCCACGAGGTGGTGCTGCGCAGCCGCAGCCAGTCGACCGCCGACGGCATGCTGGCGGGGCTCGAGAAGTCCCTCAACCGCCAGGTGGAGAAGGGCAAGCGCACCGAGGCCGAGGCGGCCGAGATCGTGGGGCGGGTGTCGGCCACCAGCGACTTCGAGCGCCTCTCCGGGGTCGACCTGGTGATCGAGTCGGTCGTGGAGGACCTGGCGGTGAAGAAGCACCTCTTCACCGAGCTCGACCGGGTCTGCGGTGAGCACACCATCATCGCCACCAACACCTCGACCCTCCCGGTGGTGGAGCTGGCCATGGAGACCGGCCGGCCCGACCGGGTGTGCGGCATCCACTTCTTCAACCCGGCCCCGGTCATGTCCCTGGTCGAGGTGGTGCGCCCCATCACCGCCTCCGACGAGACGGTGGCCGCCGCCCTCGCCTTCGCCCAGGCGTGCGGGAAGGAGCCGGTGGAGGTGAAGGACCAGGCGGGGTTCATCGTCAACGCCCTCCTGTTCCCCTACCTCAACAACGCCGTCCGCCTCCTCGAGCAGGGCGTGGCCAACCGCGACGGCATCGACGCCGCCATGAAGGGCGGCTGCGGCTTCCCCATGGGCCCCTTCGCCCTCTTGGACCTGGTGGGCCTCGACACCTCGCTGGCCATCCTCGACGCCCTCTACCAGGAGTTCCGCGACCCGAACTACGCCGCGGTGCCCCTGCTGCGGCGGATGGTGGCGGCCGAGACCCTGGGACGGAAGTCGGGCCGAGGGTTCTACGATTACCGGTAATGCAACCCGACCGGCCGTGGATGATGCGGACGTACTCGGGGCACTCCACGGCCCGTAAGTCCAACGAGCTCTACCGCACCAACCTGGCCAAGGGGCAGACCGGCCTCTCCATCGCCTTCGACCTGCCCACCCAGACCGGCTACGACCCCGACGCCCCCGAGGCGGCCGGGGAGGTGGGCAAGGTCGGCGTCCCCGTCGTCCACCTGGGCCACATGCACCAGCTGATGGAGGGCATCCCCCTCGGGGTGATGAACACCTCGATGACCATCAACGCCACCGCGGCCTGGCTGCTCGGCCTCTACGTGGCTAACGCCGAGGACCAGGGCGTCGACGTCGCCACCCTCGCCGGCACCACCCAGAACGACATCGTGAAGGAGTACCTCTCCCGGGGCACCTTCATCTTCCCCCCCGGCCCCAGCCTGCGCCTCACCGTCGACACCATCGCCTACACCGTGCGCCACGTGCCGCGGTGGAACCCGGTCAACGTCTGCAGCTACCACCTCCAGGAGGCGGGGGCGACCCCGGTCCAGGAGATCGCCTACGCCCTGGCCACGGCGATCGGCATCATCGACGCCGTGGCCGCCTCGGGCAAGGTCGACCCGGCCGACCTCCCCACGGCGGTCGGCCGGATCAGCTTCTTCTTGAACGCCGGCGTCCGCTTCGTCGAGGAGACGTGCAAGGTGCGGGCCATGACCGCCATGTGGGACCGCATCTGCGCCGAGCGCTACGGGGTGACCGACGAGAAGCTCCGCCGCTTCCGCTACGGCGTGCAGGTCAACTCGCTCGGCCTCACCGAGCAGCAGCCCGAGAACAACGTGCCCCGCATCGTCTTGGAGGCGCTCGGGGTGACCCTCTCCAAGGGGGCACGGGCCCGGGCCATCCAGCTGCCGGCCTGGAACGAGGCGCTGGGGCTGCCCCGCCCCTGGGACCAGCAGTGGTCGCTGCGCATCCAGCAGATCCTCGCCTACGAGTCCGACCTCTTGGAGTACGAGGACATCTTCGACGGCTCGACCGTGATCACCAAGAAGACCACCGAGCTGGCCGAGGCGGCCGAGGCCGAGCTCGACGAGGTGCTCGCCATGGGCGGGGCCTTCGAGGCCATCGAGGAGCTGAAGACCCGGCTGGTGCGCAGCCAGTCCGACCGGGTCCGCCGCATCGAGTCGGGCGAGCTGCAGGTGGTGGGGGTGAACTGCTTCACCGAGACCGCCCCCTCGCCGCTGGTCACCGAGGGGGGCGCCGACGCCATCTTGAAGGTCGACCCGGCGGTCGAGGCCGAGCTCAGAGACGACGTGGCCCGGTGGCGGCGGGACCGCGACGGCGCGGCCGTGGTCCGGGCGCTCGACGACCTGCGGCGGGCGGCGTCCGACGAGCGGGCCGACATCATGGGGCCGACCATCGCCCTGGCCCACGCCGGGGGGACGACCGGGGAGTGGGCCGGGGTGCTGCGCGAGGTGTTCGGCGAGTACCGGGCGCCGACCGGGGTCGCCGGCGGGGTCGGCCGGCGCGGGGCCGAGCTCGCCCCGGTGCTCGAGCGCTCGCGCGCCCTCGCCGAGGCCACCGGCGGGCCGCCGCGCCTGCTGGTGGCCAAGCCGGGGCTCGACGGCCACTCCAACGGCGCCGAGCAGATCGCCGTGGCCGCCCGCGACGCCGGGTTCGAGGTCGTCTACCAGGGCATCCGGCTCACCCCCGCCCAGATCGTGGCCGCCGCCCGCGACGAGGACGCCGACGTCGTGGGCCTCTCCATCCTCTCGGGCTCCCACTTGGAGCTCGTGCCCGAGGTGCTGGACCGCCTGCGGGAGGCCGGGGTCGACGCCGCCGTGGTGGTGGGGGGGATCATCCCCCCCGACGACGCCGAGGTGCTCCGGGGCAAGGGCGTCGACGCCATCTACACTCCGAAGGACTTCCAGCTCGACAAGATGATGGACGAGCTGGTCACCTTGGCCGAGCGTCACCGGGGGGTCTGAGCATGGACATCGTCATCCGAGGGGGCACGGTCGTCGACGGCACCGGGTCCCCGGGCCGCCGGGCCGACGTGGGGGTCGAGGGCGGCCGGATCGCCGCCGTCGAGGAGGGGCTCCACGGCGACCGGGAGCTCGACGCGTCGGGCCAGGTCGTCTCCCCCGGCTTCATCGACATCCACACCCACTACGACGCCCAGGTCTTCTGGGACCCCCGGCTCACCCCCTCCTCCTTCCACGGGGTCACCTCGGTCATCGCCGGCAACACAGGGTTCTCCATCGCCCCCATCACCCCCGACGGGGTGGGCCTTTTGGCCCGGACCCTCCAGCACGTCGAGGACATGAGCTTCGACACGCTCTCGGTCGGCGTCCCCTGGGACGAGTTCGAGACCTTCGGCCAGTACATGGCGGCGGTCGGCCGGCGCGGGACCGCCCTCAACTACGGCTGCTACGTCGGCCACACCGCGGTGCGGCTGTACGTGATGGGCGACGACGCCTACGAGCGGGCGGCCACCGACGACGAGATCACCCGCATGCAGGCCGTCGTGGCCGAGGCCATGGACGGCGGGGCCATCGGCTTCGCCACCAGCGCCTCCCCCACCCACAACGGCGACCACGGCCGGCCGGTGCCCTCCCGGGTGGCCGACCTCGCCGAGGTGCGGGCCCTGCTCGAGCCCCTCCGCCGGGCCGGCCGCGGGGTGGTCGCCCTCCTGCCCGGCGGCGTCATCCCCCACGAGGAGGTGTTCGAGCTCCAGCGGGCGGTCGGCCGGCCGGTCACCTGGACGGCGCTGCTCACCGTGAAGGGCTACCCCTACCACACCCGCGTCGTCGAGAAGAACGACGAGGCCCGGGCCGAGGGGGTCGAGGTGTGGCCCCAGGTCTCCTGCCGCCCGCTCGTCTTCCAGATGAACATGGCCGAGCCCTTCACCCTCAACACCCGCCCGAGCTTCGCCGCCCTGATGGACCGCCCGCTCGACGAGCGGGTCGCCGCCTACCGCGACCCGGCCTGGCGGGCCCGCGCCCAGGACGAGGTCAGCCAGGGCCTCCCGTTCAACTGGGCCCAGGTCTCGGTGGCCGAGTCGGCCTCCCACCCCGAGCTGGCCGACACCCCGGTGCTCGAGCTCGCCGCCCAGCGGGGGGTCTCCCCGCTCGACGTGGTGCTCGACCTGTCGCTCGAGGACGACCTCACCACCCGGTTCTGGTCGGTGCTGGCCAACGACGACCCCGAGGGCATCGCCTGGCTGCTGCCCCGGGACAACGTCCTGCTCGGCCTGGCCGACTCGGGCGCCCACGTCTCCCAGCTCTGCGACGCCTGCTTCGCCACCGACCTGCTCGGCAACTGGGTCAGGGGCAAGGGGGTCATGCCGCTCGAGCGGGCGATCCACAAGCTGACGGGCGAGCCCGCCGGTGTCTACGGCCTCGCCGACCGGGGGACCGTGGCCGTGGGCAAGGCGGCCGACCTGTGCGTCTTCGACCCCGAGACGGTGGCCCCGGGCCCGCTCCGCCGCTTGCGCGACTTCCCGGCCGACGGCGAGCGGCTCACCGCCGACGCCCCGGTCGGCATGACCCACACCCTGGTCAACGGGGTGCCCATCCGCCTCGACGGCGCCCCCTGCGAGGCGGCCCGCCCCGGGGTGCTGCTGTCGTAGCGGCGGGCGGTCGGCGGGCCGTGGCGCCGCTCGCTCCGGCGGGCGCACGCCCCCTCCCTCTATGCTCTGGGCATGGCTACCGTCGAAGACATCCTCAGGTCCACCCCGATCTTCAGCATGCTGCCGAAGAAAGAGGTGGCGAAGCTGGCGAAGTTCGTCAACGAGGCCACCTTCCCGGCGGGCTCGGTGCTCACCGAGGAGGAGAAGTACGGCACCGTCTTCACCGTGATCGCCGAGGGGGAGGCGACCGTCACGGTCAACGGCAGGACGGTGCGCAAGCTGGGCCCCGGCGACTTCTTCGGGGAGATGGCCCTCATCGACCGGGACCTGCGCTCGGCCACGGTGACCGCCGACACCGAGCTGCGCACGCTGATGCTGACCCAGTGGGTGTTCCGACCCTTCGCCATCAAGCACCCCGACACGATCTGGGCGCTGCTCGAGCTGATGGTGAAGCGGGTGCGTGAGGCCCAGAGCCCGCAGGACTGACCAGCGGGCCGCCGGGGTCGAGCGATGCCCGGGGGCCAAGGCGGGCGGGGGCAGGCGGCCCGTTCCCGGCGCGTCGGCGAGGTGTGCGGCCCGCCGCCATGAGCGACGGCACGGCGCTCTCGGACGGCACGGTGTCGGTGGGCGGCTCGGTTCTCATCGGAGATCGGGTCCACCGCACCTCGGGTCCGTGGACCGCGTCGGTCCACGCTCTGCTCGGGCACCTGGCGTCGGTCGGCTTCGACGGCGCCCCCCGGGTCGTCGGGTTCGACGAGGCCGGCAGGGAGGTGCTCACCTGGGTCGAGGGCGAGGCGCCCGGCCATCCCTGGCCGGCCTGGATGCAGACCGAGGGGGTGCTCGGCGCGCTCGGCGCGCTCCTGCGTCGCTTCCACGACGCGGTGGCCGGCTTCGCCCCTCCTCCCGAGGCGGTGTGGCGGTCCTGGGTGGGGTCGCCCGGGGGGCCGATCATCCGTCACGGTGACCTCTGGCCCGCCAACATCGTGTTCCGCTCGGGCATCCCGGTGGCCTTGATCGACTGGGAGTTCGCCCAGCCCGGGACCCGCCTCGACGACCTGGCGTCCGCCGCCAAGCTCTGGGTGCCCCTGTGCAGCGACGAGCGGGCCGCGGGCGACGGCTGGAACCTGCCCCTCGACCGGGTGGCACGCCTCCGGCTCCTCTGCGACGCCTACGGCCTCGACGGCCCGGGACGGGCGGCGCTGCTGCCCACCGTGCACACGAACGCGCTGTTCTTCTACCGCAGCCACAAGACCTGGGGCGAGGCGGGCGTGCCCGGTTTCGCCGAGATGTGGCGCGACGGGAGCGGGGACAGCATCCTGGCCGACAGGGCGTGGCTCGAGGGCGCTCGGGCGGACCTCGACCGCTTCGCCGACGGTCCCCACCGCTGAGGGCCCCGGACGCGGCGGTCGCCCCTCGACGGTCGCCGCCGCACCCGCCCGGGCCGGTCGCATCGACGACCGTCGTGACCGGCGGGCCGGCGGCGGGGTCAGCGTCGGCGGTTCTGGTCGGCGGCGATCACGAACTCGACGAGCCCGCCGGCGCACTCCGGCCCTCGGGCCCGCCCTCGGGGGGGCGGGCGTCCGGCCGTCAGCCCGCCGGGACGTTTCGAGGTGACCGGGGCCGTGCCCCGACCACGCGGCGGGACAGGAAGTCGACGATGGCCGCCGGGATCTCCGCGGCCGCCTCGACCGGGAGGAGGTGCCCGGCCTCCTCGAACCAGAGGATCTCGCTCCCGGGGATCAGCGCCGCCATGCGCTCCTGCACGCTGGGCGGGGTGAACCAGTCGCGGCGGCCGGCGAGGATCAGGGCCGGGACGTCGATCTCGGAGAGGAACTCCTCGGTGCGGTGGTGGCGGAGCCCGCTCAGCATCTTCAAGAGCACCGAGAAGTTGAGCTCGCCGATGTGCGACATGTGCGAGGCGATGTCCTCGTCGCGCACGTTGGGGCCCCCGATGCCGGTGGCCTGGATGAAGCGCCGGGCCACGCCCGGCACGGCGATCCTGCGCAGCACCGGGCGAAGCTCCTCCAAGGGCAGGAACGGGAGGATCGCATCCCCGAAGGGGAAGAGCCGGTCGAGGATCGACAGGTCGGCGAAGGTCTTCACCGGGTTCTCGTAGGTGCCGGCCACCGGGATCAGGGCGGCGACCCGGTGGGGGGCGAGCCGGCACGTCTCGACGATGACCTCAACCCCGATCGAGTGGCCGGCGAGCACGGCATGCTCGACACCGGCATGGTCGAGGACCTCCAGCACGTCGGCGGCGAGCCGCTCGGGCGCCAGGTCCTCAGGTCGCAGGCCGCGCGCTGCGAACCCCGCCTGGCGCGGCAGCCCCGACTCCCCGTGGCCCCGCAGGTCGAGGAAGACCGTCCGGTGCCCCGCCTCGACCAGGGCCGGCCCGATCGAGGCCCAGTAGCCGTCGGTGCACGTCCAGCCGTTCACGAAAACGACCGGCAACCCCCCGTCGTCGCCCCGCACGGTGTAGGCGATCCGGGTGCCGTCGGACACCGTGAGGTCGCGGTCCTTGGGGAAGGCCGCGTACCCGTGGGCCCTCGTCCGGTGCTCGTCCTGCATCCCGACAGCGTAGGCGCGCCCACCGGGGCACGGCCCCGCCCGACGGGCGGCGGCGGGCGGGCGCCCAGTGCGCTACGGGCCCGGCCGGTCGCCACTGCGGGTGCCGGGCTCCCGCTCCGGCGCGCCGCGCACCTTGGAGGGGCCGCGACCCCCGGCCTCACCAGCCGAGCTGGCGCAGGCGCGGGTCGTCGATGCCGAAGTGGTGGCCCACCTCGTGGACGACGGTCCGCCGCACCTGCTCGCGCACCTCGTCCTCGGTGCTCGACATGGCGCAGATGGGCAGCCGGTAGATGGTGATGCGGTCGGGCGTCGCCCCGGCGTAGCCCCAGCGCCGGGTGAGCGGGACCCCCTCGTAGAGGCCGAGGAGCGGGCGACCCACAGCCTGGTCCTCCACCATCACCGCCACGTTGTCCATCAGCCTGGCCAGGTCCGGCGGCAGGGAGTCCAGGGCCTCGCCCACGAACTCCTCGAACCGCTCGGCGGTGACGTCGAAGGGCACCGGCTAGGGCCTGGCGCGACCCATCGGGGTCGGCCGGTGCCACCACCGGCCGCTCAGCCGCCAGGCCCGGTGGGTCCGGTCGGGTTCGGGTGCAGGGGCCGGGCGCGGCCACACCTCGTCGACGGCGGCCGAGATGAGCGCCACCACCTCGGGGTCGGGCTCGGTCACAGCGGCACGTTCCCGTGCTTGCGGCGGGGCAGCTCCTCGCGCTTGGAGGCCAGGATGTCCAGGGCCCGGGAGAGCACCTTGCGGGTGTCGGCCGGTGAGATGACGTCGTCGACGTACCCCCGCTCGGCGGCGATGTAGGGGGTGGCGTAGCGCTCGGTGTACTCCTCGACCAGCTCGGCCCGCCGGGCCACCGGCTCGGTGGCCTCGGCCAGCTCGCGGCGGTAGACGATCTCGACCGCGCCCTGGGGCCCCATGACCGCCAGCTCGGCCGAGGGCCAGGCGTAGGCGAGGTCGGCCCCGATCGACTTGGAGTTCATGACCACGTAGGCCCCGCCGTAGGCCTTGCGGGTGATGATCTGGACCCGGGGGACGGTGGCCTCGCAGTAGGCGTAGAGGAGCTTGGCCCCGTGGCGGATGATCCCGCCGTACTCCTGGTCGGTGCCGGGCATGAAGCCGGGCACGTCGACGAAGGTCACCAGCGGGATGTTGAAGGCGTCGCAGGTCCGCACGAATCGGGCCGCCTTCTCCGACGAGTCGATGTCGAGCACCCCGGCCAGCACCGCCGGCTGATTGCCCACGATCCCCACCACCCGCCCGTCGACCCGGGCGAAGCCGCAGGTGATCGACATCGCCCAGTGGGCGTGGACCTCCATGTAGTCGCCGTCGTCGACGACGGCGGTGATCACCTTCTTCATGTCGTAGGGCTGGTTGGGTGAGGCCGGCATGAGGTCGATCAGCTCGGGCGTCTCGCGCTCGGGGTCGTCGCCGGTCGACACCGCGGGCGGCTCCTCCAGGTTGTTGGAGGGGAGGAAGGAGAGCAGGTAGCGGACGTCGTCGAGGCACGCCTTCTCGTCGGCCGAGACGAAGGTGGCCACCCCCGACTTGGTGGCGTGGCTCATCGCCCCGCCCAGCTCCTCCAACGTCACGTCCTCGCCGGTCACCGTCTTCACCACGTCGGGGCCGGTGATGAACATGTGCGAGGTGCCCTGGACCATGAAGACGAAGTCGGTCATGGCCGGCGAGTAGACGGCGCCGCCGGCGCACGGGCCGAGGATCACGCTGATCTGGGGGATGACCCCCGAGGCGGTCACGTTGCGGTGGAAGATCCCGCCGTAGGAGTGGAGGGAGACCACCCCCTCTTGGATCCGGGCCCCGGCGCCGTCGTTCAGCCCGATCATGGGGACCCCGGTCGAGGCGGCCAGGTCCATCACCTTGTGGATCTTCTCGGCGAAGACCTCGCCCAGCGCGCCGCCGAAGACGGTGAAGTCCTGGGAGAAGACGCAGACCCGCCGCCCGTCGATCGTCCCGAACCCGGTCACCACCCCGTCGGTGTACGGCCGGTTCTCCTCGAGCCCCATCCCGTGGGCCCGGTGGCGGGCCAGCATGTCGAGCTCGCAGAACGAGCCCTCGTCCAAGAGGTAGTCGATCCGCTCCCGGGCGGTCATCTTCCCCTTGGCGTGCTGGCGCTCGACCGAGGCCGGGCTGCCGGCGTGCAGCGCCTCCTCCTTGCGGGCGGCCAGGTCCTCCAACCGCTGGGACATCGGGTGGTCCATGGCCGCCAAGCTACTCCTGGACCAGTTCGATCAGGGTGCCGAAAGAGGCCTTGGGGTGGACGAAGGCGACGGTGGTCCCGCGCGACCCCGGGCGGGGGGCCTCGTCGATCACCCGGCCGCCGTGGTCCTTCACCGACTGCAGCGCCTCGGCGCAGTCGGCCACCCGGTAGCCGACGTGGTGCAGCCCTTCACCCCGGCTGGCCAGGAACTTCGCCACCGGCGAGTCGTCGCGGACCGGGGTGAGCAACTGCACGTAGGAGTCGGCCACCGACAGCAGCACCTCCTCCACCCCGTCGCGCTCGACCACCTCCCGGTGGGCGACGGTGGCCCCCAGGACCTCGGTGTACCAGGCGACGGCGGCCGGCAGGTCGTTGACGGCGATGGCCACGTGGTCGATCTCGGTGAGCTGCATCAGCCGTGCCTGCGGAAGAGCGTGATCCGGTCCTCGCCCACCTTGGCCCGCAGCTCGGGGTCGTCGATCCCGAGCCCCTCGGCCGGGGCCAGGCAGAGCACCCCGATCTTCCCCTCGTGGAGGTTGCGGTGGACCTGGGTGGCGGCCTCGCCCACCTGCTCCAGGGGGAAGACGGCGGAGAGGGGTGGCAGGATCTTGCCCTCGCAGACCAGGCGGTTGGCGTCGGAGGCCTCGCGGTAGTTGGCGAAGTGCGAGCCCTTGATGGTCTTCAGCTTCATCCAGAGGTGGCGGTTGTCGTACTCGATCATGTAGCCCGAGGTGGCGGCGCAGGTGACGATGGTCCCCGCCCGCTTGCAGGCGAACACCGAGGCCCCCATGGTCTGGCGTCCGGGGTGCTCGAAGACGATGTCGGGGTCGTCGCCGACCAGGGCGCGGACGTCCTTGCCGAACCGCCGCCACTCCGACTCGTCCTGGGTGTGCTCGTCCTTCCAGAACCGGTAGCCGGCGGCCCGGCGGTCGATCACCGCCTCCACCCCCAGCTCGTGGAGGAGCGCCGCCTTCTCGGGAGAGGAGACCACGCCGACCGGGGTCCCGCCCCCGTTCAGCACGTACTGCACGGCGAAGCTGCCCAGGCCGCCGCTCGCCCCCCACACCAGCACCCGGTCGCCCTGGCGCACCGGCGCCCCGTTGGGCGAGACCAGCATGCGGTAGGCGGTGGAGTTGCACAGGGCGTTGACCGCCGCCTCCTCCCACGACAGGTGGGCGGGCTTGGGCATGAGCTGGTTGGCTTTCACCACGCAGATGTCGGCCAGGCCGCCGAAGTTCGACTCGAACCCCCAGATGCGCTGGTTGGCGGCGAGCATCGAGTCGTCGTGGGCCGAGGGGTCCTGGTCGTCGACGTGGTTGCAGTGGACCGTGACCTTGTCCCCCACCTTCCACCGGCGGACCAGCGAGCCGGTGCGCAGCACGACCCCGGCGGCGTCGGACCCCACCACGTGGTGGTCGAGGGCGTGGCGGGCCCCCCAGACGCTCTCCTTGCCCAGCCGGTCCAAGAAGCCGAAGGTGGGCAGCGGCTCGAAGATCGAGGTCCACACGGTGTTGAAATTGATCGAGGAGGCCATGACGGCCACGTAGGCCTCGTCGGGGGCCAGCTCGGGCAGGGGCACGTCGCCCACGTGCAGGGACTTCGACGGGTCCTTCTCCTCGGAGGCCACCCCGTCGAACATGGTCATCTCGTCCCGGCGGACGTAGGCCGCCCGGTAGTGGTCGGGCAGGGGGAGGCCGGCCAGCTCGTCGGCCCCTGCCCCGGCCAGCACGGCCTGGAGGATCTCGCTCATGGGCACCGACGATAGTGGACGCCGTAGAATGCGCTACCACCCGGTAACCAGCCGGGCGCCAACCACTCGGAGGAACACCATGCCCGGATCGGTCATCGTCGCAGGGGCCCGCACGCCCATCGGCAAGCTCTCGGGGGCCCTGGCCGGCTTCTCCGCCACCGACCTGGGCGGTTTCGCCATCGCCGGCGCCCTGGAGCGGGCCGGGCTCTCCCCCGACCAGGTCGACTACGTGCTCATGGGCCAGGTGATCCTGGCCGGGACCGGGCAGATCACCGCCCGCCAGGCGGCCGCCAAGGCAGGGATCCCCATGACCGTGCCGGCCACCACGGTGAACAAGGTCTGCCTCTCGGGGCTCAACACCATCTACCTGGCCGATCAGATGATCAACGCCGGGGACGCCGAGATCGTGGTGGCCGGGGGCATGGAGTCGATGACCGCCGCCCCCCACCTCCTCCCCGGCGCCCGCGCCGGCTACCGGCTGGGCGACGGGACGCTGGTCGACTCGATGCTGTACGACGGCCTCACCTGCGCCTTCGACCAGTGCGCCATGGGGCTGTCCACCGAGCGCTACAACCAGCAGGCCGGCATCAGCCGGGAGCGCCAGGACGCCTTCTCCGCCGCCTCCCACGAGCGGGCGGCCAACGCCGCCAAGGAGGGCCGGCTGGCCGAGGAGATCGTCGCCGTCCACGTCCCCCAGCGCAAGGGCGACCCGGTCGTCTTCGACGCCGACGAGGGGATCCGCCCCGGCACCACCGCCGAGTCGCTGGGCCAGCTCAAGCCGGCCTTCGACAAGGCCGGCACCATCACCGCCGGCAACGCCTCGCAGATCTCCGACGGCGGGGCGGCGGTGATCGTCATGTCCCCGGCCAAGGCCGCCGCCCTCGGGCTCACCCCCCTGGGCGAGCTCGTCGGCTACGGCCAGGTGGCCGGTCCGGACACCTCGCTGCTCACCCAGCCCTCCCGGGCCATCGCCAAGGCGCTGTCCCGGGCCGGCAAGACGGTCGGCGACGTCGACCTCTTCGAGATCAACGAGGCCTTCGCCGCCGTCGGCCTGGCCTCGATGGACGACCTCGGGATCGACGAGGGCAAGGTCAACGTGAACGGCGGGGCGATCGCCCTCGGCCACCCCGTCGGCATGTCGGGAACCCGGGTGGCCCTGACCGCCCTCATGGAGCTCCGCCGCCGGGGCGGCGGGCTGGCCGCGGTGGCCCTGTGCGGCGGCGGCGGGCAGGGCGACGCCGCCGTGCTGCGCTCCCTGGGCTAGTACGGGGGGCTGAAGAAGCCCAGCAGCTCGCCGGTGCCCTCGGCCACGTCGGCCCAGTGGTCGACGGGCAGGCGCCAGACCACCAGGGCGCAGGTCGGGAAGGCCCGGCGCTCGGCGGGATCCCTGTCCATCGTCACGGCCAGCGTCTGGGCGGTCGGGTTGTGGCCGACCACCATCACCGCCGGGATCTCGTCGTCGACCGCCCGCAGCTCGTCGAGGACCGCCTCGGGCGAGGCGTCGTAGAGGGAGCGGCGGTAGTCGACCGGCGGGTCGCCCAGACCGGGCAGCACCCGCTCGGCCGTCTGCACGGTCCGCACCGAGGTCGAGGAGAGGACGAGGCCGGGGAGGGCGTCGGCCCCGAACCCCAGCCGGTCCTCCTCGAGCCGTCGGCCCAGGGCGTCGGCGTCCCGCCGTCCCCTGGGGGCGAGCGGCCGCTCGTGGTCGGTCTTGCCCGGCGGGGGGTCGGGCACCGTCTTGGCGTGGCGCAGCAGCCAGAGGATCAAAGGTCCCGCCTCCCCTCGAGGGCCCGGCCGAGCGTCAGCTCGTCGGCGTACTCGAGGTCGCCGCCGACCGGCAGCCCGCTGGCGATGCGGGTCACCCGCACCCCGAGCGGGCTGAGCCGGCGGGCCAGGTACATGGCGGTGGCCTCGCCCTCGAGGTTGGGGTTGGTGCACAGGATCACTTCCTTGATCTCCCCCTCCTCCACCCGGGCCACGAGCTCGGCGACCCGGAGCTGGTCGGGGCCGACCCCCTCCAGCGGGTTGAGCGACCCCTGCAGGACGTGGTAGCGGCCGCGGAACCGCTGGGTCCGCTCGACGGCCACGATGTCCCGGGGGTCCTCCACCACGCAGACGGTCGTCGACTCCCGGCGCTCGTCGCCGCAGACGTCGCACAGCCGCCCGCCCTCGGCCACGTTGAAGCACAGGGTGCACAGGGTGGTGCGCTCCTTCACCGCCACGATGGCCCCGGAGAGCCGCAGGGCGTCCTCGGAGGGGACCTTCAAGAGGTGGAAGGCGATGCGCTGGGCCGACTTCGGCCCCACGCCGGGCAAACGCCCCAGCTCGTCGATGAGCGCACGCACGGGCCCCGTGTACATCTAGCCCGACACCTCCTCGGCCCCCGGGAACGCCTCGAGCAGCCGGGCCTCGGCCACCGGGCCGGGGTCGCCCTCGTCGGTCGGGTCGAAGTCGTCGTCGTCGGCCAGCTCGGCCGTCGACGGTGCCGGCCGGGCCGGGGCGGGACCCGGGGAGTCCACGACCAGCCGCAGCGGCACGGCCACGCCGAAGTGGGCCGAGAGGGCCTCCTCGACGACGGGGCGGACCTCGGCGCAGCGGTCCCGGTGGGCGGCGTTGGGCAGGGCGAAGAGCACGGCGCCGTCCTCGCTCGCCACGAAGCGGCCGGCGGCGAAGAGCACCTTGGCCCGGGCCGGGAGCGTGCGCAGGATGTGGTCGCCCCACGCCTGGACCAGCACGTCGCGCTCGGGCAGCCCCCCGGCCGGTGCCGCCGGCGCGCCGGCGGGGGGCGGCGCGGGGGAGGGGGGCGCGGCGGCCGGGGGTGGCGGATCGGCGGGGGGCGGCGCGGGGGCGGCCTCGGGGTCGGCGGCCGCCCGCTGGCGGCGCAGCGCCCCGATGGAGGGCATGGCGCGGGGGTCCCCCGCCGGGGCCGGGGGCGGTGCCGGCGCGGGCGCCGGGGCGGCGGGGCGCGGGGCGGCCTGGACCCGCTCCAGCCGGGCCACCCGGTCGGCCAGGGCGCCGGCCGAGTCGTCGAGGTCGGGGCGGGCCAGGCGGACCAGCGCCACCTCCAGGACGACCCGGGCGTCGGGGGCGTCGCGCATGTCGACCTGGGCCCGCCCGAGGACCTCCATGGCGCGGACCAGGCGGGCCAGTCCCAGGCGGTCGGCCTGGGCGGCCAGCCGCTCCTTCTCCGCGCCCCCGGCCGTGGCCAGCTCGGGGGCGAGGGCCACCAGGAACGCCTGGCGGAGGTCGTCGACCAGCTCGGCCGCCAGCTGCTGGGGACCCCAGCCCGACTCGTGCAGCGCGGCCACGGCCACCAGGGCCCGGGCGGCGTCCTCCTCGGCCACCGACTCGACCACCTCGGCCAGCTCGGGGCGGGCGTCGTCGGCCGAACCCGACGCCGCCACCTGGTCGAGGGCGGAGAGGGCGTCGCGGGCCGAGCCCCTCCCCCGGCGGACGGCCACCGACAGCGCCCCCTCGTCGAGCGAGAGCCCGGCCGCCTCGTTGACGTCGTGGACCAGGCCGGCCAGGGTGTCTGTGCCCAGCAGTCGGAACTCGAAGTGCTGGGTGCGGCTGCGGATGGTGGCCGGCACCTTCTGGGGGTCGGTGGTGGCCAGGACGAAGATGACGTGGCCGGGCGGCTCCTCGAGCGTCTTCAAGAGCGCGTTGGCCGCGGCGTTCGAGAGCATGTGGACCTCGTCGACGATGTAGACCTTCCAGCGGCCCGGGGTGCCCAGGGCGGCGTGGGCGATCAGGTCGCGCATGGCGTCGACCCCGTTGTTGGAGGCGGCGTCGAGCTCGTGGACGTCGAGGGAGGTGCCCCGGGTGATCTCCACGCACGACGGGCAGACCCCGCACGGCTCGCCGTCGAGGGGGTTGGCGCAGTTGAGCGCCTTGGCCAGGATGCGGGCGGTCGAGGTCTTGCCGGTCCCCCGGGGCCCGCTGAACAGGTAGGCGTGGGCCACGTGGCCGTCGCGCACGGCGCTCTGCAGGGCCAGCACCACGTGCGGCTGGCCCCGCAACTCCCCGAACCGCCCCGGCCGGAACCGGCGGTAGAGGGATACGAAGGGCTCCTCGCTCATGGTGCGATGCTACCGGTGGGGTGGCCGGCGTTCGGTGCGATGGCCAGGTTTGCTACGGCACACGGCCTAACCCGCTGAGAGCTGCTGCCTTCCGACCCTGACTCGGTTCACGAGCGGCCGTTGCGCAGGACCCGGCCACCGCACCCAACGTCGGCGCCGACCACACCTTAGACGCCGGATAGCCTGAGCGCCCTCGGAGGCGTGCGAGAGCGGCCGAATCGGCACGACTGGAAATCGTGTGTGGGGCAACCCACCGTGGGTTCAAATCCCACCGCCTCCGCCAGGGGATCCTTGCGACACGGGAACCCCGCTCGTGACCGGGCCCCCTCCGGGCCGCCCTGTGGCGGCGCCGGAGGGGGGGTCTCCCCACCCGGGGAGTGGCGCGCGGGCGCCGGCGGGGCGGCCGGACGCACCCCATCCCGGGAGGTCTCGACGCGGGGCCGTTCCACGACCTGCAGCGCCGCCCCCCATGGCCGTCGCCCGTACTGGGCAGCCGTCCTCGGGCACGTCCGCGCCCCGCATCTCTTGTAGCGTTGACGGGAAATGTTAGGGATGCCTAACTACCTTTCGGACGGCCGCTGGATCGAGGCACGGTGTGCAACGCTCGCTGGGACCACTGGTAGCGCTCCGGTGCCGGGCCGACGGAGCCTCGCATGAGCCGACAACCAGCCCTGCTCGCAGCGGTCCGCCGGGGCGCTGTCGGCCTGCAGCTCGCCGGGTGCAGCCGCTGGCGCCGGTCCTGCGTCGGCTTCCGTGGTCCGTGGCACCTGCCAGACGGTGACGGCCGTGCTGAGCGATGGGCCCGGCCCGAGGGCCGACCCGGTGGGCTGCGCCGAAGCCCAGATCGTGCCCTGGAGAAGATCCGCACTGCCGACCACGCGCTCGAGGAGGGCATCTGGAGGCTGGCGCACGCCGACCAGGAGTTCACCGAGACCAACGGCGCGCCAGCGGCGGAGCGGGCGGTGAGGGGAGCGGCGAGGGGCGTCGACGCCGTCGTCCCGGGTGCGGTTGCATGAAGGCGGCGACGAGGCGTGCCGCCGTCGTGACGGCTGCCCTCGCGGCAGCCCTTTCGCTCACGGCATGCGGCACATCGGCGGGGTCCTCGCCGTCCATCACCTTGTACAACGGACAACACGAGCAGACCACCGATACGCTGGTCGCCGCGTTCGAGAAGCAGACCGGGATCACCGTCAACGTGCGCAACGACGACGAGGACACCCTGGCCGACGAGATCGTCACCGAAGGGGCCGACTCGCCGGCAGACGTCATCTACACCGAGAACTCACCGGCCCTCGAGTACCTCCAGGGCAAGGGGTTGTTGGCCAAGGTCGATCCCTCGACGCTCTCGCGCACTCCGAGCCGGTACAACTCGCCAACAGGTGACTGGGTGGGCGTCTCGGCCCGGGTCAGCGTGATCATCTACAACCCGGGTCTGATCAGCGAGAGCCAACTGCCCACCGACGTCCTCCAGCTGGCCGATCCCCGCTACGCGGGCAAGCTCGCCTTCGCTCCCGGGGAGACCGATTTCCAGCCGATCGTCACCTCGGTGGTGCACGCCTACGGGACGGGCCGGGCCCTAGCCTGGCTGGAGGGGATCAAGAGGAATGCCGCGAGCCATGTCTATCCGGACAACGAGACGATCGCCGACGAAGTGAACCGCGGTGCGGTGGCCTTCGGTGTCGTCAACCAGTACTACTGGTACCGCATGAAGGCGGAGATCGGGGCCTCCAATCTGCACTCGAAGATCACCTACTTCGCTCCCCACGACCCCGGCTACGTGCTCGACGTCTCGGGGGCAGCGGTCCTGGCGTCGAGCAGGCACAAGGAGGACGCCCAGAGGTTCCTCGCCTTCTTGGTGTCCACGCAGGGCCAGGAGATCATCTCCCACTCGATCAGCTTCGAGTACCCGATCGCCTCGGGGGTGACGACCGTGCAGCCCGAGACCCCCTTCGCACAACTCCGACCGAACTCGATCTCCATCGCCGCCCTCGGCGACGGAGCGACGGCGGTCGCGCTGCTGAAGCAATCCGGCCTCCTCTGAACCGATGGCGGCGGTCAGGACGGCTCTTGCACCCGAGGCCATCGTCGAGGGGGACCCCTCGGGCCGAAACGCCCCGTCCCGGCGACGCAGGACCCCGTGGCTCCTGCTCGTCACGAGCTCGGTTATCGCCGCCTTGCTCGTGTCGCCGGTGGTCTTCTTGGTCATCCAGGCTCAGGAGGTCGGCTTCAGGACAGTCTGGGACCTGATCTGGCAGCCGCTCACTGCGACGCTGTTGTGGAACACGGTCAGCCTCACCTGCACGGTGACGGTCCTGTGCGCCGTCATCGGGACGCTGACGGCGTGGTGCGTCGAGCGCACCGACCTCCCGGGCCGCCGGATCTGGGCGGTGCTCCTGGTGGTCCCCTTCGCCATCCCCGACCTCGTCGTGAGCTTCGGCTGGGAGACGCTGACGACCGCCCTCCACGGATTCTTTGGCGCGGTCCTCATCATGACCCTGACCCTCTATCCGCTCGTCTACCTCTTCGTGGCGGCCAGCTTGCGCAGCTCGGACCCGGGCATGGAGGAGGCGGCCAGGAGCCTGGGCCTCGGTCGCGTCCGGACCTTCGTGCGGGTGACGCTGGTTCAGTCCCGCGGGGCGATCCTCGGGGCCTGCGTCGTCGTCGCGCTCCTCGTGCTCGCCGAGTACGGCGCGTTCGAGGATCTCGGCTTCCAGACCTTCACCAGCCAGATCTTCGCCGAGTTCAACGTCTCGTTCAACGTGCCGGGCGCGTGTGCGCTGACGTTCGTGCTGCTGCTCCTGGCCGTCGCGCTGCTGGCCGGGGACGTCATGGTCCAGGGGAAGGGCGCGGTCCTGCGCGCCGGGCGACTCGCCCAGCGCGAGGTCCCCCGCCAACACCTCGGTCGGGCGACCGCCCCGGTCCTGACGGCACTCGTGTTGCTGGCGGCACTCGCCCTCGGCGTGCCGATCGGGATGAGCATCTACTGGATGTTCGAGGGGGGCACCCCGGCCTTCGCCGGAGGCTCCATCGTCGCCGCCGCGGTGCACACCGTCCTCTACAGCGGCATCGCCGCGGCGCTCGCCACGCTGATGGCCGTTCCGGTCGCCCTGCTGGCCGTGCGGTACCGACGGCTCGGGGTGCGGCTCCTCGAGCGGAGCACCTTCTTGGTGCTCTCGCTGCCTGGCCTGGTCGTCGCCCTCTCGTTCAGCTTCTACTCCGAGCACTACCTCCATGGCTTTGCCTACCAGACGTCCCCCACGGTGGTGCTCGCCTACGTGATGCTGTTCTTCCCCCTCGCCCTCGTCGGCGTACGGGCGTCGGCCGCCTTCGCCCCTCCCAGTCTCGAGCAGGCGGCCGGCTCTTTGGGCAAGGGGCGATTGACGGTGTTCACCCGGGTGACCCTCCCCCTCCTGGCCCCCGGACTGGCCACCGGCTTCTGCCTCGTGTTCCTGGCGGCAGTGACCGAGCTCACGGCTACGCTCATCCTGATCCCGACCGGTGCCCAGACGCTCGCCACCCAGTTCTGGGCGTACGAGGAGAACCTCTCCTACGGGCAGGCCGCGCCGTACGCCCTGGTCATGATCGCGATCGTCCTGGGACCGGCATACGTGCTGGCGCGCCACTTCCAGCGGTTGCCGAGGCGGGCAACGGGCTCTTGACGGTGACCTCATCCCCCGAAGTCGTCATCGAAGACCTGCACAAGGGGTTCGGCGACCAGCCGGTCCTCCGGGGGTTGCAGCTCGTGGTGCCGGCCGGGAGTTTCACCGCCGTCCTCGGAACCTCGGGCAGCGGCAAGACGACCCTCCTTCGCATCATCGCCGGCTACGAGCGGCCCGACCGAGGGAGCGTCGCCGTCGGCGCCACCGTCCTGGACAACCACCGCGTCCATGTCCGTCCGGAGCGTCGGCACATCGGGTACGTCTCCCAGGAAGGCACCCTCTTCCCGCACCTCAGCGTGGCCCAAAACATCGGGTTCGGCCTCCCCCGCCGCCAGCGGAGGGGCTCCCAGGTGGCCGACCTCTTGGATGCCGTCGGCCTCGCCGGCCTCGGCGAGCGGTACCCCCACCAGCTCTCCGGTGGCCAGCAGCAGCGAGTGGCGCTGGCCAGATCGTTGGCCGTCGGATCCGAGGTGGTCTTGCTCGACGAGCCGTTCAACACGCTCGACGCCAATCTCCGGTCCAGCGTGCGTTCCGACGTGCACGACATCCTGCGCCAGGCGGGCGCGACGGGGATCCTCGTCACGCACGATCAGGACGAGGCACTGTCGATGGCGGACCTCATCGCCGTGATCCGCGGCGGCACCATCGCACAAGTTGCCGCACCCGGAGAGATCTACGACAACCCCGTCGATGCCGACCTGGCACGATTCGTCGGCGACGCCAACGTGACCACGGGAACGACGACGGGCCAGGCGGTCGAGACCGCTTTCGGCCTCCTTGCGCTTCGAGAAGGCCCTCTCCTGGTTCCATGCGGGCCGGTTACCGTGATGTTCCGTCCAGAACAGGTGCAACTGGAACAGGGCGCTCATGGCCCCGGGGTCCTGGCACGGGTGCTGAGTGCAGAATTCCACGGGTCCGGTACGGTGATCTCCATGGAGCCGCAGCTGCGCGGCATCCGCTCTCCGATCGTCGCTCGCGTACTCGGCAATCTCAGCTTCCTGACCGGGTCGACAGTGAGGTTCAGCGTCAACGGGCCTGTGTGCGTGTGGCCCAGCACGCCGCCTGATCAAGACGCGCAACGTTCCTCGGAACGGCCCCCAAGAGATCGCGGTCAACCGGTGGGCGACGAGAGGTGAACCGGCCGCTCCGGTCGTCCACCCCTGTTCACGGGCCACGTCTGGCTACCAGTGCTGCTGAGTGGTGGGCGGTCACGGAACCCCCGATCGCCTCGTTATGCTGCACCGGGCGGTCCCAGTCCGCCCGTCGGCGTCCGATCGAGCACGTAGGTCCTGGAGGCACGATCACTTGAACGTGGGGGTGCGAACCCGTCGGGGGATTGTGTCGGTCGCCTCCCTCCTGGGGTTTTCCCTGCTGGGCGCAGCCTTCGGCAGCTCCCCCTCGCAGGCGAGTACCGGCGTCGAGTCCTCGGCCTCTTCGGTGGCGATGCCGCGCTTCCCGGTTCCCTGTCGCTCCGTCATCACGCCCACCGCGCTCTCCCGCCTCGTCGGGCTGCGTATGACGCCCGATGGCCGCACAGACGTCGATGCCCAATCGACGCTCTGCGGCTTCGAGAGCGTGCAGAGCAACAGGAGCAAGCTGACCGTTGCTTTCGATGAGAACTCGCTCAACTATGAAGAGCTGCAGAGGGAGCTCGCGACCGAGCACCATTTCCTGCAAACAGTGCCAGGACTCGGGACACGCGTCGCCGTGTGGAAGACAACGGCCGGTACCAGGGTGGTCGCCTTCTACGGATCGTGGTATCTGGACGTCATTGAGCAGGCGACAAGCAGGTCCAAGCCGTATTCGTTCAGCCAGGTACTCGCGATCGCCCGCAGCGTCTACAAGCACCTCACCGCTCCACGCCCGAGCAGCGGGAGTCGCACCTGATCGAGACCGTGCGGGCCCCGCGGTTGCTGCCCGGGTCCACCGACGACACCGTCCGCCAGACCTCGACGTGCTCCGCACCCCGGCGCGAGCCGTCGTCCCGGTGACCTCCGCGAGAGAACCGGCGAGCAGCCGCGCAGGGTTGCGGCGGTGCCGTGTGGCCCTTTCGACCTCCTCGCACCCGAGGCTGCCTTCGTGTACCCCGAGGTGCGGTCCACCTGCGGTTCCTCGGCGCAGGCCGCCTGGGCAGCTCCCGGTCGGTTGCCGACGCCCTCAGCGGCTTGGCCCCCGGAAGACCTGGGACCGGTGCCAGGCGAGGTGCCCTTCGTCGACGGGAGGGAGCCCGGCCTGTGGCTCCCCGAGCTCCCGGCCGACGAGGTGCAGCACCACGTTCGACGACGTCGGGTCGTGGCCGACGAAGTGGCGTGACACGGCCACGGTCCGCTCGGTCGTGACCCCGAGCACGCCCCGGTCGAACAGCAGGTGGTGCATGGTGCACAGGGCGAGGCCATTGGCGACCTCGTCGGGACCTTCGAAGGCCCACCACCGCACGTGCGCCGCCTCGAGGCCGACCGCTTCGTTCCCGATGCGGCCCCCGTAGCCGCACATGGCACAGCAGTACTCGTAGGCGACGAGGACCTCGGCCCTGAACGCGGCGGATCGGCGGCGGCGCTCGGCGATCGGGACCACATCGGCCAACTCGGGGCCTTCGAGGTCGAGCCCGACGTCCTGGGCGATGGCGGCGTGGAATGACTCGGGGAACTCGGTCTCCAATAGGAGCCGGGCGCAGCGCACCAGGAGGGCCGGGTCCGCCATGAGGGCCGCGGCGAAGCCGCCGTCCAGGCGCCCCGTGGCGCCGGCCCGGCGGAGCGCGCCGGGCTGGTCCTCGACCTCTCCGCCATCGGCGGACGTGACCTGCCACAGGCCGTCGGAAGCCAGGCGCTTGAACGGGTAGGCGGGGGTGGTCTTGTTGGGTGGGCCGTAGTCGGCCAGCAGGCGGGCGAGCGGTGCCTCCGCATCGACGTAGGCCACGGGGTCGTTGGCGCCCCGCTGCTGGAGGCGGCCGAGGGCGTAGAGGAGCAGGAGCGGCTTGTGCGGGGCACGCGCCCCGCCCCGCGACCACTTGCGCACGCTCGCCACCCTGGCCAACCAGTCGGGCGCCCCGGCCTCCATGGCCGAACTGTAGGGGTCCTCTGTCGCCATTGCCGGCTCTTCTCCTGCTGCGGTCTCCTCGCACCGCGAGCAGGTCGGAGGGGTTGCGGGGAGGCAAGGGGCACAAGGGGTCCGTCGCCTTGCCGGGCCACGCCTCGCCCCGTGCGCCAGCAGGGTCCAACTGCGCCAGACCGGGTTGGTTAGCATCCCGCCAGATGGTGAGCCCACCCGACCCCGACGACGACTGGGCGATGCGCCTGGCCCTCAAAGAGGCGGCCCTGGCCACCGCCCACGGCGACGTCCCGGTCGGCGCGGTGGTCGTGGACGGCGGGCGGGTCGTCGCCTCCCGGCACAACGAGCGCGAGCTGCGCGGCGACCCGACGGCCCACGCCGAGCTGCTGGCCCTGCGCGACGCGGCCGGGGTGGTGGGCGGGTGGCGGCTCGCCGGCCTCACCGTGGTGGCGACGCTCGAGCCGTGCCCCATGTGCGCCGGTGCGCTGGTGGCCTCACGGGTCTCGCGCCTCGTCTTCGGCGCCGCCGACCCCCGGGCCGGGGCGTGCGGCTCGCTCTACAACCTGTGCTGCGACCCCCGGCTGAACCACGAGGTGGCGGTGACGGCCGGGGTGCTGGCCGAGGAGGGCGGCCGCCTGCTCTCTGACTTCTTCTCCGAGCGCCGCTGAGGGCGGGCGTGCCCGTGCCTCGGTGACGGGGGACCCTCGGCGGACCCGATAATCTCTGCGCCGGAGGCGTGCGAGAGCGGCCGAATCGGACGGTCTCGAAAACCGTTGTACCTCCGGGTACCGTGGGTTCAAATCCCACCGCCTCCGCAGGTCAGAGGCCTGGGCGCTGGTTATCCACAGGCCAGCGCTCAGGCCTTTGGACTACCGTTGGACTACTACGAGCCCCGAGGGCGGCGCTGTCCGCCAAAACGCCTGGTAGATGTGCGAGAACGCGGGTCGATTCACATCAATCGGCTGCGAGCCTTGCTCAGCTTCGCCTCTCAAGGGCTGCGAGGGCCTCATCGATCCGGAGGTACATCCGCCCGCCTGGGTCCCCATCGACCGTCTTGAACCCGAACCGGGCATAGAAGGACCGAGCCAGCTCATCGACCGGGTCGACCGCGATGAAGCGGGCCGCTGCCGACATGCCTGCATCGGCCGCCCGCTCGATGGCCTCGATGAGCAGGTCTCGGCCAAGTCCTTTGCCCTTGTAGTTGTCGTCGATCCCGAATCGCGCCAAGAGCACCATTCCGATGTCATAGGCGGGGAGCCCGTGCCCAAGGCGGTGTGGCAGCGCCTCTCTCCCTACACCCCCCATCGTCAGCGCGTAGTACCCGGCGATGTGGTTGGCGTCGTCGACGAGTACGAAGGTCCGCGAAAGGTTGCGCCGTTGGTTCTCAAGGGCGTGTGCACGCAACCAGTCGTCGAGCGACTTCACCCCGCAACTGAAGCCAGCAATTCCGTGGTGGTCCCCGAGTCGCTCGACCCGCACTCAGTCGACCCGCTTCAACCGCCGAGCCTTGCGAGCCTGGGCAATGAGCTCTTTCGGAGGGCGGACGGGACCGTCGAGGGCGCTCATCAACCGGGCGAGATCGTCGTCGGCGAGACGGATCGTGCGGTGAGCTTCGACGATTTCGGCGGCGTCGGTGAGCGCCCGCTCGAGAAGGAACTCAGAGATCGTGACGCCGGCCAGCCCTGCCGCCTCTGCCAGCAGATTGTCATCATCGGCTGAGATACGAACTTCCCTACGCTTGTCCTTGACCGTCATCGTCGCCTCCCGTCCGTACAAGTGTACGGCATACATTAGATGAGGTCAAGACCCGTCGGAACGGGGTCGAACTTGCTTGCAGAAGACGGCCCTTCGGGTCATCTCCGGCGATGACGGGCGCGACGACCCGACGCGGTAGGGGCGAGGTAGCTTTACTCGCGAAAACCGCGTTATTGGGACAGTGGTCGGGCACCTCGGCCCGGCACGTTCACTAGTTCCGGGCGACCTCGGGTCCCGTCATCCGATTGAGGAGCGGGAAAGTCGAGGCGATGATCGCGAGCGAAGCCGCGAGTCCGCCGACGATAGTGGCCCAGAACGCGATTCCCGGGATGCTGAACGCAATGCCGACCTGGGAGTGGAGGTAGAGAGCCGCCGACACCAGACCGACCACGATCGACACTGCGGCGACAATGAGGAGTGGTAGCGCACTCTCCAGCGCCACGACACGATGCAAGAGGGCGGTGGGGACACCGGTGAGTCTGAGCAAGCTGAACGGGCGCTTGCGCTCGCCCAACCCGGCGGCGACGTTCACGGCGAGACTGCAGGCGGCGATGATGAGGCTCGCCACGATGATGACGTCGGTCATGTCCTGGATCATTGCGAGGAGGCGCGCGGTCGACGGATCGAACGCCTCGACTGCGACCGGAGTGCCCTGGAAGGCCTGTTCGAGCACAGTCCATACCTGCTCAATGGCACGCGACGACCCGCTCGTCGCGACGACAACCGCGTCGACGGGAAGACGCGCGGCCTTCGCCACCGACAGGTGCGCGGATGGCCAGACCCTCGACGACGCGTGCGATTTATGCCCAAGGAGGTTCGAAAGGAAGTAGCCGATGCTCGCCACCGTCGCTCCCCGAGCGCACTTGCCGATGGCGGGCGTCTTCGCCAGTTGGTCGCACGCGACGTACCCGAACGAGTTCCTCAGCGGACCTTGGGACGAGCTCTGGTGGACCACCGTCACAGCGCGCACTCCAGGCGTTGCGCGCAGGTCGGTCAGCACCTGGCCTGGAATGGAAGGTACTTCGGCGGAAGCGGGACAATTCGAAGTGCTGAAGCTGCAGAACAGTTCGGCGAGGGTGCCTCTCCCTGTGCTCCCTCCGCCGGAGCCGCTGGCGGCAGTGATCGAGCTGAGCGCCCCGATCATTGCGCTCGCAACGAAGAGGGCGATCACGAGCCCACTGATGAACCGAAAGGCCGCCTTGGGATTGTCGAGGAGCCGGCGGCCGGCGATGAGCGTGGCGGGGCGACTAGCCCGCTTCACCATGAGTCGAGAACCCGCGGTCGTGAACCACGGTCCAGCGAGAACCAGCCCCACGACAAGGAGCACGAAGCCCACGACCAGCTCGAGGAGCTGGCCGCCGATGACGCCGGGCTTGCCGGCCGCGTCGAAGTACGCGAGCACGGCGATACCGGCGAGTAGGGGAATGATCCGAACGAACCGCGGGGGCCGAGATGACGCTCGACGGTTCACGCCGAGTGGCGACACCTGGACCCTGCGAAGCGCGATGCGAGAGGACACGACAGCGGCCAGCGGGACGCCGATCACGACGAGCACGATGTCCATCCAGTGCAGCGAGAGGTCGCCTTGGGCGAGGGGCGCTCCGGTGAACGGCACGTGATAGAGCAGCGGTCGAAATGAGAAGAAGAGAGCGAAGCCGACTGCGACGCCAGCGACCGCTGCCACTGCTGCCTCCACCGCGGAGACCACAGAGACCTGACGGGGCGTGGCGCCGACCAGCCGCATCGCGGCGAAACGCTCCTCGCGCCGCGCGGCCGACAGCCGGCTGGCGGTCGCGATCAAGATCAGCACTGGCAGCAAGAGCGCGACGGCTCCCCCGGCCAGAATGAACTGCAGAACCGGTCCGCTCCCCATGGTGCTCTGACAGGCGTAGCAGTTGGCCGGCGTGCGTTGGATGGCTCCGACCTCGACCGCACCAGCGACCTGCGAGAGCTGGCGAGCGCTGTAGCCGATGACGATGATCAGCGAGTTCGGTGACGGAAGAGCCGCTGCGCCGATGGTCCCGATCTGGCGCCCCGGATACCGGTCACGCAGCTCATTCGCCGGTTCGGACCGAAGGAGCGTCGTCAGGGCAGGCGAGGCGTAGTACTCCCCCCGTCCCGGGAGTTGCGCAATCCCCGGTGGGACCGGAGCGTTCGGTCCGGCGGCGGCAACGTCGACGCGATCGATCGCCAGATTGGCGAACTGGTCGGTGCTGGACAGCCACCACAACCGGTCGGCTGTCGAAGTGCCCGACGTCGACGGTGAGGCCTGTGCCGAGGTGTCGAGCCACGCTCCACGGTCGCTCTGAGCGTTCAAACCGTTGCCACCGGCCAGAGCAGCCAGTAGCAGACCGACGCCGAGGGCGACAGCTGCCGCGGTCACGAGGACGCGCAGCAGCGCTTCGTGACCGCTTCCCAACGTCAAGCGGAGCCCAAGTCGGATCATCGGGGGACCAGTTCCGGCGAGGTCACGAGCCCGTCGCGCACGATGACCTCCCGGTCCGCATATGCGGCTACGCGGGGTTCGTGAGTGACGAGGATCACCGTCGATTCCTGCTCGCGCACGGCGCGCGTCAACAGGCCCATGACCAGCTCCCCGTTCAACGAGTCGAGTGAGCCCGTCGGTTCGTCCGCGAACAGCACGTCAGGATGGGCGACGAGACCGCGCGCCAGGGCGACGCGCTGCGATTGGCCACCGGACATCTCGCCGGTGCGGTGGCGTTCCAAGCCATCGAGTTCGAGCTTTTCGAACCAGCTCCGCGCTTCACGGAGGGCCTCTACACGGTGCGTGCCACCGAGCAACAGCGGCAGCGCGACGTTCTCCTCGGCGGTCAGCTCCGGCACGAGCTGGCCAAACTGAA
>Ga0181536_10000488_pt1 | contig 47925 bp, 49 predicted proteins | sample PEATcosm2014_Bin_41_FD_121105 | JGI IMG/M metagenome (GOLD analysis project Ga0181536, IMG submission 121105) | Peatland microbial communities from MTU Mesocosm Facility, Houghton, MI, USA - PEATcosm2014_Bin17_60_metaG | ecosystem: Environmental > Terrestrial > Soil > Wetlands > Peat | place...
ACATTTCAGCGCATGGCTGGCCGCGTTGTTTTTGGTCGTGCTGGGGGCCAAATTGTGGGTGGTGCAGCTTTATGGGTCGCCCCTTCCATTATGGGATCAGTGGTATGAAGCGGAACGGTTTTTCCGGCCCTGGGTGGAAGGGCATCTGACGTGGCAGGCCTTTTTTGCGTCAGATAATGGGCATAGAATTTTCTTCACGCGCCTGTTTGATTTGATCGTCATCCAGCTGAATGGGCGATGGGAACCTTTGTTGCAAATGACGATCAACGCGTTCATCCATACGGCTTACGTTTGCGGACTGGCATTTTGTCTGTGGGATTTTCTGGGACGAAAAAACGGATGGTTCATCTGTTTCCTCTTGGCGCCATTTTTCGCGTTGCCCTATGCCGGAGAAAACGCCATTTGGGCGATCACGCTCGAATATTTCCTGGATCTCTTCTCATTTGCGACACTGGTGGGACTGGGGTTCGCAAGGCCGGGCAGTCGGTGGTGGTGGCTGGGGTTGGCCGCGGCATTCATGAGTTTGTTTACCATGGCTTCAGGATTGCTCGCAACTGTGACGGTCGGCGGATTGGCGATTTTACGCGCCATCAAACACCGGCGGATGGAAAGTGGAAATCTAATCACGTTGGGTTCTTGTCTGGCGATCATGGGATTGGGCATGGCTGTGAGCGTCAAGCTGGAGGACGCCCAGCACTTGCGAGCGCAAACATTGATGCAATTTACCTCCGCCCTGACGCACAATCTAACTTGGCCATTTTTCAGCGCGCCGGAAATGGTGTGCCTGTTGCTGCTGCCCTTGGCGGTGCTGGTAGTTTGGTATTTCCGGCCTGATTTTCCGGAGCCGCGGGCGGCTGAATTTCTTTTGACCTTGGGACTGTGGGGGGCGTTGCAATCCGCGGCGCTGGCCTACGGGCGCGGGAATTATGGGGATGTTTTTCCGGTCAGCCGTTACCTGGACATCTTGAATGTTTTTGTTATCGCCAGTCTTTTCGCAACGGTGCTGCTTGCGCAATTCTGGCTGCGCGGTGCAATTTCCATAAAATTCTCATTGCTCCCGCCGCTCCTTTTTTCCGCCGTGATTTTTTTTGGCCTTTGCCGGATTTCACAAATCGTGGTGGAAAATCTTTTGCTGCCCACCCGCATGATGAACCTGGTGGCAGAAGAACGGGTGATCACTCTTTGGACCACCGGCGGAACGAATGCCTTTTTTCAACCGCCCACGGTGCGCCCGAGTCCGGAAGTGGCTCTGGGTATCCTGCGCAACCCGGCACTGCAGACCATCCTGCCCGCCGTATGCCTGCCACCGGCCTCCCCGCCGCTCACCGACCGGTTTACCGCCGCGTCGCAGTGGCTGCTGCGAAATTCCACGCTTATCTTGTATTGCGGACTGGGACTGTTTGTTGGCCTGATGGGGTATGATTTGCTCCGTGACCCCCGGGGTTTGACGTGGGAAAACATCCCCGCGTTTGCCGCCTCGTTGACCCTGCTGGCGGCGCTTGGCTTTGTTTGGTCAAAGGCGCCCATCCAACGTGAAACCATTGAGCGCACCTTGCAGTACGAACTCGCGGATTATTTCAAATCCGTTGGCAATCCGGAACGCGCCGCGATTCACGAACACAAGGCGGAGGCACTAAAGAAATAAAGAGATTCAAATAGTTCCCGGCGGCCATAAACTTTTCCCGATGTCCGTCCGGAAATAGCTCCCGACCACCCGGATTTTGCGGATGTTCGCGTAAGCCTTGGCAATCGCCGCGTCGAGCCTGGGCGCCAGCGCAATCACGTCCGCAATGCGATGGCCGGTGGATATAAGTTTTTTGTCCGCGCCACGGGCCACTTCGTTCCACCAAACATCGCAATCGAATTTTCCGTCCACTTCCAGCGGCAGATGCGGGCTGCGCACCCGGATGAACGGATAGCCGTAACCGGCCAGCGTGAGCGAACAGCCGAAATTAAGTTTTTCGTTGAACTCCAAGTCCAGCTTCCGGTTCTGTGCGGTTCGCAAGACGATTTCCGCCGGATTTTTGAGCATCCGCAAAATCATCGGGCCGGAGGTGACCCCGATGCGGATGTTGTATTCGATGACATGCCATTGGCCTTTGCGTTTCACGGCGGTGACCTGCAGTGGCCCGTTGAATTTTGCCGTGCGCAGCCACGGCAGCAGCGGATGGATGAGTTTTCGCGCCAGGCCGTATTTGTCATCCGGATCGCGTTCGACCAGCCCGCCGAGCGGCGCGCCGGCCACCACGCCCTGATTGCCATTGAAGGCATATTTGTATTCCTGGTTCGTGACCAGCGAATAAATCTCGCCGCCGCTCACCATCACGATATGGCCCACCTCGGCGCGCCCGAGATATTCCTGCAGAAAAACGCCCTCGGCATAATTAATGTGCCGCAACCATGCGCGCGTGTCCTCGACCGTCTCGCAGAGAATCGTGTGGATTGGACTGGTCGGCGAGCAAAGCGGATTTTTAATGACGAACGGTTGCGGATGTTTCGCCAGGATTTTTTCGGCCGCCGGAAGGTTTGGGGCAACGTAGGCCTGCGGAAAGGGAATCTTGAAATCCGCGCACAACTTGCGGGCGAAGTCGCGCTCGCGCTCGATGCGCATTGCCTCGCGCGTGGGGCTGAAAATGCCGGCGCCTGATTGCAACAAATCCTCCGCCCAGGGCGCAAGCGCCCAATCGATGGATTGGGGGATGACGACTTCCACGCCGGTTTTCTTGATGAGCGGAACCGGGCTGGGAAACGCGTCGCGTGAAAAGGTCGGCCCGACCAGCGACGGCGGGAAATGGCCGTAATTGCGGGTGAGATAAGTTGAGACCTTCGCGCCCGCGTCCGCCAGCGCCGTGCCGACGCTATGCGCGAACGACCCGACGCCGAGAATTATGGCGGCGGTTTCGGTTTGCCGGTTTTGGGGTTTGCGTGCGGGAATTGATTTTGTTGCCGGGAAGCGTGTTGCGTGTTGCGTGTTGCGTCAAGCGTTGTCTCGACTTTACCGGCCAATTTGTTACCTTGGTGTTGTGAGTTTTGTCGCTGAATTCAATTCGTTGCCGCTGGAATCGCTCGTGAAGCGTTCGCAGTTGGCCGGCGTCCAAGCCATGCGCGAGAGCATGGCGAAAATAAAATTGTCGCTTGCCGATTTCGCGCATTTGATTTCGCCGGCGGGCGGGGAATTGCTGGAACACATGGGCCGGCGATCGCATGCAGCGACGCAACAGCGCTTCGGCAAGGTCATCCGCCTGTTCGCGCCGCTTTACCTTTCCAACGAGTGCGTCAACAATTGCAAATACTGCGGCTTCTCGCGTGACAACCCGATCCTGCGCGTCACTTTGTCGCTGGACGAAGTGAAACGCGAGGCGGACGCAATCAAGGCGCAAGGTTTCCGTAACATCCTGCTGGTCGCGGGGGAACATCCGAAGTTCGTTTCCAACGATTATCTCAAAGATTGCATCGCCGCGTTGCATCGCGACTGGCCGGGCATTTCACTCGAAGTCGGGCCGATGGAGACGGAGGATTATCGGCCGCTCGTCGCGGCGGGCGCGGATGGGCTGGTGGTTTATCAGGAAACCTACGACCGCAAAATCTATGCGGACATGCACACCGCCGGCCCGAAACGGAATTTTGACTGGCGGCTCGAAACGCCGGAGCGCGGCTACGCGGCGGGATTCCGGCGGCTCGGCATCAGCCCGCTCTACGGCTTGGCCGACTGGCGGTTCGAGGCCATCAGCGTGGCGGCACACGCGGATTATCTGCTGCGGAATTGCTGGAAGGCGCAGTTGACGATTTCGTTGCCGCGGCTGCGTCCGTGCGCGGGCGAATTCCAGCCGCTCACGCACATGACCGCCCGTGACCTCGCGCAACTCGTTTGCGCGCTGCGCCTGATGTTTCCCGATGTCGGCCTGGTGCTTTCGACGCGCGAACCGGCGAAGCTGCGCGACGGGCTGATTCCGCTGGGCATCACGATGATGAGCGCGGGCAGCCACACCGAACCCGGCGGTTACACCGGCGCGGGCAAGGAAAAAATCCATCACACCGAGCGCGGCCGGATTGTGGAACTCGCGTCCGGCGCAAGCGAATGGGCGCCAACGCCGGAAAATGCGACCCCCGCGACCGGGCAGTTTCAGATTGCCGATGAACGTTCCGCCAGCGAGGTGGCGGACCTGATTCGGCGGCTGGGTTACGAGCCGGTGTGGAAGGATTGGGACGCGGCGTTGACGGCGTGAATTTATGTTCATCATCGCCAATGGAAAGCCGGTTGAGGCGAAGCTGCCGTGTTCGCTGGAGGAGTTTCTGATCGCCCAGAATCTGTTGCCGCGCAGCGTGGTGGTGGAGCACAACGGCGAGGCGGTTGCGCCGTCGGAATTTTCCCGGCGGCAGCTCAACGCGGGCGATCGGCTGGAAATTGTAAAAATCGTCGCGGGCGGTTGAGTCGGCGCGTACAAATCTTTGATCTTGTAGCCGCCAATGTGAATTGGCGGACCCGTTTCGCATTGGCCATTTCCGCCGTTTCACAACGGCGGCTACGAACGGTCGGCTCATGGAGGGAAAGGCGCGGATAATTTGTCTCCAAATCCGGGAGGCGGGCGCTTAAGCTGTGGCCATCATGGACTGGCTGCACAATTTAATCTGGCACGACGGCAAATTGTTTGGCGTGGCCTGGAGCGTTTGGAAAGTCGTTGGCTGGCTGGGCAACTTTGTTTTCTTCACGCGCTTTTTCGTCCAATGGTATGCCACCGAAAGGAAAAAGCGCGTGGTGGTGCCGACGGCGTTCTGGTGGCTGAGCCTGGCGGGTTCGTTGCTGATGCTGACGTATTCACTGCACAAGCGGGATTCCGTTTTTATTTTCGCCTACGCTTTCACCTGGATTCCGTATATCCGGAATCTCATCATCCATCGGCGGCACAAGGAAGCGCACACGGATTGCTCCGGCTGCGGCAAGAGTTGTCCGCCGCAGTCGAATTTTTGTCCGAATTGCGGCGCGCGGCTGACGCCGATTACTTCTTAGCGGGCGCGGCGGGCGCGGCGGCAGGTTGCGACTGCGGCACAACCCCGTATTTCCTAAGAATCGGCTGGAAGTCGGGATGCGTGTTGCCGTAGGTGGTGAGTTGCTTCACGAAAGCTTCCATGCCCGGCCGGTCCCGTTTGAATGCCTCAATGATTTGGGTGGCCTGGGGTTTGATCATTTCAATGTCCTTGCCGGTAAGTCTGGCCTGCCGATACAAAACGACAGTGAGCGTGCCGCTGACGACGACGAGCGCGAGCAGCAGCGTGAAAACCTGATGTCGCAAAGCAACAACCTGATCCATCAATTCGGTTTGCAAGGAGGTATTTGTTTCAGATTCATTCATGGCAATTAGCGGTTGGCGGGTTTGGCCTGGGCGGGTTGCAGGATACGAAGGATGTCCGAGTTCGGATTTTGCTTGCTGTAGGCAACCGCGTCGTTCGCGAGCGCATCAACGGCCATGCGGTAACCGTTGGCCTGGGTTGCCTGCATTTGAAGGGAGCGCAGCTCGCGCGTGCGGAAAATCGTCTGCAGCGCGAAAATCACGCCCAAAATCGCCAGCACCGCCAGCACGAGATTTAAAAAGGTCGTAATGTTGTCATTTTTCATAAGATTACGGTGACTTTATCGAAACGGCGACAGATGTCCACTGATTTTTGCGGGGAAAATGGATTGATTTTGCCTGGGGCCAATGGTATTACTTTTTATAATTCAACGACACACAGTGTCTAAAGAAGAGCCAATTGAATTAAGTGGGAACGTTACACAGGTGCTGCCCGGCACGATGTTTCGGGTGGCGCTGCCTAACGGCCATCAAGTGCTCGCGCATATCTCCGGCAAGATGCGCAAAAATTTCATCCGCATCAGCGTCGGCGACAAGGTCAACGTTGAGATGTCCCCCTACGATTTGAACAAGGCGCGCATCACGTACCGGCATAGTTGAACGCACTGCAGGAAACCGGAGACGTGATTCGCGATTTCACGTTTCACGCATCACGTTTCACAAGCCCTGTTTCAAAACTCGACTTTGGTTGCTCCTTCAGCATCTTTTCTCCATGCGAATCCATTTTTTCGGCGCGACCCGCACCACGACCGGCTCGATGTATCTGTTCGAGGTCAACGGCCAACGGCTGTTGCTCGAATGCGGATTGTTCCAGGGCCGGCGCGAGGAATCCATCCAGCGCAACTGCTGTTTTCCGTTCGACCCGAAGCAGGTGGATGCCGTGGTGCTCAGCCATGCGCACATTGATCACGCCGGAAATCTGCCGAACCTGTGCAAGCAGGGTTACACCGGCAACATCTACTGCACCTTCGCCACGCGGGACCTCTCCGGCATCATGCTCGTGGATTCCGCGCAAATCCAGAAGGACGACGCGGCGTTTGTGTCCAAAAAACGCGCGAAACAGAAACTGCCGCCGGTCGAGCCGCTTTACGGCGCCGCTGACGCCGAGCAGGCGCTCAAGCAGTTTGTCGCCTTCAATTACGACCGCCCGTTTCCGGTGCTGGACGGCGTGACCGCCACGTTCCGCGACGCCGGGCATATTCTCGGCTCGGCGCAGGTTGTGCTGGATGTGCGCGAAGGTGGACGCCAAATCCGTTATTTGTTCAGTGGTGACGTGGGCCGCGGCAACGATGAAATTCTCCGCGATCCGGAACCGGTGGAAAACGTGGATTATCTCCAGATCGAGTCCACCTACGGCGGGCGCGAACATTCCGTGCGCATGGACGCCGACGAAACCGTTGGCCGGCTGGTGCTGGAAACGTTGAAGCAGAACGGCAAGGTCATCATCCCGGCGTTTTCCGTCGGGCGCACGCAGCAGATTGTCTATGTGCTGCACCAACTCACGCTGGCGGGGAAACTGCCGCGCGTGCCGATTTTTGTGGACAGCCCGTTGAGCGTGAACGCCACGGAGATTTACCGCCTGCACCCGGAATGTTTCAACGACACCATCAACCAATTCCTGCACGAAAAGGAAAATCCGTTTGGCATGGAAAATCTGACTTACATCCGCGAAGTCGCGAATTCGCGGAAATTGAACGATTTGAAGGAAGCCGCCATCATCATCAGTGCGTCGGGCATGTGCGAAGCCGGCCGCATCCGCCATCATCTGAAAAATCACATCGGCAACCCGAAAAACCTGATTTTGTTCATCGGCTATTGCGCGGAACACACCTTGGGTGCGCAGATCACGGCGGGACAAAATCCAGTCAACATTTTCGGCGAACCGCAGGCGGTGCGCGCCAAAATCGTTTCACTGGACACCTACTCCGGCCACGCGGACAAAAACGAATTGAGGCAATACGTCGAAAGGATTTCCGGCGACCTTAAAAAAATTGTCTGCATCCACGGCGAAGAATCGCAATGCCTGGCGCACGCGGAAACGTTGCGTGCGATGAAACCGAAAGCCCAAGTCATCGTGCCGGAATATAAACAGGTGGTGGAGATTTAATCCCGGAAATTAACAAACTGCACGGGCACGGGAAAATCCTGCGCGCGCACGGCGGCGATGACGGCCTGTAACTCGTCCCGGCTTTTGCCGGTCACGCGGATAGCGTCGCCTTGGATCTGCGTGGTTACCTTGAACTTGCCGTCGCGAATGAAGCCGGTGATTTGCTTGGCCACGGTGGTTTCAATGCCCTGTTTGATTTTGATGACCTGCCGCGCATGGCCGAGCGGTGAAACGTCCGGCTCGGCTGTTTCCACGCTCTTGAGGCTGATGTTGCGTTTGGCGAGCCGGCCCATGACAATTTCCGCGAGTGCCTTGATTTTGAACTGGTCCGCGGCGGAGAGCTTGATTTCATTTTTTTCAAGCACGATTTCCGCCTTGCTGCCCTTAAAGTCGAAGCGGTTGGCCAGTTCCTTGTTGGCCTGGTTGACGGCGTTCTCGATTTCCATCGAGTTGACCTGGGAAACAATGTCGAATGAAGGCATGGCCATAGCGTAAGAGGGTGGGCGTGAAAGAAAAGCGAATTTGTCGGTTGCGTCGTGTCGGTCATTCAATTTGCAGATTGAAACGCTGCGCGGTTTTTGCCAGTTTCCATTCAAACCAAACCGCTTTGAGTGAATTGTCAAATGAGCGAAATCAAATCCAACGCCGACATTGAACCGTGCCTTTCGGTTGTGATGCCGGTCTATAACGAAGCGGCAACGGTTGCCGAAGTCATCAAGGTTGTGCTGTTGCAGCGTCCGGTTCAACAACTGGTCGTTGTGGACGACGCTTCCACGGATGGCACCTGGGAAAAATTGCAGTCGGCCACGAACGGCGATGCGCGGGTGACCTTGGCGCGGCATGAGCAAAATCAAGGCAAAGGCGCGGCCTTGCGCACGGGGTTCGCCCGCGCGACCGCACCGGTCGTGATGGTTCAGGATGCCGATTTGGAATACGATCCCACGGAATATCACCGGTTGCTGGCTCCGATTTTGACGGATAAGGCGGATGTCGTGTTCGGGTCGCGATTTCTTGGCGCCGGCGCGCATCGCGTGTTGTATTACTGGCACTCGGTGGGCAACAACCTGCTGACCACCTTTTCCAACATGGCCACCAACCTCAACCTGACGGACATGGAAGCCTGCTACAAAGTTTTCCGGCGGGAAGTCATTCAAAAGATCAAAATTGAAGAAGACCGCTTTGGTTTTGAGCCGGAAGTGGTATCCAAGATGGCCCGGTTGAAGGTGCGTATCTACGAGGTGGCGATTTCTTATTACGGGCGCACCTACGCGGAAGGCAAAAAAATCGGCTGGCGGGACGGAATGCACGCCTTTTGGTGCATTTTCAAATACAATTTTTTATCCGGATCATAAATCAAACCCGAAAATTCCCGGCAACAATCCGTTCCGGAGCCAGCTAAAATCAAACCACATGCCAACGGCCATTTTAATCTGGGTTTGGTTGTGTGCGTATCTCAATTGCGTCGGCTGGACGCTGTCCGCGTTGCATCAATTGAACGCCGCCGGTTACGCGGTCGCGCTGTTGCTGGGAGGCGGTGCGTTCGTGGCCTGGTGGAAACAAACCTGTGGGTGGATTTTCCCACAAGTTTCCTGGAGGAAATTGAAACACCGTTTTCGCCGGCCATTTCCGCTCGCGTTTCTGATCTTGGCGGTGATGGCTTTTCTGGGCGGCGCGTTGTATGCGCCAAACAATTATGACGCGCTGGCGTATCGTCTTCCCCGCATTTTGCACTGGCTCGCGGCGGGGCAATGGCAGTGGATTCACACCGATTTTAACCGTTTGAACACACGTGGATGCGGCATTGAATGGGTTTCCGCGCCATTTATCGCGCTGTTGAAGACTGACCGTCCGTTGTTTCTCATCAACCTCGTTTCCTTTTTGCTGCTGCCGGGACTGGTGTTCAGCCTCTTTACCCGGCTCGGCGTGCGGCGGCGCACGGCGTGGCACTGGATGTGGCTTGCGCCGACGGGTTATTGTTTCCTGCTGCAAGCCGGAAGCATCGGCAACGATTTGTTTGGGGCTGTCTTCGGAATGGCGGCGATTGACTTTGCCCTGCGAGCGCGGCAGGAAAAAAGATTGGCAGACCTGTGGCCCGCAATTTTGGCTGCGGGGCTGATGACCGCTGGAAAAGCATTCAACATTCTGCTGCTTTTGCCCTGGATCCTGGCGGTGTTGCCGGCGTTGCGTTTGTTGTCGCTCCGCCCATTTGCTTCGGTCCTGGTTCTTGTCATGGCAATGTGCGCTTCGCTCTTTCCCATGGCCGTGTTGAACTGGCGCTATTGTGGTGACTGGACCGGGTTGGCGGCGGAACAACCATCCATCAACAGCGGCGCCCCAGTTTTACATTTCGTAGTCAATGCCATTCTGCTGATACTTCACAACTTTGCGCCGCCGGTTTTTCCTTTTTCAAGCGCCTGGAGGCATCTCGTGGATCATTTAATCCCTTCATCTTTGGCGATCAGATTGCAGCAGAATTTCGAACCAGAGGCAGCCAGACTGCAAATTGGAGAAATGCAGATGGAAGAAAGCGCCGGCTTGGGACTCGGGTTGAGCCTTTTGTTGACATTCGTGTTGTTCAATAAAATCAAATGCACCTCGGGATTTTCGCCGCGATATCTGATTCGATCCATGTGGCATTTTACTTTTCTTGTTCCGTTGGGCGCGTATGTGGCGGTGATCGTGTTCATGGCGCAAACAGGACTTAGTTGTCCCGCCCGGTATCTGGCTCCTTTTTATGTGCTGCTGCTGGCCCCATTGCTGACCGGCCGTGTCCCCGCCAGAATGACTCGCAGTGATTTTTGGCGGGGCGCCGGTGTTGGGGTGTTTCTATTGGCGGCCGGTTTGCTGATCCTGTGCCCCCCGCGCCCGCTGTGGCCTGCGGTTGCTGTCCTACGCGCGTCTGGCGCGGATCATTCTTCGTTTCCATTGGTGAAACGAGCCTGGACAGTCTATTCCGTCTATGGCGCGCGCGGGGATGCCTTTGATCCGGCCCGGGCGCTTTTACCTGCTGATGCCAACCCGCTGGGGATGGTCACCTGGGACGATCCGGAGGCGTCACTCTGGCAGCCATTCGGCTCGCGCCGCATTTTGCATGTTTGTCGTGGCGATACGCCTGAAGAAACGCGGCGGCGTGGCATCAATTACGTGCTGGTAAGTTCTTTTGTTCTGGCACAAGTTTGGAACATGTCGTTGGATGAATGGTTGGCCCGGAACAATGCCGAGGTGGTTCGACATCTGAGTTTGGAATTACGGGCGGGCAGAGGCGCCACCGACTGGTTTCTGGTCAGACTGCGCTAGTAATGATTAAATCTGATCGCCTGTGAGCGGGCCGCAAAACAGGTAAAAATTATGCATGATTTGTCGAGAAAGAATTTGACGATTGCCGTCCTGATCCCCTGCTACCAGGAGGAATTAACGATTGAAAAGGTGGTTCAGGATTTTCAGCGGGCGCTGCCCGAGGCGCGCATTTATGTATATGACAACAATTGCACTGATGCCACGGTTGCCAACGCGAAAAAGGCCGGGGCCGTCGTGCGGCGCGAAAAAAGACAAGGCAAAGGCTTTGTGGTGGCGAGCATGTTTGACCAGGTGCAGGAGGACATTCTGGTCATGGTGGACGGTGATGATACTTATGACGCTGGCATCGTTGGCGCGCTGCTGGAACCTATATTGAAAGGCGATGCCGACATGACTGTCGCCACCCGCCTTCACACCTATGGAGACAACTCTTTCCGAAAATTTCACCTGCTGGGAAACAAGCTGGTTTGCGCCATCATCAACTGGATGTTCAAATCGCAGATCACGGACATTTTTTCCGGTTATCGCGCATTCACGAGTGAGGCGGTGTCACAAATTCCAATCACCGCCCGGGGTTTTGATGTGGAAACCGAACTCACTTTGCAGGCGCTTTACCGCGGGTTGGTCATCAAGGAATTGCCGGCCCCCTACCGCGCCCGGCCCGAGGGAAGCGTTTCCAAATTAAGCACGGTCTCCGACGGGTTTCGCGTCATCCTGAAGCTTTTCCTGATCATGAAATCCTACAAGCCGCTGACCTTTTTTGGCATCGGCAGTATCGTGCTCCTGGTTTTGGGTCTCGTCGCCGGTTCCCGCCCGGTTTACGAATATATCACCGAGCGATACGTCCATGCGGTGCCGAGCGCGATGTTGGCTGCATCCCTGGTCATGCTGGCCTTTTTCAGTTTGGGCTTGGGCTTGATTCTCAACAGCGTAAATCTGCGCCTTCTGGAACTGGAAAAGCTGGTCGGTAAGCGACTGGGTTCAGATCGTGACCAGCAACCGACGCCGGACGGACACTCTCCATCGTGACCCCATGCTGGCCTGGCTCAAAGACCCTTTGTTGAAAGATTTGCAACCGGGATCGCCTGAATTCTTTGCCGCCCAGAAGGCGATCCTTCTCAACCGGCCATTGCTGAAGCGGTGCTACGACGATTGGTATGCACGGCTGTTGCGTGATGCCAGGTCCGCCCGACAACCGGGCGTCATTGTGGAACTGGGCAGCGGCGGCGGTTATTTGAAAGATCTGGAGCCATCCATCGTCACCTCTGATGTGGTGGACAATGTTGCAGATCGTGTTATTGACGCACGCCATCTGCCGTTTGCCGACAACTCTGTGCGGGCTTTGCTTTTGACTCATGTCTTTCATCATATTCCGGATGCAGACGCCTTTTTCAAGGAAGCGGAACGTGCGTTGGTTCCAGGCGGTGTCATTTCGATGATCGAAGTCGCGCACACGCCGTTTGCCCGGTTTTTCTTCAAAAACTTTCATCACGAGCCCTACGAGGACGACCGCCGGGAATGGTCCTTCGCCCAAAACGATTCCATGATGGATTCCAATCAGGCGCTTTCCTGGATGGTATTCGCGCGCGACCGCGCCGAATTCGAGAAACGCCATCCCGCTTTGAAAATCGAGGGGATGTCATTCCTGCCATGGTTGACCTATCTTCTGTCCGGTGGGGTCACCGCACGTAACTTGATTCCGAATTGGATGAACGGGTTGCTGATTTGGATCGAGCGGCTGCTCCAGCCGTTGGCTTCGTTTTTTTCCCTCCATTGGCATATTTGCGTAAAAAAAAGGGGCGGGAGTTGATTTTTCATCGAGGGGGAGTCGGCTTTTCATGAGCGCCCCGGGATTAAAAACCGCCTCCCGCAAACCGCCGTGCCATCGGGCGGTTAAAGCCGCAACTTCTCAATTTCAAAAGGACGGCAAACCAACCCGGCTTGTGCGTTCGGTGAAAAATCCGGGTTCGGATTTTGATGCATCAGGCTTACCAGACTGTCGCTGCGGAAGTTCAATCGCAATCCGCACGTCTCGGCGGATTTCAACCCGGCCCACACCAGCCACCACGGCAGCGGAATAAATGTTATTTTTTTGTCCAGCCCGCGCGCGATTTCCAGGAGCAATTGCCGGAATGTCCAAGGCTGTGCGTGGGCGACCGTTAACAGGCGCGGGACCGCCGCCGTTTGTCCGGCGGCACAATGCTCGATGAACGCGGCCAGGTCTTCGTTGTGAATGAGAAATTGGATTTGGGAACCGTCGCCAAAAATCGGCAGCACGGAGGATTGGCGAACCTGCCCGACCAGACGGTCGAACATCCCGCCCTGCCCGCCGCCATAAACCAATCCAGGCCGGATCACCAGTGCGCCCTGGTCCAGCGCAATTTTTTCAATTTCCAGTTTCGCCCGGCCGTAAAGCGACTGGCAGCCGTCGTAGGCGCTAATGGACGAAAGGCAGACGATTTTTCCGACGCCTGCCGCGCGCGCGACCGAGAGAAGTTTCCGTGTGCCCTCCACGTTCACCGCGTGGATTTCCTCCCGGCGCAACGGCTTGAAATCGTAGGCGCAATGCACCAGCGCGGTCACGCCCGTGAGCGACGACGGAGAAATATCGGCGCCCAGTTGAAAGGCCACCGCCCGGGCGCCGGGTTTGGGCCGGCGGGTCAGTTCCAACGTTTCCCAGCCGTGACGGACAAAATAATCCTTGAGGCAACCGCCGACGAACCCCCCGGTGCCGGTGATCGCGCAAACGGGCTTCGATGATTTTTCGCTTATTGCGTTGCTCATATCATTACCACATCAGGGTAGGGCGGCCGCACGGCAGCGCGGCCCTGCCAATCCACATACCGTTTACCATGAATCAATTCAATCCAGCGCGGCAGCCTCCCAGCCGATGCGATGGGCGTTGGCCATGACGGAGAAAGTAATCGTCGTTGCGGGCACGCCCGGCAACACCGTGGCGTCCACGGCGTGAACGCGGGTCCAGCCCTGCGGCCGGCCGAGGCAATCGCTTTCAAACGCGCCCGGCTTTTCCCGCATCGGAAACGAGCCGCCGGAGTGAAAACTCCGGCCCGGTTCTGCCATTTGCAACATCGGTAACAAAGCCACTCCGCCCAACCGCCACGTTTGCCGGAGCATTTCGTGCAGCACGCGTTTCACCACCCGGCGACCCCGGGGATTTGGTTGCACGGTCACCTGCAGGCAGTCCCCCCCGTTCGTGCCGGTGTGTTTCAAAGTCATGCTCATGGATGGCGATTCATCCGAGTGCAGGAATCCCTGCACGATCAACAGCCGCTCCTCCAATTGCCGGGCCAGGCTGTCCAGCGGCCTGGCCAATGGGCCGAAGGTTTTTCGCACCGCCTGCCCGACCATCTCGCTGTAGGTGTACAGTTGCATATGGACGGTGTGACGGCTGATCTGCGGGTTGCAGAGTTCGATGAACAACTGGCTCAACGTGTAAAGCGGTTCGGTCTGGACGTCGCGCGTCCGGCGGGCCAGCACGATCGGGAAAAGAAAATACTGGCTGTCCTGCAGGCGCAACGAGTGGTCATAGGCGGATTGCGAACGCAATAAAATCTGCGCGGTCGGAATCACGCCCGCCGCCAGATACACGCGGTTCACTTCAAATGAAAGCGGCTCACGCGTCTGGCGCTGATGGCCCCGGAGGATGACCTTGCCGGAATCTTCGCGCAACAGGGTGACAATGACATCGCGTTGATACGTGAAATTTTTCTCCGCGCGCAATTCCTGCACCGTGTCGGCGCTGTTGTAAATGCAACCGTAGGGACAGCCGTACAGGCAAAAGCCGCAGCGGATGCAGCCGATGCCTTTCGCGGTGTCGGCGGCGCGGATGGCCACGCGGGCGCGTCCGAAATGCCAGCCGCGTTCGCGCAGCCCGGTCCGGTGACGCCTGAGATTGCTTAAAAGCAGTTCCGCCTGGCGGCTGGGCTGAATGATGGACGGATGGTCGCAATGCAACGGAAACAATTCCTCCAGCTCATCGCGCTGCGCGGCCAGTCCGGCCAGTTCAGCCACGGCGCGATAATGTTTTTCCAGGTCCGGGTTTTTGATCGGCCAACCCGCGATGTCCGCATCCCGATACGGCAGCATGGCCGCGCCCCAAACCGTGCTGAGACCGCCCAGTGCCAGTGACGGGCGGATGCCCACACCGTGTCCCTGCCACGGGGTTTGCGTTTCGGTTTCGCGATACGGATAATCGGAGCCGAAAACAAATTTGAGTGGAACGCCCTTGGCGCCGGCGACCATGCCTTCCTTTAATATGGCAATCTGCCCGGACGGCCACTTCGACGGCTTGGTGGCGGCCAGTTGGCGGACGATCTGGTCGCGCGCCGGCTCCAATTCAAGTCCGGCGTCCAGCATGAGCACGTTCGCGCCGCGCGCGAGCAGCGCCCTGGCGCAGGCGACGCCCGCCGGACCGGAACCGATGACACAGTGCATAATTCTTCTTTGCCCCAAAGGCAGCCACGCAATGGAAACAGAGTGGTACAAGACTGCAAGCGTATTTGAACCTAGAGGCCGGATGGTTTTGGCCGATGCCGTTTCTTGACCAGCTTGCTGGCGGGCGAAATGGGAATCGTTGGCTGGCGGCGCGCGCGCGCCGGTTGTCACTATGAAACCCTGATGGCCATGAAAAGACCGGCTGGACGGAACAAGAATTTGCAGGATATTCAAGCATTGAAGAAACTCGATCCCTACCGATGACCAAAGAAGAACTGCACGCGCTTTGTACGCAACCCAGCTGGCAATGGTGTACCTTTGAAGGCGCCGAATTGCACACGCTGCTTCTGGGGCTGCAAAGCACCTTCCGCGAAAAGCTGGATTGGCTGGAAGAAGCCGAAACCCTCACACTGCAACTGCGCGCCCGCCGCGAGCAGTCCCGAGGGCGGAAATTCCGGGGTGATTAAAACTTATTTGGTTGCTTTCAAAAGCAGCGGCACGCAGTCTTAAAAAATGAACGAACCTTGTCCGGCCACTGTCTCTTCCGGCATGACGGAATGAACAAACCGGCCTGGGTCGGATGAGCAGGCAGATCGAGAGCAAAGCATGTCGCGGCTGAAAAGATTCACTCATTCCCTGTTGTCCAGCTATGCGTTTTTGGGCGCCAATGTGTTTTACACACTGGCATCCGTGCCGCTGGCGTTGAAATTTTTGAGCGTAGCCGAATTTGGTCTTTGGGCGCTTATCGTGCAGGTCGCCAATTTTGTCTGGTTGATTGACCTCGGCATGAGTAGTTCAATTTCCCGCATTCTCATTGACCACAAAGACGAACGGAGCAATGGCCGCTACGGGGGCGCGATCAAAAGTGGTTTTTTAGTGGGACTGGCGCAGGCCATGATTGTGCTGGTTATTGGTTTGAGTCTGGTGTGGTTTATGGCTGATTGGTTACGAGTGCCGGAGGGGCTTGCGCATTCTTTCCTCTGGTTGATGATCGGGCAAGTGTTGCTTACAGCGGCGACGTTTGGCACGCGTATATTTGGACAAGTGTTATATGCCTGGCAGCGGATTGATGTTTCCAATTATACCGCAATTATCTCACTCGCCGTCGGATTTGCCGGGCTTTGGATCGGATTTCTTTCGGGGTTTGGCATTTTCAGTCTGTTGGCCGGGGCGGCGGTGGGCTCGGTTTGCGGCGTTGGCATCAACGCTTTGGCCTGTCTTAAATTGGGTTTTTGGCCGAAGGGGGGAGAATGGGGACGGGCATCGCGCGAGCAGTTCAGGGAGTTTTTCAATTATGGAGCCGATGTGTTTTTAATCGGCATTGGCTCGCAGCTCATCCTTTCGAGCCAAACCGTGCTGGTCTCACGGCAATTGGGAGTGGAAGCGGCGGCGCTGTGGTCGGTGATGACCAAAATGTTCACCCTCGTCTATCAAATCATCTCAAGGGTTGTAAGCAACGCCATGCCTGCCTTCGGGGAAATGCAGGTGCGGGGCGAATTGGAACTGTTGTGGCGCCGCTACCGCACGCTATTCATCACTCTCAATGTTTTTGCCGGAGTGTGCGCCGTTCTTTTCGCCGCCTGCAACGGACCATTTGTGGCTCTTTGGGTTCAGGGAAAATTTTCATGGTCGCCAATGGACAACGTGCTCCTGGCCATCTGGCTGGTGATATCAACGCAACAATGCTGCCACAATTCCCTCATCATGAGTCTCAAAGAAATCGGAACTTTGAAATACATTTTTATACTCGAAGGACTTGTGTTTGTTGGTGTGGTGCTCGCCATTTTGCCATCAGCCGGCATAACCGGCATGCTGGCCTGTTCGGTGCTGGCAACGACATTGTTCACCTGGTTGAGCGGCGTATGGCGCATCGCCAGACTCTCTAAAATGGGGTGGAAGCCGCTGGTATGGGACTGGCAAAAACCGTTGGTTCTGGTTTTGATGGTCATGGTTCCGGTTTGGCTGATGATTGTTTGGATTTTATCGGACGCCTCCAACTGGCTTCGACTGCTCGTGAATGGTTGTCTCTTGACAACGGTGGGCGCATGGGCCGCGATTCGTTTTGCAGTGTCTTTCGATTTAATTGACGAAATTGCCGGAAAATTGCCGCAGCCCTTGCAAAGGGCATCGGTCATTCTGATTGGAATGATTCGCCGGCGCCAGAATTGATTAAAACAACTCACGCTGCCTTTTGAACGGCAATTTGGCGCGGTCTAATGATTCATTGCAACCCCAAGTCGTCCAGCATTTCCCGGTTCGCGTTCTTGAGTTTCAAGATCACAATCCGGTCTGCGCCAGACCAGTTGGGATAATAGTTATAGTTTACGTCTTGCGGTCCGGCAATGGTCTTGTATCGGTTAAACGCGATCTCCGGAAAATGTACGTCCTTGACCTCGCTATTCAAAAACATCAAAAAAATGGCGGAGTCGTCCTTCGAATGGGCAGGTTCGTATCCCGACGGGAGCAACGGTCGGACTTCCTTGGAAAAGACATATTTTTTCCCGCCATTCTCACCCAGGAAAAGTGCCAAATCCTTTTTCATGTCAATGGAATCCTTCCGGTAAATTGACCACGAGGCGGTCACGATTGCATGGAGGGAAAATGCCACCAGACAAAGCAGCACCGCATCCACCACCAGAATGCCGTTTTTATTTTTGAAACGTTCGTGCAGCGCGAAAAGGCCGTAGGCCGCCAGAACCACAAAGTAAGGCAGCGCATACAACAGGTTGCGGACCAGCATCACCTTGAAAAGCGACACATAGGCGGTGTAAATGGCCATGACCAGAAACAGCCCGAAAATGTTCCATTCCTTTTTCAGCAGGGCCTGGGCGACGCCGGCAAGGCACAGGCCGCCGATGAAAAGGCTGGCCACTGGCAACGGTGAAAAAAGCGTGAGGGCGAAGTAGGCGATGATCTTGGAAAAATGTTCCCATCCGGGTTTTACGGTGTCAAAGAGCATATGGCCGCCGGTGTAGATGTTTCGCTGCACCAGAAGACTGTGGGAAAAAGTTTTCAAGTGATACACGCATCCGGGGGTGGTGATGAAAAAGGCGAGGCCAAACAGAATGCCGACCGTGATCAATTGTCGGACGAACACCTTCATCGCTCCGCCGTCTTTCCACGGTTGGAGGCTGACCGTCATAAAAATCAATGTGTTCAGGCAGACGATTCCCGCCGTGTATTTTGTGCCGGCGGCGATGCCCGCAATAAAGGCGCTCCACCAGACCCGCCGGGTCGGGTTCAGGTCCAGAAAAAGCATGACCGTGGAGAGGCAGGCGAACTGGACGGCAATCAAATCAGACACCGCCCAGCGCGAGTGATAACTAAACTCAAAGGAAGAGCAGAACATCAATCCCGCCAAGAAGGCAAACCAGTATCGCTTTGTGATTTTCAGTGCCAGGATATAAACCCAGACCACGCACAGGCTGGCCACACAAACAAAGACCCCGCGCGAGAATATCGAGAAATCATTGTTTTGCAGCAGCGATGGCACGTCCGCCAAGCCGGGATGCAGCAGCCGGAAAATGACGCTCGCCAGCAGGGTCAGGAAAAAACAGAACGACGGATAAAGATAATGGGTCGGTATCAGCCGGCCATTGATGTGAAAATCATCAACAAACCTGACGAAAATGTGTTCATCCCAATGCCGGCCAAAATTAACCCCCAACCAGCCGTTGAAAACCAAAAACGCGTAAAAAATAACGGGGGTTGCGACTGTTATAATGGGCAGAAAATTATATTTTGACACTGCGCGGGCAGGGGAAGATTGGTTATTAGGTTCGCTCACGAAATAATTATAAATATCACCCAAATGAAATCAAGGACACTGAATCACCTGATTCCAGACCGTGTGGCAAGCCGTTGAATTATTTTTCTTCCCAGCCCAATGCCCGGCTTTTCAAGCAGATGATGAATAATCCAGGCAACCAAATACGTTCCAATGAGCGTAACCGTCGTAAGAATTAAGACGCGAGTCGCCGCTGGCAACCGCAACGCTGCGGGTTGTGAGAATAACCATCCCCCAAAAAGGGAGACAAAGAAGCCATGCACCAGATAAACTCCATAGGAGACGTCAGCCATAAACCGGGTCACTCTGTTTCCCAGCAGGGCCGTTAAACCATTCCGGACTCGCACCACCAGAGTCTCGCTGTCATTACTGGTTGAGGTCACCAGAAATATCAACCCCGTCAGCGCCATGATAAAAATGCCATGAATTATGCGCAACGTGAACATTGCGGCCAGAAGCATCTGCAACAGGGATTCAAGTGGACGCCGCCGCCATTCAATGTTTGCACTTGCGATCAGCATGCCGATTAGAAAAAGAGGCGCCTTCAACGGCAGAACTGACGGCAAGGGAAAAGCTGAATACCCCAGATAAATATAGATCAGTCTTCTCAATGCCCAACCCGCCGCAAAAATAAGCAGTGCCGCAGTTATCGGGCGCAATCGGCGGAAAATATACAGCCACAGCGGGAATAATGCGTAGAACTGCATTTCCAAACTAATGCTCCAGTCAGGCAATAATGAAGACATGACGTAGTTTGGAAACAGCCCGAACAGGAAAGTTGCGTGCATCAAGAAATTTGAAAGAGTATGATCAATTGCGAAAGGAACGTCGCTGGCACGATTGAACACGTTTAGCCGTTCATAGCCTGCCCAGGAAGGCCGCAAGAGTGCAAAAGCGGCTAATAAAATAAAATAATACAGCGGGGCGATACGGAAAAATCGCCGGATATAGAATTTGAAGGCCGTGTTCCATCTGTCGAGAGGTTCCGTGGATTCTCGCTGGTATGCCAGGTAAAACATGAGATAGCCGGAAACCACCATGAATATATCCACGGCAATTTTCGGATCAGGCAAGGATATGCCAGGCCAGCCACCCCAAATCATGCAGTGTGCGAGCAAAACCCAAAGCGCGGCCGCACCACGAATTCCATCCAAAAAGTTTAAATGGCCAGGCTCTTTCGGGGGGGTTATGGAATAATTCACAGGCCTCCTGTTATCAGTCACATGGGTCATGGTTGCGACGGGACTTTCCAAGTCAATTCCCATTTTGCACAGCAAAAAACAGCTTTGTATTCCCGTGTTTTAGGCGTGTCCGCCGCAAACAGCGCGCAGTCGTATGCACTGTCCATCTAACAGTGCGTGATTCGGAGGTTGCCGACAAAACAAAGGGTTGATTCATGACGTGAGATAATTTTACCCTGCTAAGGCGTCGGCGGCAACGAATAGTTTAGGGTGGCTTCACGGAATGAATCGTCCGATTGTTGTGGCAGAGCGCGTCGCGCGGACATTGGCAGAGTGGCTGCCCAAACAACATTCGCTGCATGAAAGAATTGGATGTTCAATCCGTTTTTCAATCCGTAAAGTCCATGTCCTTAAAACACGGGAATATACGGGAGCAATAAGTACGAATGGAATGCCGCCGGAAAGAGATGGAAATCGTTTGTTGAAATGTCCATTTACCAGTCAATCACGCTGCGAAACAACCCGCCGGATTTGACAAAGGCCAAATCCATTTGTCCTAAGGCGCCATCATGCGGTCTTCTACAAAATCCAGGAACGTCATATAATTCATATCCTCTGGCGAACATGAAGGAAATCACTTCGCGCGCAATTGGCCAGTTCGGCATGAATGGGAAAAGGGATACTTCAAGGATAAACATCTCGGTTCTGCCAAAAAGTGTTTCTGCGCCTGAAAGAGCCTCCAATTCGAATCCCTGAATGTCAAGCTTCACAAGATCAGGAACAAACATGGGATAAGTGTCAGCCAACATGTTATCGAGCGTGATGATCCGGGTTTTGCGCTGTTTGCCAGTGCGAATCAGATCGGCATTAACTTGCGGAAGAAACGATGAGCCAGCGTAGTCTTCCCAGATGGTTTGCACTAATTCTCCGGGTTCACGACCAACTCCTGCCTTGACAAAATGGCCGTTCGGCGCAGTTCTTGCGAGTTCCGATAAAAACACTTCCATTTCATCTTGCGGCTCAATCATGATAACCGGCGTTTTGGGAAATATTGAAAGAGCAAGTCTGGTCCAGTCGCCTCGATGGGCACCAACATCAATGATGCCGCGCGGAATAAATCCACGGGCACGAATGTCTTCGAGGAACAAATTCAACGCGCCGATCGGTCGGGTTACAGAACCTGGATTGTGTCCATGAAGAGTGCTCGTGCGACGGATTACATATCCAAAATTCCCTAATAGTTCTTGAATTAGTTGTTTCATGCGTCTCAATTCACTGATTTATTTTACCTGTTTATAGGAAGGTAGTCCATCCAATCGAGATGCTTCTGCAGTGAAATTTCGATTGAAACTCTATCAGGTTGGTGATAATTGTATAAGCTGCAATGCCTGAAATTTCTGTCATCATCTGCACCCACAACCCGCGCGAAGATCATCTGCGCCGCGTGCTGGAGGCGTTGCGCGCGCAAACTTTGCCGACGAAGGATTGGGAATTGCTGTTGGTGGACAATGCTTCCGATGCGCCCCTGTCCGGGCGATTCGATCTTTCCTGGCACCCGAATGCGCGTCACGTCCGGGAGGAAAAAACCGGGAAGACCCATGCCCTTTTGCGGGGGATTGCTGAATTCCAGGGGGAGCTTCTGATTATTGTGGACGACGACAACGTGCTCCGGGCGGATTATCTCCAAGCCACCCTGAAAATCAGCGCGGATTATCCCTGGCTGGGCGCCTGGAGCGGCAGTTGCATTCCCGAATTTGAAATCGAGCCTCCCGCCGAACTCCGTCCCTGGCTGGGCGGCCTGGTCATTGAGAAACTGACCACGTCGATTTGGGCCAAGCTTCAAAGGGGAACGGAAGCTTGTCCGATGGGGGCCGGTATGGTGGTGCGCCGGCAAGTGGCCGTCCATTATCGCGAGTTGGTATTGCATGATCCGGTCCGACAGACGTTGGGGCCGGGCGGCAAAATGCCAGGGGGAGGAGATGATACGGACATGGCACTATGCGGCATTGATCTTGGTTTTGGCACGGGGCGGTTTCCCGAACTGGAACTGACGCACCTGATTCCGGCGCGGAAACTTGCTTTGAAATATCTCGAAGATCTTCATGAAGGATTCGGTTACTGCGGCGTGGTGCTGGGCGTCATTTACAACAAGTCCGAGCACTTTCCCGGACAAATCCAACCGAGCGCCTTGCGGATTTTTCTTTTAAGCGGCCTCATGCTCGTCTCGGGGAAGGGCCGCGCCGAGAGACGAATCAGACTGGCTACGGAAAAAGGCCGGTTGCGGGCAAAGCGTGAACTTGAACGGTTGGGATATTTCCGGCCAGCCTCGCGGTGATAAACCTGAAAAAACAGTTGAAGCCAAGAAAAACACCAAAGACACCAAAATAACTCCCTCTCCCCATCCAAGCGGGCAGAGATTTCGCCGAAACATTTTTTTGCGCCTTGAACCCCTGAACCTGGTAGGGACGGCGCGCTGCGCCGTCCGCGCCGCGTTCAGGGCGCAACGATTCCGCCCGCTATTGCGCAGGCGGAGATATCGCAGCGCGATGTCCCTACCAATGTCAGGTTCATGGTGAGGAGTTCGAGATCGCCGGCTGATCCGCCTTGAATTTCAGCGGCAAGGCAGGCATCATATAAGGCAACAATGGCATCAATCACCGTCCATGGCTGAAAGTTTTCCACGCCTGCTGGTCGCGGCCGAGTTTCCCCCGAACGCATCCGGCGGCGGGCCGGCCATTGTGCGGCAGATGTTGAAGGATTGGCCGGTTGAACGGCTGTACTGGTGGAGTTGTCTGCCGGAGGACAACCAGCATTTCGGGCAGCAGGTGGCGGAACATTCGGTGGCGCGCATCCCGCGGAGGCTTTACCCGCACCGGCGCTGGTGTGGACAAAAATCCTGGCTGTTGAAAAATTTCTGGACTCCCTGGGCAACGCGGCATTTCCGTAAAACCTTGTCCCGGTTCAAACCAGATGCCGTCTGGGTCATTCCGAGTGGCTGGGCCATCCCGCCGCTGGCACAGGTATTGCCGTCGGCCAACATCGGTTTTCACGTTTCCATTCATGATTATGCCGACATTCCAGGAGCGGTGGCGCAATTAGGCGCCAGACGCAGCCACAAGCTGGCAGCGATGGCGGACCAGCTTTACGCGGCAGCGACCACTCGCGATGGCATTTGCCAGCCGATGGTGGATGACTTGCGCGCGAGAACCGGCTGTGATGGAAATGTGGCGCGCGCGGGACTCGAGCAGGAAGACTTTGATTTTCTCGCGACGCCCAAAGAAGCGCCGGCTGACAGAATCAGGATTGGCTATGCCGGGACGGTTCAGATCGAGGAAGTCTTTGAATTTTTTGTGTCGGCGCTCCAAATAATCCGCGAGCGATTACCACGGCCGATATCGCTGGAATTTTTCGGGGATCATTCATACCGCACCCGCCGATGGTTTGATCCGGCATGGATGACCGAAAATGGTAGTTTGCCGGCGCTGCAACTGGCCGGCGAACTCAGGAAGTGCACCTGGGGGTTCTCGCCCATGGCGTTGACCGATGACGACCCGCGTTACAACCGGTTCAGTTTTCCGGCCAAATTCACCAGTTACCTTGCCGCCGGACTTCCGTTGATTGTGTTGGGGCATCCTGAAAGCAGCGCCGTCAAGATGGCCACGGCCCATGAGGTCGGGTTCTGCTCAACGACGATGGATTTGGCGGTGCTGAGCGACCGTTTGCTCAAGGCTTTGGCCGAGCCGAATCCCGGTTTGAAATACCGCGCCGGCATCCGGCGTTGCGCCACCGCCGAGTTTGACGCGCGGCGGATGCGCGCCGTGCTTTATGAATGTTTCCAGAAATGCGCCTCGGTTTCCCGGGCATAACGCGAACATTAATAGTTATCTTAAGGATTGGATTTGATTGCGGTAAACACTATTTTCTTTACCAAATAATTATGTTGCACAAATTTCGGGTCTTAAGAGCGCTCAAGGGGAATGCCATCCGGCAGACGCGCATTTTGCTTGGCATCAAGAGCCGTCCCAAGAAGCCGGTGCTGTCGCTTCCCGTGGAGAGAATCATTGAACTTCATTCGTTGATTTGCCGGCGGTTGACCGATTTGTGGCCAGCCGGGTTGGATTTGAAAGGAGAATCGGTTTGTGAAATCGGGCCGGGAGATTGCCTTGCTTCCGCCGCTTTTTTTGTCGCCAAAGGCGCGCGCCACGTGGATTTGGTGGAGTTGCAGCCTCCGGCGGTAAACGCAAAGCAGCTTCAGGTTTTGTCGGCGTTAAAAAACATGGGTTTCCCCATTGATCTCAACGTCATTTCCAACGGCAATGCGCCGGGGTTGAACAATCAATACGTCAGTTATCACAAATACCATATGGAAGATTATCAGGTCGAAAACCAACACGGCTTTTTGTTTTCCCACAATGTCATGGAACACGTGGAAGGTCTGGAAGCGGTTTTTAGGGCTGCCCATCGCGCCTTGCGATCGGGGGGGCGGATGCTGCATGTGATTGATCTGGGCGGCCATGGCGAATTTGAGGATCCGATGCCGCCACTGGATTTTCAGACGTATCCCGACTGGCTTTTTGAGTGGATGTATCCCACCCATTATCGGAACACCCGGCGTTTTTTGGAAGATTATCGGCAGGCGGCAGCAAAGGCTGGCATTGGCAACGTTGAAATCCGACCGCTGAGAATCGCGGATAAAGCCTATGTCGAATCCATTCATAACAAGCTTCGGCCGGCGGCTCAAAGGCAGCCAGTCGAAGACCTTGCTGTAATTGAATTTACCCTGAGTGCGGTCAAGTAATTCCGACAGTCAATAAATGACGGCTTTACTCCCGTCCCTGCCGGCGTTCAACGTTGCGCGGCGGGCGGGTTTGGCGCGCACCGGCTGCACGCTGTTCTCCACGAGTGTTTTCAAAAGTGCGCCGCCACAATCAACATTGGCAGGCAGGGACTGCGCGCTTGCCATGCCCATTGCCTTGGTAGGGACGCCGCGCTGCGGCGTCCGCGGCACATAGCAGCGGCGCAACCTGGGCCGGGGTTCGCACGTCACGCATGATTCGTTCCGCCCGCTGTAACGCGGGCGGGATCATCGCAGCCCGTCCTCCGTAGCAGTCCTGCGGAGGGTGGACGCGATACCCCTGCCTTCTCTTTCAACCACGACAGGCCTGATGGATTTCCTCCAAAATCCCCCGCAGGCTGTATTGGAATTTCCATTTCGGATAATGGTTTTGGAATTTTCGCACGTCGCTGATCCACCAAATATGATCGCCAACGCGATTGTCCTCAACGTAAGTCCAATCCAGTTTTTGTCCGCTGATCCGTTCGCAAAGCTCCATGGCTTCGAGCATGGAACAATTTGAGTGGGGGCTGCCGCCGATGTTATAGACCTCTCCGGAGCGCGGAGCCTGGAAGAATTCCCGGAAGGCGTTCACCAAATCGTGGCTGTGGATGTTATCGCGCACCTGCTTGCCTTTGTAGCCAAAAACCCGGTAAGGCTTCCCGGTGACCGTGCATTTCATCAGGTAGGCCAGGAAACCGTGCAATTCCGTGCCGGCATGGGCCGGGCCGGTGAGGCAACCGCCGCGGAAGCACACGGTCTTCATGCCGAAATAATTGCCATATTCCTGCACCAGCACATCGGTGGCGACTTTTGAAGCGCCAAAGAGCGAGTGCTTTGTCTGGTCAATGCTCATCGTCTCGGAAATGCCCGGCTCGTATTCATGGCCGGATTGGATCTCCCAGCGTTTTTCCAATTCAACCAGCGGCAGCCGGTTGGGCGTGTCGCCATAAACCTTGTTTGTGGAGGTGAAAATGAAGACGGCTTCGGGACAGAACTGGCGCTTGGCTTGCAACAGGTTCAGGGTCGCGGTGGCGTTGACGCTGAAATCCGCGTGTGGATCGCGCGCGGCCCAGTCGTGTGATGGTTGCGCGGCGGTATGAATGATGAGCACGATTTCCCTGCCGAGCTGCTGGAAGAGATTTTCGACGGCAGCACGGTCGCGGATGTCGAAGTCGTGATGTTGGTAATTGGGAACGGTTTCGATGAGTTTCCGCCGGTTGCCCAGAGTGGACGCTTCCTTGCCGAAAAACCATTGGCGGAGGTCGTTGTCGATGCCAACGACCTTGAAGTCTTAGCGGGCAAACCGCTTGACGCTTTCAGAGCCGATCAATCCCGCCGAGCCCGTGACAACGACCGTTTTCACAAATTCCAAGGATGGCATGGGCAGGAAGTTGTTTCCAGATTATTCCACCACGTTGCCAAAAGTCAGCTTCAACATGGACGGGAACAGATGCAAGACGATTCGACGGTGGGTGGGACGGATCAACTTCCGGTATCCCATTGGGTAACACCCATTTTTGAATCACGTCGCGTGAAAATAATTGAACCCGGAGGGAGGTTGGGCTAGAATGACTTCATTGGCAGTTGCGTCTTCAAATTTGTAATTCGACATCATAAAGGCGATTTAGCGCTTGCTCCACACTTAAAACCAAGTTAACCATCGCGGAACTTTTTCCGGAAAAATCAAATGCTATGCATCCGCTTATCGAAGGCCAGTTGAATGAAAAGGAGCGCCGGATTTTAACAGAAGCCATCCTTCGGGCCCCGAAAAAACCTGAAGCGTTGATCGAAGTTGGCACCTGGCTGGGTGGTGGAAGCACGTTGCATATTTTACGCGCTTTGGAGGTAAACGGCACCGGCCATTTGTGGGGCATTGAAGCCGACCATTCAATTTATGAAAAGATGCTGGCAAACATTCAGGCTGCAGCGCCGAAGGAATCCGCCAAATTTTCACCTCTGTTTGGTTTTTCACAGACGGTCATCCCAAAGTGGCTGGCAAATCAACCGCGTGATGCAACTGTGGATTTTGTTTTTCTTGATGGCGGCAACCGGCCCATCGAACAAATCGAGGAATTTCAGCTGTTGGATCCGCATATTCCCGTCGGCGGCCAGTTGATGGCGCATGATGCCAAATTGCGCAAAGGAAAGTGGCTGGTTCCTTACATTTCGAAATTGGACAATTGGAAAACCGAGCTTCATGACATCAGTACTGAAGGATTGGTGGTCGCAAAAAAAATTGCGCCGCATCCCACCCGTGACAGCCTGCGAAAAGCACAAATCACGCTGTTGCGATTGCGATGTAATCCGATAGAGGTATTGGCGGCCATTTTACCTTCGCGTTTATGCGGTTTTATACTCAAACTTCTGCCAAAAGGGTTTGGACGACGACTTTCGGACGGGCGGCAATGACAGGTGAAAACTGCATTCGCCCTGTTGACTCATGAACAAAATTGTCGATTCGGAACGGCCGCTTCAGATTGTCACCACTTGCCGGGCTTATGACCTGCCGGTTCTTGAAATCGCCATCAATAAACTCCAAAAGAATCTTCCCTTTAAAAATTTGTTTGTGATAGCGCCGGCCCGGGATTGCCGGAAAATGCGCCGCCGGTTGGAGCGGCAGGCGCAAATCATTCCCGAAGATGAATTCATTCCCGGCATGAACATTCACCAGTTGCGCCAGCTCGCCAGGTTCGGTTTCCCCAAAAACGCCGGCTGGTATCTTCAGCAGTTCCTTAAACTACAATTTGCATTCACCGAGCCGGAGGATGATTTCTATTTGATCTGGGATGCCGACACAATTCCGCTCCGGCCCATGCGTTTTTTTGATTCCGCCGGCCGGATGCTGCTCACCAAGGCGGTCGAATATCATGTTCCTTATTTTGAAACATACCGGCGGCTTTTCAACGCTGAACCCAACCGCGAATTTTCTTTCATTTCCCAGCATATGCTCGTGCAGAAGTCCATCGCCCGCGAAATGCTCGGAAAAATCGAACAACAGGCGGCGGGGAAAGAACCATGGGGCTGGAAAATCATGCATTCCCTGCCACCGATAGAAGACCACCATTTGTTCAGTGAATTTGAAACTTATGGCCATTACATGAAAAATTATCATCCCGAACGGGTGGCTTTTGTGGAACGTTCCTGGTGGCGTTTTGGCTCGGAATTTACCGGTGGTAAAATTCCTTCGGAACGCGATCTGGAAAAACTTGCGCGCGATTACGATTTCGTTTCATTTGAGAAAGCCACCAAAGGATTGCGATACCTGGCAAAATGCGTCCTAAAAAAACTCCGCAAAAACAGACAGCGAAAATCATCACAAGAATGCCGATAGCCTAAAAAATTGGACGGCGTGAACAAATGAAAATGGCTGTTCTGACGACCGACAACCGTGAACCGTTCCGGGAATATCACAAACTCGAGCCTTGGTTTGGCGCGGCGCACCGCCAGCGTGGGAAACAAAACAACGGACAACAAACCAACGAGGGAACATTTCTAAAGAGTTTTGACATCGCAGGTGATTAGGCTTTTAATGATATAAAATTTGATAAAAACTTCCACGTGAAGATGAGTGTATTCCGTTTTTTGAATGGCCGCTATCGGGCTCTTCAGGCGAACAAAGCCGGGGGTCGAATGTTGGGTGAGCTGGCAGGCCGTCCGTCACGATTTGGCGTTGAGAGCCACCCCGGACTGTCCCGCCCGGCACAGGTGAGTGAGGCAGGCGGTTTTTTTTGCAAAAAAATATTGCAATTGGGACACAACCGGGTGTTTAAAAAATTGGCTGAATGAAAATTGCCTACCTCACCACGGACAATCGGGAGCACGAACGATGTTACACTGAAACCGTTCCGCGTTTCGGCTCGGGCTGCACGTCACTTTTTCAAGGGTTTGGCTGTTTCCCATCCGACATTGAAGTGCATGTTGTCTCCTGCACCCAGCGGCCCATGGTGTCGCCGGAAAAACTCGCGCCCAACATCTGGTTCCACAGCCTGCACGTGCCGAAAATCGGATGGTTGCGCACCGGCTACCAGGGGTGCATCCGCGCGGTGCGGCGCAAACTCAAGGAATTGAAGCCGGACATTGTCCACGGCGCGGGGACGGAGCGGGACTGCGCCATCAGCGCGGTGTTTTCGGGTTTTCCCAACGTGGCGACCATTCATGGCAACATGGCTGAACTGGCCCGCATGAACAAACCGCGTCCGGGCAGTTACCTTTGGTTGGCCGCCCGTCTTGAAAATTTCACCTTGCGGCGGACCAGCGGGGTATTGTGCAACTCCACTTATACTGAAGGGCTGGTTCGCTCCCGTGCCCGGAAGACGTGGTTGCTGCCGCATGCGTTGCGAAGCGCTTTTTTTGAACCCATCCCGGAAACCGCTTCACGGCCATGCGTCCTGCTGAATGCGGGGGTCGTTGTCCCCCGAAAGCGCCAGTTGGAACTGTTGGATGTGGCGGAGGCGTTGCATCAACGGGGGCTGAAATTCGAGTTTCGTTTCATCGGCTTCATTCCGCCAGCCACACCGTATGCCCCGGCCTTTCTGGAGAAAATCAAACCCCTGACGGCAAAGGGCTGCGCGCGCTTTCTGGGAGCCCAGCCCGAAAGTGAACTGGTTTCTTGTTATGATGCGGTGGCGGGGGTCATTCATTTCCCAACGGAAGAGGCCTTTGGCAATGTGGTGGGAGAAGCCCTGGCGCGAAATCTCAAATTCTTCGGCGCAGACCTTGGCGGCATCAAGGACATCGCCCGGGAGGTGCCGGGGGCGGAATTATTCGCCCGGGACGATTGGGCGGGATTGACGGAAGCCATTGCGCGTTGGATTGAAGCCGGCCATCCGCGTCCCACGGAAGCCGCCGCCGTCATGCGCCAGCGCTATGCCCCCGAAGTCATCGCGCGGCGGTACATGGAAATTTATCGCGAATTGTTGAGTACACGCTCATAAATGCCCTTCAACTGCCGGCCAACGTCGTCCCAACCATAATAACTTGATTGGCGGAGGCGACAGGCCGGGTGCGTCCGCATAGAACCGCCTGAGAACATCAACGTTTTCCTGGTTGCTCCCAACGCTCTTGAAATAACGGGTTTGATCACCGAACCGTTCGCGAGACCATTTCTGATCCTGCACCAGCAGCGGCAACCCGCAGGCAACGGCTTCATGGGCGGAAAGGGACCAGTTCTCATAATCGCTCATCAGCACAAATCCGCGCGCCGCCTGGAGAAGAGCGATCATCTCCTTTTCGTCGCTTACATGCGGGTGATACTTGACCCAACGATCATCAACCAGTTCTTTAAAGTGCAGCCAGTACGGATCACTGGGATGATAAGGTTTTCCAACAAATAGAATCGGCGCCTGTGCGTGGCGCGCCATCTCCGCGAGTTCGACACAGTGTTTTACTGACCTGATGGTGCCCGGGCAGATCAAATGGGATTCGTTTCGTTGCCCAGGGCCAGCCTTTAGATAGGGTTCCGAAAGCCCGAGTGGGACAACGGAGATTTTATCGGCCGGAACGCGATAAACGGTTTGCAAGACACGGCGTTCGGCCTCAAGTCCGACGACATTATGGGTGCAATTGTGGCCGGCACGCCAGGCAAGTTGTTGTTTGACCCCCTCGCCAAAAGGTGCGGCCAGGATAATCCGGATGAGCCAGCCCTGCCCTGCCAGCCGGAGGCTGGAGCGAATACAGGTCTCGCTGAAAAACGACGTCATGACCACCGGCAGCCTTATGTTACACGCCAGATGAAGGTACTGGCTGTGGGCGGTGGTGAAGAAATGAACCAAATCTCCACTTTGCCGGTCATCCCACCAACGCAGGTATTCCACCTCCATACCGACGCGTTCCAGCGCAGCTTTGGTATGCTCAAGTTGGATTTGAACACCGCCATGAGCCAGGATGAATGGCAGCGGAGTATCGAATAACACTTTCATGGCGTGTTTTAAGCTTCTTGAATTTTTGGCCCGGTGCCTAAAAGGGAGCAGCGCCCGAATGCGCCCTTATGGTCGCCGATGGTAATAATTCGATTGCCGACCGTTTGTGAATTCAAATAAAGTAAGCATGGTTATGCCATTGATGTTTATGCTGCCCCATTCATTGGGATTTGTCAGTAATGAATAACGCCCCGGCCATTATAAAGTCGCTCGTCATCTACGTGGTGTGCGTGCCGCTGGCGGTGATTATAGGCTATATGCTGACGGACCCACTGCAGTATGCGACTTTTGGGTATTTGGGCATTCTGGCGTTGGTGTTGGCTTCTCCACTGCTGCTCCGCTGGCATTACCCCTTGTTGTTGTTGAGCTGGCAGAGCACCACCGTCATTTTTTTTCTGAAAGGGTCGCCCAGTTTGGCGCTGGTCATGGTGGTGTTGAGCCTGTTATTATCGGTGCTGGAGAGCATCTTGAGCCCGGATAAACATTTTATCCGTGTGCCGCAACTGACCTGGCCACTGATTTTCATGCTGGCCGTGGTGGTGTTTACGGCCAAGCTGACAGGGGGATTTGGTTTGCGGTCATTTGGCTCGGAAGTTTATGGCGGCAAGAAATATGTTTTTCTTCTGATCGGCATTTTCAGTTATTTTGCCATCACCGCGCGCCCCATCCCACCGGAGCGGGCCAAACTGTTCGTGGGGTTGTTTTTCCTGGGGGGGACAACAAAAGCCATCGGTGACTTGTTGCCGATAACCCCGTCATTTCTTCATTTTATCTTCTGGATGTTTCCGGCCTCCAACATCTACTCTACCGGTGAGCTTGACTTGGGCACGACGCGCCTGAGTGGGATAGGGTGGGCTGGCGTATCGGCCTGTTTTTGGATGCTGGCCCGATACGGCGTCCGGGGAATTTTCCTCTCCGGCAAACCGTGGCGTCCCGTTCTGTTCACAGTGTTTTTCGGGCTGATCTTCCTGGGCGGGTTCCGTTCGGCCTTGATCCAGGCCTCGGCGGCCTTTGTGCTGATGTTTTTTCTGGAAGGCATGCATCGCACACGGCTTTTGCCGTTGTTCGCCTTTATGGGGGCAGTGGCCCTGGTCGCACTTGTGCCTCTGGCCTCTCACCTGCCACACACCTTTCAACGGACTTTGGCGTTTTTGCCGCTGAATTTGAGCGTGGAAGCCAAAAGGGACGCTGAGGACAGTTCGGAGTGGCGCTTCCAAATGTGGAAGGCCCTTTTGCCGCAGGTGCCACAACATCTGCTGTTGGGCAAAGGCTACGCCATTTCCATGGAGGATTTTTCGTCCATGGGCCAGACGGCCTTTCGTTCCGTGGACGCCAGCCAGCAAGGCCTTGCGCTTTCCAGCGATTACCACAGTGGCATCCTGTCCACGGTCCTGCCTTTTGGCATCTGGGGCTTGATTGCCCACGTGTGGTTCATGGTGGCTTGCTTGTGGGTGGTGTATTGCAACTGGAAACATGGCGATCCGGCGTTGCAAACCGTGAATATGTTGTTATTTGCAATTTCCCTGATTGAATTTTTGTCTTACGCATCGTGCGTTAGCGGTTATGACATATTCGGCGGTGTCCGTTACTGGGCCGGCAACGCCGGATTTAGCATCGCACTCAACAACGGGGTTTGCCGGAGCCAATCCCGTGTACCGTCGTCGCCAGAACAAAAAGACCAGCTCTCAAGTCCGGTAAGGCCGTTCCCGCGGCCGCGCCCGGTTTTTCAACGACAATAAGGAACCGGTCTCTGGATGGTCTTCACAGTGCCTGCTTTGAAATCAAAATTACTCATCGTTGAACTGTGGGGACTGGGCGATCTCGTCATCGCCACGCCATTTTTGCGCGCGGTCGGGGAACGGTTTGACGTCACGCTGCTGGCCAAGCCCTACGCGCTCGATTTACAACCCCGGCTCTGGCCGGGGGTGAAAGTTGTCGCGTTCACCGCGCCGTGGACGACCTTCAAACACAAATACCAGCTTTGGCGCTGGCCGTTGTTGGAAATGACCCGTTTGCACTGGAGGCTGGCGGCGGAACGGTTTGAATTCGGCCTCTCCGCGCGCTGGGACCCCCGGGATCATTTGCTTTTGAAACTATTCGCCGCGAAAAACCGGCTGGGTTTCCCGCGCCTGCACAGCCGGATTCTTTTAACCCAGCCGCTCGCGCGGCCCGAACCCCAGGCGCACCGTTACGAATCCTGGCGGGTTATCGCGTGCGCGCTGAACCTCCAGCTTCCGCCCCGCGATAAAATCTCCCTGCCCGCCGTGCAGGGCCGCGAAACGGTTTTGATGCACACGGGCGCCGGACAACCCGTCCGCGTGTGGCCGTTGGAACATTACCAGCGGCTCGCGGCGCGTTTGCGCCGGGAAAAAATTCAAACGCAAATTGTGTGCGACCCGAACCAACGCGCCTGGTGGTTGCGCGCCGGCGAGGCGAAGGTGGCGACGCCGTCCACCGTGTCGGAATTGCTGGCGTTGATTGATCAAGCGGGGGCCTTCATCGGCAATGATTCCGGCCCCGGACATCTGGCAGCCTTATGCGGCGTGCCAACCTTTACCATTTTCGGGCCGCAATTGCCGGAGTGGTTTGCGCCCCTGCCTCCGGTGGCGGAGTGGATCGAAGGCAAGGCCTGCCCTTACAAACCGTGCTCGGATTATTGCCGGTTCCCAACGCCGCATTGTTTGTGGAACACCAGCGAGGACGAAGTTGGGTTGCGAGTGGAAAAATTTGTCCGAATGCAATTGTAAAGCGATGCTCGAAAGTTCAGGCACATCCGCCTGGTTACAGCCGGTTCCACCAGACAACCGTGGGTTTTACTGTGTGTAAATGGAACAGCCCGTCGGTCTCAATGGAAAATGTTCGGCGGTGACAATGAAACGGATGGGCGGTGAGGTTGGTTTTTTTTCCACGGAGTTGCGATCCACGTGTTCAATGATATACGGCGGACGCTGTTTCACTTCATGGATCCGGCCAATGTATTCGCCAAGGATTCCCAGGCAGATGAGCTGGAGTCCGCCCAAAAAGAAAAGCCCGACGGCCAAGGTCGCAAAGCCGGGCAGGTTGTAGCCGACAAAAATTCGTTGGAGGTCAGCGACCTTTGGCAAAGCCGGAGGCTTGAGATAGCGTGAACCGCTCAAAGCGGTTGTTCAGGATTGGGAGGCGCTCAAAGCGCCACCATCTCCAGTTGTTCGAGGCGTCGGTCTTTTTTTCCTGGTCTTGGATATACTGGTGCACGGCAGCCTCGTTCTTGCCGACCGTTAATACCCAATAACCTCCTGCCCAAAAATGCTGGCCGACGAAATTCCTCCGACGTGGCTGGCAAGGCCAATTCTGCTCGGAGCGCCACCTCGGAGGTAGCTTGCGTCCAAAAGGCGGGTTTGAGGCCGGGGCCCTAGGCTCCATGCTGTCCCGGTTCGCTTTCGATTTCAAATACCGCGGAACTCTTTGACTGCAGACACCACTTGGGCTTGGTCTGCCTCCTTGAGATCGTTATAGAACGGGAGACGAACGAGGCGATCACTAAGTTGTTCTGTAACCGGGCAATCGCTTGGCTTCCCACCGAAGCTCCGGCCCATGGGCGAGAGATGGAGCGGCAGATAATGGAACACGCTCAGAATGCCGCGCGACTTGAGATGGGCGATGAAAGCCTGCCGTTGCTCCAACGACGGCAGCAACAGGTAATACATGTGGTAGGCTTGCTCGCAATGCGCGGGCACAACCGGACAACGAATCCCGCGTTGCTCCGCCCATTCCCTCAGGCAGGTGTCGTAGTATTCCCAAATCCGCTTCCGATGGGCCTGGATGGTCTGCCACATTTCCAGTTGGCCATACAGAAATGCGGCCAAAACGTCGCTCATGAGGTAACTGGAGCCGATGTCCACCCAGGTGTATTTGTCCACTTGTCCGCGGAAGAAGAGACTCCGGTTGGTGCCTTTCTCTCGAATGATCTCCGCGCGCTCAATGAAGCGTTTATCGTTTATCAAGAGCGCCCCTCCCTCGCCACAAGTCACGTTCTTGGTCTCATGAAAACTCTGGGTGGCAAGGGAGCCGAACGTGCCGAGCCAGCGGCCCTTGTATTTTCCGAATAGCCCGTGTGCGTTGTCTTCCACCACAGGAATCTTGTGCCGGCGAGCGATTTCGAGGATCGCGTCCATCTCGCAGCCCACCCCGGCGTAATGCACCGGCACGATTGCTTTCGTGCGCGGCGTAATCAGCGTTTCCAGTTTGGTTTCGTCGAGGTTTAGTGTGTCCGGATGGATGTCGGCGAACACGATGCGGGTGCCGCGCAGGGCAAAGGCGTTGGCGGTGGAAACAAATGTAAACGAAGGCACAATGACTTCGTCACCCGGTTGCACATCGAGCAACAGCGCGGCCATTTCCAAGGCGTGCGTGCATGAGGTCGTGACCAGCGCCTTCGGCACGCCCAGCGTCTGCTCCAGCAAGGCATGGCATTTCTTCGAGAAAGCCTGGTCCCCGGCAATCTGCCCAACGGACATCGTCTTGAAAATGTATTCGAGTTCCCGGCCGAGCAAAGACGAACGGTTGAAGGGTATCGGACTGTGACCTTCCGGCGCGATCTTCGCGCCGGTCGCGGTCCACTCGGAATTATCTGGCATGGTCAATTTGCTTTTTGAAACACACCGAGAATGGAAGTGCCCCAAGGAAAGGGCAACCAAAATCCGAGCGGCGTCTCCAAATCGAAGATGAATTCCAGAAGCCAGTTGACCGGCGCGGCGGGCACGCGATGTGTGCGCCTCGCCATTGCGCAAAGCTCTTCCGGACTCATCTGCCCCACGGAAGGATGCTTCAGCCGGCTCAGCCACAGCAGCGGGCTGAGAAAGAACATGAAATACCGGGCCAACCGAAGCTGCAAACCCGCCTTCTCAGCAAGTTGAACGAAGTCACCCCGGGAATACCGCCGGGCATGGTGTGCCAGATCGTCGTTGTAACTCCAAAACATGTTCAACGCCGGCGTCGTCACAAAAACCAAGCCACCCGGACGCAGTGCCGCGCTCACTTGGCTCAAGGCGTCCGCGTCCTGCGGAATATGTTCGATCACGTCCAGCAGGAAGGCCACGTCCCACCGGCCCTGCCACCCCAGGTTCAGCAGGTCGATCTGATAACGCCCGATTCCCGTGCCAACCACCGGCCCGGCCAGTTCCAGCGCGCGCAAGGAGGAATCTCCCAATGCAAGTTCACTGAACGCGCGCGGTAACCGCCGGTTCAGATAACTGATCCAACCGCCGCACCCACCTCCCAGGTCGATGGCGCGCAGACCATCCGGCCGGCCCGGCATGGCTCCCAGTTGATCCTTCAGAGCGCGCAGCAGAAAGCGATGTCGCCCCTGATACCAGAAGTGCCGCGATTGCATGTCGCAAAGAATATCAAACCCCGCTTGGTCGTATTCCTCGTCCCGATGGCAGACCGGTTGCCCGGGAACATAAATCCCGCCCGCATTCTGCTCGTAACCATGCTCAAGCGGGGCGGCGCTCATGACTGATGTTCCCCGGCGGCGAACTTAGACGGGCACCTGAGCCAAACGCATTCCGCAGCAGCGAATCGCGCTCCCAACTGCGAGTAGATGTTCACGACCGCCGTGTTGTGCACGCTGAAGGAGGCGAATCCGATGCGGGCACCGCGCAGGGCAAAGGCGTTGGCGGTGGAAACAAATGCAAGCGAAGGCACAATGACCTCGTCACCCGGTTGCGCATTGAGCAACAGCGCGGCCATTTCCAGGGCGTGCGTGCATGAGGTGGTGAGCAAGGCCCGGGCCACGCCCAGCACCTGTTCGAGAAACGAGTGGCAGTTTCTCGAAAATGTCTGATCACCGGCAATCTGGCCGATTGTCATAGCCCGGAAAATGTATTCCAGTTCCTTCCCCAGCAGGGATGACCTGTTAAAAGGAATTGTGCGCGTTTCAGGCATGGGGTTTCCAATATCCATTATCCATTGGAAGTTTGCTCCGTTTGGGGCCACTGAAACCAGCGGTGATGCCAGAGCTGCATCGACTGGGTCACGAAGCCGCATTTCTGATAAACCCGTTGCGCCGGCAGGTTCCGGCCCTGGGTAACGACAAATGCTTGATTGATATGCCCGGTGGAAAACCAACTCAAAGCGGCCTTCACCAGCCGTCCTCCAAACCCTTGACCTTGCGCCGGGCCATCCACGCCCACCAAATCGATCTGGCCGGTTTGGCTGTTGACGCGCCGGCAAGCGATATACCCCATCGGTTTGCCTTGGAATTCGGCGATGAAGACCTTCCCTTCCGCGTTGGCGCAGCTCTTTTCAATCCAAGTTTCGAACAGCGCTCGGCTGCGCGGCCGGGGAAAATGCGGATCGAAAAAGAATCGTGAATCTTGATGTATTCGACCGGCCATGTCCCGCAACGCCTGCAAGTCGTCGGGCCGAAAGGTTCGGACCCCCTTTTCAGCGGGCAAAGGCGATTGGTGTGCGCTGGCAAACCAGCAGTTTTCAAGCGTGACGCGAATGTCAACCAATTGAAATTCGTGCCGGGCTGTCAGGCGGGTGGTTTCGCTGTCGTCCGGGTCCGCAAGGAAATAGATGCAATCGATCCGGTTCGCGCGGCACCAATCCAGGATGAATGGCATCGCCTCCGGCGTCAATCGGTTCGGGGTCAGCCGGCCAATCCGCAGGTTAAAGAATTGGGAATCCCATTCCAGGAAGCGGCAACAACCGGGATCGAACATGTCTGGCATCAGCCTTCGAAAGTTTTGCAGTGAACCGCGTACGTGGGCCGTTCCATCATGCGAAAATGCATTCTGGCCAAATACTCTCCAATAATGCCTATCGCAAAAAGTTGGGCTCCCGAAAAAATGGCGATAATCGAAGCCAGGAAAGTAAACCCCGGGACGGTCGTGCCCTGCAGGAAGAAACGTCCCACCGCGTATGCCAGCACACCCAGTCCAAAAAGCGTGCAAAGAAACCCGCACAGGCTGGCGAACTGTAGTGGCAGAGTGCTGAACCCCGTCAACATGTTTATGGCGTGCCTGATCAAACTGCGAATCGTATAGTTGGAGGAGCCTTGGTGCCTGGAATCGTGTTCCACCTTGATGAAACTAAAACGCGTTGTCCCCCAGGTCAGCAAAACATCTATGGAGACAAAGGGGCTGTGATAGTCAACAAACGCCTCGCGTATGTGCGTCCGAAATGCGCGGAAGGCCGATACAAAGCGGGCGGTCTCCGCGCCCATCGCATTCTGCAAGGCCAGTTTTGTCAATATCGAAGCCATATTGCGCCACAAACTGTGTTGTTCCTTCCGAGGCGCGCCATATACAACGTCAAAGCCGCGGCCCAACTCCGCAAGCAGATGGGGGATTTCCTCCGGCGGATTCTGCAGGTCATCATCCATGGTCACGCTGGTTTTATAGCGCGCAGCCCGTATTCCGCACAACAGCGCGTTGTGTTGGCCGTAGTTGCGCATCAGATTGATTCCGCGCACCCAGCCGTGGCGGGATGCCAGTTCACACACAACACGCCAACTGTTGTCGCGGCTCCCGTCGTTGACCAGAACCGCCTCGAAGGGCGTTCCGCAGCCCCGCAGAATGGGGTCGAGTCTCTCCACCAGCTTCGGCAAAACTTCGGCGCTGTTGTAAACGGGTACGATTATGGACAAACCATCTGGCAGCTCATTCATATGGAGGTCCAGAAAACCACAAGTGGTCGCGCAGCACTCCGCCCCCATGCCCATGCGGTAGCTTGTTCGAAATCAGGTCTTTCAAAGTGTCATTTGGCTCACGCATAGGAACTTAAGCGTGCAGCTATGTTAGGAGTAAAACGTGGGCAGTCAAGTTCAATCCCGGCCAAGCCGCTGGCAAGGGGTCCCCGACAGTTGTTCATACAGTTCCTTCAGTTGCCGGCCTACCATTAGCCCCGTGAGCGGTTTAGGCGGCGGTTTGAGCGACGGAGCCTGGTCGTAAAATATCCGCAGGTATTCAGCCGTGCGTTCCGGCGATGCGATGGGACAGCACATGGCGTGTTCCCCAAATGTGCTCCGCGCCCATGGCAAATCGGTCAGCAACAAGGGACAGTCGCGGGCGGCGGCTTCCAGCGCGGACAAACTCAAACTTGCCATGGTGCCTGGCAAAACAAAGCCACGTGCTTCCCGGTAAATTCCGGCCAATTGACTCCAGTCCGAAAGGGCGCCTTCATGGCGGACGATTTGAGGATGTTGTTGGGACAAGGCGAAGAACCGTTGTGCGTAAAGGTCGGATTCAGAGCAGGTTTTTCCGATCACCCAAATGGGAATTTTCGCGAAAACGGCAGCCGCGTCTCGTGGGGGACAATTTCTCCTTGCCAGGTGAGATTTGCCAGCTTTACAGTGTGGCAGCATGGGTCGTTTATTATCGAAATACAGCAACGCTTTTCTGGTCATCGGCATTTTACTTTTGATTCTGGGATTGCGCATTTTCATCGGCATCCGCTTTGTCGCCGAGATTCCTCAAATCGACGACAACCCGACGCTTCTCTGGTTGCAGAAGTGGTCCCAGGGCATTCATGACTGGGGATTTATCTGTCACCGGAATAATGGCCATCCGATGGTTCTCTTTTATCTCGCCAGCTTGGGACAATACCTGCTGAACGGCTATTGGGACGGGCGGCTCGATTTCCTGGTTTATGCGTTCGTTTACACAGCTTACGCCGCTGTCGTGATTATGACCTTTTGGAATGTCCTGACGCCTCGCGATCGGGGCTGGCTTCTCGCCCTTATTTTTGTGCTCTTCGCAGTCCCGTTTGCGGGCTATCGCATCGCCTGGGGCCTTCTTTGGCCGGGCGCGGCGATGATGATTTTCTCCCTATCCGCCTTGTATTTGGCAGCTTATCGCGGTCAAAGTTGGAGCGCGGTTATTTTCATCTCCATCCTCACAGCCCTCGCTTCCGTCAACATTTCCGCGGGATGCCTGGCTGGCTTCATGGTTGCCGCGCTGACGCTGTTCCGCGCGGCCTTGGCACGACGACTCACCGGTCAGGACGCGGCCGTCTCGATTATTTGCCTCGCGATCTTTCTTGTCCAGTATTTGACTATGTCAGGCGGTGGCAAAGTAGGTTTTCTGGAAGGCATCAATGCCTTTCTCAAGGCGCTGGCTTGGCCGGTCGTCTTCATTCCGGGCATCGGTGTGCTGACGCTTGTGCTGCTGGCGGGATTGGTTGCCGCCCAGATTTTTTCACCCTCCTTCCGCCAGAGCAATGTCGCTTTCATTACCGGCGTGGGAGGGCTGACTTTCCTGTTCTCCGTCGCAACGGGCGCCTTCCGAGGGGAGAACCAGAACATGGGCATGCCCTCCGGCCACTACACGGATTATTTTATGATGTTGCCCCTCATCTGCGGGGTGGCCCTCTGTCTGCTTTATCGCGGTTCCACTGGACGTTACCGGGTAGGATGCGGAATCTTTGCCTATGTTTGGCTTTGCCTTCAGATTTTCGGATTTTCAGTTCATATTTTTTATCGCGTGATTCCGTTCATGGCGCGGGAGTCGGGCGAGTGGCCCCAGGCTTACAAGCAGGTCCAATTTCGCGATCTGATTCGGGGCGTTGCGGACATTTCTGCCACCCCGAAATACTCGGAGGACTTTGGCTTTACCGGCGAGATGCTTGAGGTTGTCCGGGGCAAAATGCCGATGCCGGCCATGACGATCCCCATGATCACGGGCTTTCCTCTCCAAGCGGGAAGCCAGGGCACGTATGTCGTCGGCGGCTATTATCCCTTCTATCAGCCGCGGCCCGCTCAACTTTATTGGGGAAGCTTCGATCCCAAAAACCCGGCGGTAACCACCAATAAGTGGTTTCTTTCCGGCCCGTTTAAGCCCCAGGTGAACTATCTCACGGTCGATCTGCTCGTCGATAAGAAGTCACGGTTAAGCAATTACCGTCTTGATGGCTTGCGGTTGACTCTCGTGGATGAAACCACCGATCGGCGGGATGAATTATTGCCGCGGCTGGCTCATACGTTCCCATATGTGTTTCGGGATTGGGAACTGGTTTATGTCAGGGTGACGCCGGGAGATGAATACCGGATCGAGTCATACGTTGCCCTTCCGAAGCAGTGGATCGCATTCGGCGAACCCTTTGAATCGGGCCGCCTGACGCCTCTTATCGTGGGCGTCAGCCAAAGCGGCAAGCTGCTGTGCTTTTGCGGTGTGGGTTTGCTCGCACTCGTTCTGGGTTTGAACTGGTTAAGCAACTCGCAGTCGAATATAGCTTAAGGACCGGCGGCGACTTTCCCATTCCGCCATGACGCCGAGGGAAGCAACAGCGTCCCGCCAGCAGCCAGAAACGCGGGTTCAAAAAATTGTTCCAGCCGGAAAACTCATCGTTTTTTGTAATCTCCGCAGCTGAAGTATTTCTCCAGCCAGAGGTAGGGGCAGATGAAGAAGTAGCGGCTGCCCATTTCCTTGATTTTCAACTTCGGCTCGCCAAAACGCCGGAATGGTTTGCGCCGCTGCATCCGGCTGCGGAATAGATCGAAGGCAAAGCCTGTCCTTACAAACCCTGCTCGGACGATTGCCGGTTTCCGACGCCGCATTGTTTGTGGAATATTGGCGAGGAAGAAGTTTGCGCGCGCGTCAAGAAGTTCATTGTCAAGAATCTGCAATCTGGTTGAAAGCGACCCGCCGCACCCATTGCAGATGCCTTTTCCAAGCAGGTCGTATGACGGGCATCATTGGCGATTTGACGCAACGAATTCCGGTTTGGGAGAAACGCCGTCGTCTGGATTTTTCTTCCTCACCAAACCTCGCAAGTATTTCTGTGCCGGCACTTCAAATGTCTTGAAAAGACAAATTGAAACAAATTGTGTCAAGATGAACAAAGCCAGTGAGACTACCACCATGGACAATGGAGTAGAGACGCTGATGTGGAAATGCCCAAAAGCACCTTTGCAGATGCGAATAAGCAGATCATGTATCAAATAAAAGGCATAACTGCTCATCCCGAACAACACCATCCAACGATGCGATAGAAATTGCGCGATCCGTCCTTGGCCGTAGGCAAGTCCATAAATCAACAGGGCGGCTCCCGGTGCGCTAAGGAATCCAAGACTCAAAAATTGCGGCGCCCGGCTATTGCCCCAAAGAGACAAGGCTAACAGGATAAATCCGCCGGCTACACCAAGATTGATGTGGGTCTTGGAAGGAGTGCCACCTTTGAGATAGCAGACAGCGGTTGCCACACCCACGAGGAATTCCGGCACCCGCGCCGGCGCGAAACGTGCAGGCCAAGCCGATGCCTGTACTGCCCAAAGCCCTCCCGTCACTGCCAGGACAATGGCCGCCAGCCATCCCAGTATGACGGCATATATGGGGCGCTTGCCAGAGAGCCCCTGCCAGATCAAGAGGGGCGCAAGCAGGTAGAAAAACATTTCACAACTGATGCTCCATCCCGGCACATTGAAATGGTCGGTTGATCTCAGTTGATCGAGAGGCAAAATGCATTGCAGGAGGGTTAATTGCATTGCCAGCGATCCCCAACTCCAATCTCTATGATGCCCGATCAATTCAATGGGAATGGACAATAAAAGTGTCAACAGGTAGAGCGGGTAAATTTTCGCCAAACGATCCCAAATGAATCTGGCGTAATTCCCAAAACTCATTCCATTGCCAAAGAGCCGGGCATAATTGTATGTCAAAATAAAGCCGCTCAGAACAAAAAAAATCGCCACCCCGAAATTGCCGAGGTTGAGGTTGGGGGCCATCCATATTATTCCGGGCCAGAGTGAGACATGCGACAGGAAAACAAAGGATGCCGCGAGAAAACGAATGCCGGTCAAAGCCGGAAGCTCAGGGGCTTTCATGCGGTTTGTGCTAAATCATTTTCACCCCATTTGAACATGACCGATTATGTTCAGAAAACCTTGGGAAGGCAAAATAAAGTTCAAACACCCCGGCCAAACCGAATGTGCTCGTTGGCGTTCCAAATTCACCAGATCGAAAAGACTCCGAGCCGCCCGGCCTGGGGCTCGATTCAAAGCTACAGCCGGTTCCACCAGATGGTCGTGGGCTTGGGCACGTCGAAGCGTACCCGGCGCTCCGGGCTTTGCAGCGTGTAAATGGAATAACTCGTCGGCTTCAATGAAAAGTGTCCGGCCGCCAGCCGGCGCAGGCGGTGGTGGACAATCCAAACCGGCTTGAGCGCCCGCACCCAACCGGGCGCCATGGCCGCCTTTTCCTTTTCTTCACGAATCGCATTGGGCTTTAAATTCATGTTCTCACCGGTGTCGGTGAAGGCGGAAGTGAAACGATGGCAGACAGCCATCGGCACGCGATTTTTCATCAGCGCCCGCACCCAGTGAAAATCTCCGAGATCGCGCCAGCGCGGGTCGAAGAAGATGCTGCGCTCGTGAATGACCCGCCGCCGGACAAAAATCGAACTGGTCAACGCCAAAAAACGGAACCAGCAACCTTGCGGATGCGGCACCAGCGCGGGGCGATGGCAGATGTATTTCCCCGCGCCGTCGGCGACGACACTCCCGGCGAGGGCGACTTCGATTTTGGGATGCGCTTCAAAAAAGTCATGAACAGTTTTGAGCGCGCCGGGTAGATATTGTTCATCGCAGTTCAGGTAGGCGAGAATGTCGCCTTGCGCGCGCCGATAACCGCGGTTGACGGCGTCATACATCCCGCCGTCCTTTTCAATGAAGGCCTTCACGCGACAGTCGTGCGGCAGCCAGTTCTGCGTGCCGTCGTCCGAGCACGAGTCCTGTACGATGTGCTCGAACTCGACGCCTTCCTGGTCGGCCACCGAGGCGATGCAGAGCTTGAGCCAGTTGGAACTGCGGAAACTTGGCGTGATGATGGAGAATTTCATGCGGATTTATTCCCGCGCCGGCTAAAGGTCCTTGCGGCGGATTTTGAGCTTGATGGCTCCCGGAATCGCCCGTTGACTGACCAGGACCAGGTAGCCGCCTCCGCCGGCGCCCGACAGTTTCCACCCCAGGGATTTTCCGGCGTATTGTTTGATGGCGGTCCGGACGTTGCGGTCCATCATTCTTGGAAACATGCTGATTTGCGCCTCGAACGAAGCGCGCACCTGTCGTCCAAATTCCTTCTCGTTCCGGGATAAAATGGCCCGCCAGCAACCATCCGCCGCAGCGGCGAGAGCGCGAACCCGCGCGGGTGTGACCCGGGTGTCCTGGCGAACCCGGAACCCGGACTTGCGCGGCCCCAGCGTGACCAGATGGAGGCGCTCTTCAATCCAGCGCAGGATTTCCTCGTCATCCACCGATGTAATCTTGTTGGGCCAGTATTCGCCGCTGTAGTCCAGGCGGTTCAATCCCGGATAAACGATGCCGATGGAATCCTGGGAGCCGGAAAATTCCCGGGTGCCGGGCGGGTTCTCGTAGGAAAAGAGCATCCGGGCCGTTTTCTCCCGGTCCCCGCCGGGAAGATCCGTCTGCCACAACTCGATGGCCCTCCGCCGTGAACTGGAGGCCATGCCGCTGCGTTCGTTGAACTCCATCGTCGGCTCCACCGAAATGGTCAGCACCGGCCCGGCTCCGTGTCGGGATACAAACGCCTGGTCCAGCCAGCCGCCGGCAAGGTCGAGGCGGTAAGGGATCCGACATTCCTTCCTTAAACTGGTTGTGGATCGGGCGGGGAGATGCTCCCGCGGATCGCGCCTGAGGACGACATATTCAATGTCAAGGCGCTCGCACAGTTGCGCCTTGGCGGGCGTGTTACCGTCCTCGTTCACCACGAAGAAGGCGGGCGAAACCCGCCGCAACTCCTTCAGGAAATCCATGATGCCCGAACCGCTGTTGATGTAGCACGCTTTCACGTGTTTCAACGCTTCGAGCAGGTATTTGCGTTCTTCCTGCGTGGTCACCGGGTAACGGCCTTTCAACTCCTTGACGGTCCGATCCGAGCCGATGCCCACATGCACCTCGCCAAGTTCCGCCGCTTCTTCCAGAAAACGGATGTGCCCGCTGTGCAGCATGTCGAAACAGCCAGTGACGAAAACTTTCTTTTTTGGCATAAAGGAATCCCCGGATTCAGCCAGGGGAAAACCGGCCCGGTTGAAACCGTTTTCCCCGGCAACGCTTCATCGGGCGCGAAATGATAAATTCACTTCACCGGCTGCAACCAGCAAATTGTTCCCGGTTCGCCACGGTCGTTTTGCCCGCTACGGCCGGGTTCGACCTTGGCAGATGAAGGGGGGCCGAAGTTTCATTTTCGTATTGCCTCGGCCCCCCGTCACATCCGGTTCCACCAGATTCCCGTGGGTTTGGGCACATCCAGACGCACGCGTCGTTCCGGACTTTGCAGTGTATAAAAGGAGTAGCTCGCGGGTTTTAAGGAAAAATGACCGGCGGCCAGGCGACGCAGGCGGTGATGGGCAATCCAGACTGGTTTTAATGCCCGCACCCAACCCGGGGCCATGGCCAGAGTTTCCTTGGTTTCCTGGATTGCGCGGGGACTGAGACACAGGTTGTCACCCGTGTCGGCAAAAACGGACAGGCAACCGTCCATTTCCATCATCGGCACCTTGTTTCTCAACAACGCCCGAGCCCAATGGAAATCTCCGACCACCCGCCAATGCGGGTCGAAGAAGATGCCGCGCTCGTGAATGACCCGCCGCCGGATGAAAGTCGAACTGGTCAACTGCGAAAAACGAAACCAAATGTGGTGCGGATGCGGCATCAGCGCGGGGCGATGGCATACATAATTGCCGCCTCCGTCCACAACCACGGTGCCGCCGAGTGCCACTTCCGCCTGCGGATTTTTCTCGAAGAATTCCTGCACCGTCTTGAGCGCGCCGGGCAGATATTGTTCGTCGCAGTTCAGGTAGGCGAGGATGTCCCCTTGAGCGCGCCGATAACCGCGGTTGATGGCGTCATACATCCCGCCGTCCTTCTCGATGAACGCCTTCACGCGCGGGTCGCGCGGCAGCCAGTCCTGCGTGCCGTCGTCCGAGCACGAGTCCTGCACGATGTGCTCGAACTCGACGCCTTCCTGGTCGGCCACCGAGGCAATACAGAGCTTGAGCCAGTTGGAACTGCGGAAACTCGGCGTGATGATGGAGAATTTCATCGGCGGGACTTTGCACCTTCGAGCGGGGCTGAGACAATGACGAAGATGGCCGTTTGCATAAAGCGTCAGGCAACGGTTACCTACTCCGGTACAATAAGCTTGCCTTCGACAGTCGCTCTTGCCGGAGCATGGGCTTGCAGCCAGTCGGCAACGGCTTGTGTGCGGTTGGTGATTTCGCCGCGGAGAATGGCCTCGATCAAGCTGCGGGTTGCCACGGTGTTGAAGGGTTGCGAGTAAACAGCCGGTGCATTGGTTCCCGGAGGGTTGACCAAAAAAGGCACACGGTAGTCACGCTGGCCATCATATTCGCGGGAATAACGCCAGGAATGGTCGGCACTCACGATAATCCAGGTGCTCTCCCATTCACCTGATGTTTCCAGGGCGTGGCGCAGTTTTTCCAGTGTCCGGTCCGCCAGCGCGAGATTATTGAAGTATCCAGTCGCCGTGTCCATTTTGCGCGCGGTAAATTGATTTTTATCGCGCAGATAAATTCCAGGCCCATGGGGCGGAAACATGTGTAAAAGTATCAACCCGTAAGCTGAGTTTGTCACCAGAGAGGTGGATTCTGCCAGACATTGTTGATACATGGGCACCACATCTTGCCGGATTTGTATCGAACCGGTCAGGCACCGAATCTGTCCCCACATGGCGGCGCCAAACGTCGAGGCGCGTCCTCTTTCATAGACTGGAAACGGACGCCAGAAACAGTAATTCAGATCCTTGCCAAACAGCCTGGTATAGGGCAGATACCATCCGACCACGGCGGTATTCACTCCCATCTCGCGCGCGGTTGAGAAAACGGACGGTTGCCGGCTGCACCAATAGGTTCCATTTGTAATCACGAACTGAATGGCCAGGTCGGAACTGTTCGTGAGTATCGCCTTGGAAATCCTGTAACCGAGAATCAAACTGGGCATTGAAGTAATGGTGGAGTCGGCCGGGGAATTGGCATCGGTGGCGCTCAACGATTCCCCCCGCCAGCGATCGAACTCAGGCAACTCCAGACCGGCGGGACGCTGGTCGAAAATCATGCGATAGTCCGCCTCGTCAAAAATAATCCAGACCACGCGCGGCTGGTCTTTACGAACCGGGCCGGGTGGCACCAGGTGAAACATGTCTGGCTGCCCCGGCAAATGAAGGATGCCGAGAGATAAAAGAATAATCCTGGCCAGAGTATAAACCGCCAGCGGCGAAAGAACGGCCACCCCAATGGTGGCGATTCTGGCAATCAGCCGGTGCTTCCATATTATCAAGGCGCCGATTATGGCAGCGATAAACATGCCTGCGGGCTGGTGCAGCAGGAAGGTCAAAGTGTGTTGTGAATGCGTTTGGATGTGGACAAAAACCGGCATACACAGCAGGGCCAAAAAAAGCAGATGAACGATCAGATGAAACCACTGATTCTGCCAGCGACGCCACGCGCGCAGCACCAACCAGAAGACTGCGGCCAGCCAGAAGATGTTTGCCAGCATGGCCAGGAGGGTGGCTTGGTTGAGGGGGAGCCTGGTGAAAAAGCCAAAGCCTAGTTTGCTAAACAGGCGATACCACACGCTGACGAAGCACCAATTTGCCAGCGACACGGCCACGATGCCGTCCTTGATTTTGTGTTTCAGTGCCTGCGGCAACGGGACGGTGCCCTCGTACTGCTCCGCCGGCGGCGCGGTTTGTGGGGGCGCGCTCAATTTCCATCGCCCTTTCGCTTCAGACAATACATCCGGCGCTGTGTGCCCGGCAGCGCGAGCGACCGGACAATTTCAAAATACGGCGTGCAAGCCTGTTCAAACATTTTCATATCCAATGCGGCATGCAAATGTTCGCGCCCGCGCGTCAAGCGGCGGAACATTTCATCTTTGGGATCAACCAGCTCAATCACAAGTAACGAATTGGTTACATCATAAGCCAGCCGCAGAATTTCCTCAAGCGGAATCCGTTCCGTCACCAGCAGATGGTGAAT
>Ga0181536_10000493_pt1 | contig 47774 bp, 42 predicted proteins | sample PEATcosm2014_Bin_41_FD_121105 | JGI IMG/M metagenome (GOLD analysis project Ga0181536, IMG submission 121105) | Peatland microbial communities from MTU Mesocosm Facility, Houghton, MI, USA - PEATcosm2014_Bin17_60_metaG | ecosystem: Environmental > Terrestrial > Soil > Wetlands > Peat | place...
ACGTTGCTCGACAAGATCTGCCGCCCAACCACGATTCTGGCTTCGAACACGTCTTCGCTCAGTATTACTGAAATCGCCAGCGTCACCTACCGCGCAAAAAAGTGTGTCGGGATGCACTTTTTCAATCCCGTGCACAAAATGAAGCTGCTGGAGATCGTGCGCGGCCTGGAGACTGATCAGCCCACGGTCGATGCCTGCGCCGAGGCTGGGCGGCGCATGGGCAAGGAAGTGGTGGTGATCAAGGAATCGCCGGGCTTCATCACCAGCCGCATCAACGCCCTGATCGGCAACGAAGCGTTCTACATGCTGCAGGAAGGGATCGCGTCGGCGGCAGACATTGATAAGGCGCTGAAATTGGGCCTGAATCATCCCATGGGGCCGTTCGAGTTGGTGGATCTGGTTGGACTCGACACGCGCCTGAGCATTTTGGAATATCTGCACAAATCGCTCGGAGAGAAGTATCGTCCAGCGCCGTTGCTGGTGCAGTACGTGAAGGCAGGACGGCTCGGACGAAAGTCGGGGCGCGGGGTGTATGAGTATCAGGCAGCAAGCGCCGCCCAGCCAACTCTAACCGGCAGATCGGATGTAGCTGAAACCCGGAAAGACTAGGTGCGGCCGAAATTCAAGCCGGCCAGCCCAGCGGCCTTTTCCTTCTCGATCCCCTTGCTCGCCACCATCACGTGAAAGCTCTCGCCCATGCCCGCGGGAGTGACCAGATGTTTGAGTTGCAGGGCGACTTTCGCGCGCTCCTGCGGCAGGCGGCAATCTTCAAAAGCATCGGCAAACTGATTGGCCTCGCCGATGCCCATCAGAAACTGCGACTGCGTTAAGAGCTTCTGCACGTGCATTCCTCGCTCTTCCGCGACAGTTGCGAGCGCGGTGAAGTTCACATCAGCAGTGATGTCCTGCTCACCGGGAGCCTCGTAAGGATTCGCGCTGACCGAATGCTGACGAATGGCCTTCAGCGTTCCACGATGGCGTCCAGCAAGTTGCTCTGCACGCGTGTAGCCGTAGTCAATCGCGATGAAGAAGCCCTGGTGAATCTCGCCTGAGACCTGTCTTGCGTATTGCTGCGCCGCTAACGGAACTTCGACGCGTTCTCCGGCTTCGGGATGAATCGAGTAACGGTCGAGGAATTCGAGTTCCACCGCCGACGCTGGAACCCAAGTCTCCATAAAGCGACCGTTCTGTGAGCCAACGCGGAGTGAACCGTGCGAACTGACGATTTCGACCGGTAAAGCATCAAAGAATTCGTTGGCAAAAACGATGCTCGGGATCGCGCCGGCAAAAGCCCCGCGCCCTGGGTTCTCGCTCGGCGCCATTACCGCGTCCGGCGGGGCAGCTGGATTTTGGGTGGCGCAGCGCTTCAGCGCTGCGATATGCGGTTCGCTTTGAGTTTGGGCTTCAGCCCCTGAGGGTCCGCCCCTCTCGGCTTGGGAAAGATCGTCCATGAGCACCGCTTTCCCTGCCGCGATGTGCCTACTCAGAGTCTGTTCAACATGCCCTCGCAACGCCGGTGAGCTTTCGACCAGAACATAGCGTAGAGCGCGAAAAAAATCCGGAAACTTCTTCTCCGACCAGTCCAGCGCATCCTGCGCGAAAAGGCCGCGGCCCGGACCCAACTCTTTCACCGTGATTGTTTCAGGACAGTTCAGAACGCGCCAGATCTCTTCGAACTGGCGCGCCAGCAGGCGCCCAAAAACGGCGTGCACATCGCTCGACGTGTAGAAGTCCCCGGCTTTACCGAACTGCGCTGCGTGGCGCGAGTAGTAACCGAGTTCGGGATCGTACAGGCACAGCTCCATGTAACGCGAGAAGGGAATGGGCCCACGTTCGCGAATCTCCTGTTCGATCTTCTGGCGGAGTCCGTTCACAGTCCCTTCTTCTGGCGGTCGGCGCGGTCCTGCGGCGTGCGGATGAACATTTCGACGAAATAGTCGTGCAGAGCGTCGTAGAGCTGGCGCTGGAAGCTCCATTCGAACTGGGGGTCATCCAGGTCTCGCGGGTGCAGATCGAAACAGTAAGTGTGCACGGGGATGGACGCGTCCTTGAACTGGATGATGACCTCGACACCCTCGCCCTTGGCGCGCGCGGAGAAATTCAGCAGCGGATGCTCGTAGAGGCGCAACTGAGCGAGGACACGGTCGAGACGAAGGGTGGACGTTTCGGGCACAGAGAATTGTAAAACAAACCATTGACCGGCGTACAGGAATCCTGTACGCTTCTACTGGAGGTAGCTTTTGACCGAAACCACGTATACCAGCCTGCGCCAGAGTCTGGCCTCCGTGCTCGACCGCGTGGCCAATGACCATGAAGTCGTGATCGTGCGGAGGAAGGGTGACAAAAGAGTCGCCATGGTTCCTGCGGATGAACTCGCCGGACTGCTGGAGACCGCGCACCTGTTGCGCTCGCCCAAGAACATGCGACGATTGTTGACCGCAATGCGACGCGCGACGGCGGGAAAGGGCAAGCCGGAGCGGCTCGACAAATTCCGCCGGGAGATGGGTCTTGCCAGCGAAAGTTGATCGGGAAGCCGTATTTCATCCCGAGTTTAGGCAAGATATTCGTTACTGGGTCGAAACGGACCGGAAAATTGCGCTGCGCGCCTTTGAACTCATCGAGAGTATCTTGCGCGATCCATTTACAGGACTTGGAAAGCCAGAGCCTCTGAAATATGTGCTTGCAGGATGCTGGTCTCGCAGACTCACCCAAGAGCACCGCCTGGTGTATCGCGTGAGTGAACGAAGGATTGATTTTCTGCAGGCTCGGTATCACTACTGAACACGGGAATGTCTACTCGTAGCGCAGGGCTTCGATCGGATCCAGCCGAGCGGCTTTGATCGCGGGCAGCATGCCGCTGACGATACCGACGAAACTCAGAATAACCGTAGACCACATCAGCGTAGCGGTATCGATGTAGAGATGCACGTCACCCTCGCTGGCGTTTTCTTCGAACGCGCTCCATAGGGTCAAAGAGCCGACTGACCAGGACACCAGATAAGCGAGCATAACGCCCAATAAGCCGCCCAGGGCGGTGATCACCAGAGCTTCGGCCAGGAACTGAAACAGGATGTGCCAGCGGCGCGCGCCCAGGGCTTTTTCCACGCCGATCTCGCGCGTGCGCTGGGTCACCGACACCAGCATGATGTTCATCAGGCCGACGCCTCCGATGCCCAGCGTGAGCAGGCCGATAAAGCCGAGCAGAATCTTGATGCCGGTTGTGATCACCTGCAAGTCCAAGAGATCGGCAAAGACGTCGAACACGAAGATGGCGCGCTGATCCTTGGGATCGAAGCTGTGGTGGAACGCCATGGAGTCCCGCACGGCTTTCACGACTTTAGCGTGATCGCCTTCGTACTCCATGACGAGTGCATTCAGGTAGTACGTGTTGGCCAGGTCGCTCATCGCGCTGTAGGGAACGTAAACGTGCTCGTTGATATTGTCGTCGCCATTCTGAATCTGGTGTTTGAGGATCCCGACGACCTGATAAGAGATTCCATCGAGGCGAATGTTTTCGCCCAACGCATTCTGACCGGAGAACAGCTTCTTCCGGGCGTCGTAGCCGATCACCGCGACGCGAGTGTGGGTGAAATCGTCGCCTTCGCTGAAAAAACTGCCCTCCGCAACATCCAGCTTGCGCATGCGGCCGTAGCCGGCGTAGACGCCGCTGACGCCATAGTTCGCGCTGCGGGTACCGTAAGCGACCAGACAAGTCTTGGAGGTTTCGGGCGAGAGGCGCTTCAGTAGAGGAACTTCGGCGCGGATGTAGTCGATATCGTTGACCGTAAGCCGCACTTCCGTTCCAGCTTTGGTGCCTCCCGCTTGCAGTTCCGTGCGGCCGGGAAAAATGAATACCAGGTTGGTACCGAAGGATCGAAAGGCGGACCACAATCCGCGTTCGAAGCCGGTGCCGTAAGCGAGCAAAAGCACGACCGTCGCGATGCCCCAGGCCATGCCCAGCATGGTGAGCAGGCTGCGCCGCCGGTTATGGCGCAACGCGTTGTAGGCCTGATGTGCGAGATCGATAATCATGGTTTTGCGATGCAACTAATTGCAGATTGCAGATTTTAGATTGATGATTGAAAATCTGAGTGACCGTTTCCTGATCGCCAATCTGAAATCTGAAATCTGAAATCTGAAATCGTTCTACTCCTGCCGCAGCGCTTCCACCGGAGGCAGCAGCGCGGCTTTACGCGCCGGATAGAGGCCTGCGGCGATGCCTGCGATTGCCAGTGAACCGATTGCGGCCAGCGCTGATGCCGGAATGATTCGGGGCGTATCGAAGCCTTCCGGCGAAGGCAGCATGGCCAGCAATGTCACGAAGCCGATGGCGACGGCTAATCCAATTCCCCCGCTAAAGGCGGTAAGAAACGCCCCCTCGATAAAAAACTGCGTCAGGATGGCGCGGTAGGTCGCACCCAGCGCCTTGCGCAGGCCGATCTCTTTGGTGCGTTCCGTCACCGAGACCAGCATGATGTTGATAATGCCGATTGCGCCCAAGCCGAGGGTCACGACCCCGACCACCCCCAGGAACCAGTCCATCGCATCGAAGATTTTGCCCACGCGCTTCATGTTTTCAATCGTGTCCCAGTCCTCAAAAGCATCCTGCACCGTGGGATCGAAGCCATGGCGGCGCGCGATGATGCGGTGAATCTCGTCCTTGGCCTCGGCGTGCAAGTCTTTGGTGATGGGGCGATAGTTGAGGAATGAGACCGCATCCTCGGAGTTGGCTTTGGTCAGCGGGAACAGATTGCGCATTGTTTCGATGGGAATGAAAATACGTGCATTCGTACCATTGTTGCCATCGCGCCCGACCTTGGCGACCACCCCCACGACGTCAAAATTGATTCCATTGAGCAGAATGGTCGAGCCCACGGCCGGGCGCCCAGGAAACATGTTCTTGAGCAGTTCCCACCCCACCACGGCCACCCGGCGGCGCTCAGCGTTGTCCTCGCTGTTGAACCAGCGGCCCGGTTCCACGGGCACATTGCGAATCTGGTTGTAATCGGGGGCGACGCCGAAAACCTGGCCGTTGGTCGAGCCGTAGTCGCTCACGGCGCGAATATCCTCGCGGTTCAGCACCGGGGACAGGGCCCCCACGAACTGGGCCTCATTACGGATGGCGAGGTAATCCTTGTAGGTAAAGTAATAGAGCTGCCCCGACTGAGTGCTGCCCTCGACCGCCGGGATGCGCCCGGGAAACATGAACATAATGTTTTGTCCGAGGTTGGCGAGTTGCCTTTCCTGACCGCTGCGGAAGCCTTCTCCGAGGCCTACCAGCAGCAGCAGGGAGCCGACTCCCCAGGCAATTCCGAACATGGTGAGGAACGAGCGCAGCTTGTGCGCCCACAGAGTGGCAAGCGACTGCCGAACGATGTCAAGCAGCATGCGCATGGATTGGTTCGCGAAACCTCGCCCCCACGCCTCCGGGGAGGAGCGTGGGGGCCCCGGGTAACGTTCAGGCGAGGGGTCTCAATCCCGCCCAACCATCTGATCAGAGATACGCAGCCGGGCTATCCAAAGTTCCCTGCTGGCATGTAGTACTTAGACCTCGCAAGAGGGAAAAAGGTTAGCCGGGAAGGGCGATTCTCGTGGCCAGCGGGAGCGCATAGGAATCAAGTTTTGCAGTCCGCCTGCCGATATTGCGCACGTAGGCATTGGCCACACCCGGACGTGCAGTGTTGTCGCATAACGAAGTTTTCCCTCGGGACGAGGCGCCGCATGCGCGCGGTGCCAGCCGTCCTAACCAACCCGTCGAGTTTGTCGTGGACTCTAAGAAGCGGCTAATCGTCGTAAGGTTTGGAGGCAAGGTGACGGCCGAGGATATTCGGCTATACGTCGAGCGGTTGCTGGCGAATCCTTCGTTCCAGCCCACCTTCTCGGAAATTGTAGACTTGAGCGCAGTCAAAGAACTCGACCTGCAGGCCGATGACCTCCTGAAATTAGCCGATGAGATCGATCCCTTCTCCGATGAGGCGAAGCGAGCGTTTGTAGTTGAGAACTCGGTTCAGAAGCATGCCGCCCGCATGCATAAAGTTCTGCGCAACCGGGAGAGTATCGAGATTTTCCGCTCTTTCGAAGAGGCGGAGCGCTGGATTAACGGCTGAGGCCAGGCAACAAGCCGGTCTTAGCCTTCCGAGTCGTCCTGGTCGTCCCCGGCTACTGTCTTTCCTTAGGCCGCTCATAGGCCTTCTGCAAGTATTTGCGAGCCTCTTCGAGAGCGCCGAAAGTGTTGTCGTTGGTCTGGAGGGCCTGGCGATATTCGTTGACCGCGCGCTCGCGCTGGCCGGTGATGTCGAAGATTTTTCCGACCATCAGGTGGCTCCAGACTTCGGTCCATCGCGGTTCGCCGTCGCCGTTAAGGGACTCACGGTAGGCATTGGCCGAGGACTGGTAATTTCGCTGCAGGAAGAAGACCTCGGCAATGCGGTAATGGGCGAGCGAGCTGTTCTTGTTGAGATCAAGCGCCTTGTTATATTCCGCGAGCGCGCCCGACAGGTCTCCTTGTTGCTGCGTGGCTTGTCCCCGCAGGATGGAGGCGCGCAACTTCACGTCGCTGGAATTGGTCAGTACGTGGTGGTCGGGATCGACTGAGATGCGCCGCGGGCGGCCGAAGGTTTCGATGGTGAAAGGCGAAGTCGTTCCCACCACATCAATACGCTTGTTTTCCGTCTTTCCGTCGGTGTCAATTCTGATGTCCACCGGCATGCGGAACAGGTCGAGATCCTGGGAGATTTCACCGGTGACGCGGAACCCGGGAAGCTTGTCAGCTCCTTGTGCCGTGGCGGCGGCACCGCCCAGACGGTAGGTGGTGTACTTTACCTTGAATTCGGGCGCGCCGGTCGAGTCGAGCCACTGGGAGAAAAACCAGACGAGTTGGTCGCCGTAATTCTTCTCAGCCGTGGCCTGAAAGTCGGCCATACTCGCCGATTTGCCGGCGAACTGCGTGGCGAAGTCTCGCATGGTCTTGTTGTATTTGTCCTCGCCCAGCACCCAGCGCAGCATGTGCAGAATCATCGCCCCCTTGTCGGTGGCCAGCGACTGAAACTCGGTAGAGAAAATGTCGAGCTTGCTGGCGCTGGACAGAGGCACCGTGTCATAAGCCAGAGCGCCGACCGACATGTCTTTGACCGCTTCTTCCAGGCCCGCCGCTCCCGCTGCGTTCTCGACGTACATCGCCTCCGAATAGCGGGAGAAACCATCGCTAAGCCACCAGTCGTCTTTGGTCGCAGGACTCACCGAAACGCCCCACCACTGATGGGCAATGGCGTTGGCCAGCAGGCGGTAATTGGTCTTTTCCGTGATCGATGTCCCGGCTAATCCGGCGATTTCCGGAGCCCAGGCATAGGGAACGGTGTCTTCCGGTAATTCCACGACATTGAGCTTCTGCGAAGGCGGCAGGCCGTAGAGCGTGATGAAGTATGTGAACTCCTGCACCGCCGTGGTGGTGTAAGCCGGCGCCAGGCTCTGATGCGTAGGCTTGAAGAACACGTGCAAGTCCATGCCGGCTTCGTCGCTTTTGTACTCCTGAAAAACTCCGGCAATGATGGTGCCGGGAAAGCTGGGCTTCGTGGAGACAAAAGTGAACGTCTTGGTGGGCAGCACGCTGGCGTTGGGTTTGTTCGACGCCGCATGTTCGGTGACGCTGGCGGTGCCGCTGCCGATCACGAACATGTGCGCCGGCAGCGTCACGCTGATGGTCGAGGTAAACCGGTTGAGACCGAAGCCACTCACCGGGAACCAGCGCCCGGCATAAAGCAGGTAGCTGGTATCGTCGCCGATGTAGGCCAGCTTGAGGCCGGGCACAGGGCTGTTGTCCGCGTTTTCGAGCTGGCCTTCGTATTCGAAGGTCAGAGTGGTAGAGGCGTCTTTCGACAGGCCCGCAGGAAGCGGGACGCGCACTGTGGAATCCTGGGTGACGCGCTCGGCGGAAAGCGGCTGGTTCTTCTCGTCAACCACCTTGGTGACCCGCAGATCATTGTGCAATTCGAAGACGGCAACGCTCAAATCCTGCAGGGCGGTGAACTTGACCTTGGCGTGAGCCGTGATCTGGTGAAGATGGGGGTCCAGTTCAGCCACGATCTGATAGTCATCCACGCGCAGGTGGGCTTTCTCCGCCGCGCCCCACGCGGGCAGCGCAAGCAGAACCACTAAGGACAGAGTCAGGGAACTCGGGAGGACGCGCAGGAGGCGCCGCAGGTCTTTGGCCATTCAGGAGAATCTCCAGGAAATGATAACCCATTTCCTATGATGAAGATTCTGACGCAAAAGATGCTGGGAGCACAAGCGGAAGGCACGCCGTCGGGGTTTTCCTTCCTCATTTCCTCCGGCGATGCCAGGGCGGGTTCGAGCGGCACCCCCCCGGGTCTAATTCTGGGCCGGTTGCTCGCTGGCGTGGGACGTTACCTTGTGCAGGAAGAACTCCTCAACGACAGCGCCGAATCCTGTTCCTCCAATCCCGATCAATGCATTTTCGAAAGTAAGTGCTACGCCGCGGTTTGAGGCCGGATAATAGACGTTGGAAAGGCCGCCCGCAGCCAGGCTGCCGAGCATGTTTGAATAATTCGGCTGCCAGCGTCCGTTGTCTCCCTTGCAAATAACCGCATTGGCCAGGGCATAGAGGAACCTCGATTTCCGGCTGCCGGTTCCTTTGTAGAAGTAGCGGGGATCCTGTTTGAAGACCGAGGGCAGCATCACGCTTCCGATAAACGTTCCGGACACGATGTCGGCGTAGGTTGCTCCCAGGCGCTTGCCGTAACCCTGCGCGCCCTGGCCATAACCGCTGAACCTGTTGTTAGCCTGCTCCATTCCGGCCAAGACGGCAGAAAAACCGAACACGACCGGGTCGGCTGTGGATTTCCACCCCAGTTTGAACTTCTGCTTCGTCGTGAGAGGAGCGGCGTCGGGAATATAGGTGACATAGTAGTTGGGAACGATGCCGAACACCCGCTGCGTCTCCTCAACATGCATCTGTTCTTCCGCGATTTCTTCCCGCGTCTGCGTGACGTTGACCTCGACAGTGGTGGCCACCACGAGTTGGATCTGAAGAGTTAAGTACTCCTGCCCGGCTTGTAATACGCCGGACCTCTTCTGTGTCGCAAATCCGGGCGAAATGACGGAGAGTTCAAAGGGCCCAGGTGGGACGTCGGCAAATGTAAAATTTCCGTCACTTCCCGACAACGACTCCCTGGGGGCTGATCCCTCCTGGGTCAAGACGATTCTGGCATTCGCGATAACAGCTCCATCTTTGTCGACCACCGTGCCGCTGATGCTGCCTGATTTCGGCTGAGAAGCCGGGTCCTGCGAGCTCGATTGTTCAGGCGCCTCCGGTCGGCCGGCTCCGGTCGCAGCGGCAGGGGTCTGTTGGGATTGCGCCAGGGCGGGAACAGCGGCCATTCCGAGGAGGAACATCAATAGCGCCAAGCTCCAACTGGTCGGGTGGAGAGTTGGCGGCAGGTTGGCGAGCGTGAAGTGCCCGCGCCCGCGATGCTGTTGACTTTTCAGCGTATGTGTCAGTCCCACCACTGCCTCTGCTCGACCGGTCTTAATGTCCGCGTGCGTTTAGTTTCGTGTCAGCCACAAATCTTGGCCGAGGTCCGTGGAACGGGCTGACGTCTTCCTTCAAAATTACCCTACCGCTGGTCAGATTCGCGAAAACTTTAGTACTGCTAACATTTGGATGCACCTGGGTTGCCCAGTGAAAGGATGATTTCGGCGGCGCGGTCGGCGGGGTGTACCGCGGTCCCTGAAGCAGCTGCAGGCGCGCGGAGGCGAGCCTTCACGCGGGCCAGGCCCTCCAGCATGCGATCCCGGGCGGGGCCGTCGGGCAGGACTTCTCGCAGCCGGGCGACTACTTTCGCGGCCGTGAAATCCTGCTGCACGAGTTCAGGGACAACTTCCTCTTCGGCAATCAGATTGACCATAGCGAATCTGGGAACCTTCACCCGCGGCTTGCCCAACAGATACGTCAGTGCGGAGACCCGGTAGACCATCACAAAGGGTGTGTTCATCATGGCGGCTTCGACCGTCGCCGTGCCGCTGGCTACGATGCCCGCGCGCGAGTGCCAGAGCGCAGGCAGGGCCTCGGGAACGAGGGTAATCATCGGTCGGCCGGCCTTCTCTTGCTCAATCAGTTCGCTCAGGAAGCTGCGGTCGAGCGTGGGCGCGACCGGGAGAAGGAATTCATAAGCGTTGCCGAGCAGCCCAGCGGATTCCAGGATGGCCGTCAGGTTCATGCGAACTTCTTTGACGCGGCTGCCGGGCATGAGTGTGATCCACTGCTTCGCGGGATCAAGCTGGAATTGTGCAGCGTAATCGGCGCGCTCGACAGCCGGGTGCGGCAATTCGGCAAGCGGGTGACCGACGAAGGTCGCGTCCACGCCGCGATCGCGGTAAAACTGCTCCTCGAAAGGGAAGATCACAAGGGCCTTGTCGATGTAGTCCCGGAGCAGGCGCACGCGTCTTTGCCGCCACGCCCAGAACTGCGGCGCAACGTAATACACCGTGGGGATGCCCAGCTTTTTCATCTGCCGTGCGACGCGCCAGTTGAACGCGGGAGAGTCAATGACAATGGCGAGGTCGGGCCTGCGCCGAATGGCTTCCCGAATCAAATGTCGGTACGCGCCATAGATCTTCGGCAGATGGCTGAGGATCTCAGTGATTCCGACGACTGCGAGGTTTTTGGTGTCAACTACCGTGTCACACCCGGCGGCGCGCATGCGATCTCCGCCCACGCCGAAGAAATCGAGCGGTGTTGATTGTGTGGGGACGGGCGCCTCGCCCGTCCGGGCGGAGCGCAGCTCCGCAGGCTTCTGGCCGGCAGCTCGTTGTAACGCCTTAATGAGCTGCGCGCCGTACATTTCACCAGAAGCCTCGCCGGCAGAGATCAGGACTCGCAAGACATGATTGTAGCGCCCCGGACTCTTGCGGCGATCGCGGGAGAGTTTCCCTTCAGACACGACCCGCAATAATCCGGCGCTACGGAATTACTTGATTTCGAGCTCGTCCAACTCGAATTGGAACTTCCCGGGTTCCTGGGCGTGCACGAAGGCCAGTCCGGCGAGGTCGCCACCATCGGTCTGAAACACGCTGAACGGAAACGAGTATTGCTTCCATTCCGAACCAGCCACGAACGGGGTCATGGCCGGCATGCCGTCTGTTCCCGAGCGGGCCTGCGTAAGAACCACAAGAGTGTAGGTCTTGCCGTCGCCCTTCGCCCAGAAACTGATGCTCTTCTTGCTCGAGAGATTTACCGGCTCCATGGGCGAAGACCCGGGCGCAAACATTACCCCGGCCCATGCGAACTGAGCGCCAGGAACGATCTCGCCGTTGACCTGCAGTGCTCCCTTTGACCCACTGGCGCCGGGTTGTACAACTTGCATCGCCGCTGTGGATTTGCCTCCGGCCATCGCGTCTGTGTTCGTTATCCAAGAGCCATAGGCTGCGGTCACCTTGCCGTCGTCAAACGTGCTGACCATGCCCGACTCCGATCCTGGTGGCGGAGGTGGCGGAAGAGGATGGCCCGTCTCGCCGTGGGGCCCGGTCGCTGTCAGGGTGACCGAACTGGTCTGATCTGAGCTCGGGCCGACCATGAGATCAAAGACACCGGGTTCGACGACCCGATGCATATCAACGTTGAGCATCGCGAGCGCGTCGGGTGTGATGCTGAACTCAATGGTCTTTTTCTCGCCCGGCTTGAGCGTGACGCGTTGAAACCCTCTCAGCTGCATAACTGGCCGCGTGACTGAGGCAATCCTCTGGTGAACGTACAGCTGTGGCACCTCATCTCCCTCGCGCGAGCCGGTGTTGGTTACATCGACGCTCACCTTGGCGGTACCGCCGGACACGATTTGCGATGGTTCGACGCGAAGATTTTCAAACCGGAACGTGGTGTAGCTGAGTCCGTAGCCAAAGGGAAACAGCGGCTTGCGCGTGCTGAATGCGTAAGTCCGGTTCGCGGACGGCTTGTGATTGTAGAAATCGGGCAGATCCCCCACCGAGTGCGGGAACGTGATGGGCAGTTTTCCGCCGGGATTCACATCGCCAAACAGCACGTTGGCCGCGGCAGTGCCGCCTTCCTGGCCGAGGTACCAGCCTTCGAGAATTGCCGGGGCGTGCTCGGCAATGTAGTTGATGGAGAGCGGGCGGCCATTGATGAGGAGCACCACCGTAGGCGTGCCGGTTTCGATGACGGCCTTGACCAGGTCGTTCTGCGCCCCCAGAAGGTCGAGAGAATCGCGGTCGCCGAGATGGTTTTCGGCCCAGGCTTCCCGGTTGGTGGATTCGTTTTCGCCGACAACCAGAATCGCTACGTCGGCTGTCCGCGCGGCGTCCGCGGCAGCCTTCACACTCTCTTGCTGGGTTGCAGCGTCGATGAGATGAACATTGTTAGCGAACCAGCCGTGCCAGTCCGGCTTCGCGTCGGTGATCTTGCAGCCTTCCGCATAGACAACGTTGGCCTTCGATCCCACGCGGTCACGAATGCCTTGCAGGATGCTTACGCTGTGCGCGGGTTCGCGGCTGTAGCCGCCCAAGTGGATGCCATCGGCATTGGGGCCGATCACTGCGATGGTTTTGAGCTTGGCGAGGTCGAGGGGCAGCAGATTCTTGTCATTCTTGAGCAGCACAACCGCCTTCTGCGCCGTTTTCAGGGCCAGAGCGCGGTGTTCGGTGCTGTTTGTGACCTTCTCGGCATAATCGGGATCAACATAAGGATTTTCAAAAAGACCGAGACGGAACTTGGTCGCCAGGACGCGAGCAACCGCCCGGTCCAGTTCAGCTTCCGGAACGGTTCCCTGTTTCACCTGCCAGAGCAGGGTGCGGTACACCGAGCCATCCGACAAATCGTAATCAACGCCGGCGGCGAGGGCGAGGCTGGCTGCCTCCGCATAATTGGCTGCCACGTGGTGCGTGTCGGTGAGCATCTGGAGGCCCGAGCCGTCGGAAGTGACGTAGCCGCGAAATCCCCATTCCTGCCGCAGGACCCGCTCGAGCAGCCAATGGTTGATGTGCGACGGGATGCCGTCGATCTCATTGTAAGAAGCCATGACGCTGCCCACTCGCGCTTCCTCGACAGCGGCTTGAAATGGCACCAGAAAGTTCTCGCGAAGGACACGCTCGGAGTAGTTTCCGGGCGCGGCGTTGGTGCCGCCTTCCGGCTGTCCGTGCACGGCGAAGTGCTTGGCCGTTGCTACTACGTGGTGGTGGTTAATGAAGAAGGAGTCGCCTTGCAGGCCTGTGATCGCCGCCACGCCCATGCGGGAGGCCAGGAACGGGTCTTCGCCGTAGGTCTCCTCGGTGCGTCCCCAGCGAGGATCGCGGGCGATGTCAAGCACGGGAGTGAAGACCTGACCTGTGCCGGCGGATCCGGCTTCTTCCCCGGCTGCAGTGAAGACTTGGTGAACCAGTTCCGTATCCCATGTGCTGGCGAGGCTCAGTGCCTGGGGGAAACTTGTGCTGCCGTATTCCATGAATCCGTGAAGCGCCTCTCCCATGAACAACGCGGGGATGCCCAGCCGCGTCTTGTCGTGAAGATAGCGCTGGATGCCGTTGCGGAGAATGGCAGCCTTGCGCAGTGGGAAGGGCTGGTCAGGGTCCCACCAACGCTCCAGCACGGCGCGCGCGGACTCGGTCGTGTAGGTACCGGTTGGATCGATGACCTCGGTCTCGGCGCGCGAGCCGCCGGTGATCTGCTGGACTTTTTCCTCCAGAGTCATGCGGGAAAGCAGGTCGGCAACTCGATCGTCAATGGCGAGATTCGGATTGCGGTACTTCGGCGTAGGTTCTGGCGCGGGAGAAGGTGCCGGCGAGGGCTTGGCCGACTTGTCCTGGCCCGTAGCGGCAATCGCGCAGGCCAGAGTCACGGCTAAGCCCAGGCCCAGAACTGATCGCAGCAGAGGTTTGCGTTTTGGGATTTTCATAGGAATGGATAAAAACATCAGCCTCCTTGGACGGGATAATGCTACTCCGAGATGAGGGGCAATGGAGAGGTGTCTCGCGATTGAACAACGTTGGGTCGGCGACTGGGGTGTATATTACCTTCGTCATAGGCGGAACTTCGCATTTCCCTAGGAGAACTCTGGCTTGTCGCAAATAATTGGTGCCGTGACAGAGCCCACAAGGCAAACCAGTAGTTGCCCGGTGTGTTCGAACCGGCTGTCTCCCTACCTTCACAACGTGACAGACTCGGTGACTGGCCGGCGGTTTGACGTGTTGAAATGCGATGCCTGCGGCGTGGGGGTGACCGACCCGTTTCCCGAACAGTTGCAGCCTCACTATGCCGGCTACTACGGATCGCGCCACGGCATCACGGCAAACTACTGCTCCAAGCGCAGAATTGCTCTGGTGACCAAGATGGCGGGGATGGGGCAGGGAAGGCGTCTGCTCGACGTTGGGTGCGGCGATGGAACGTTTCTGCGGGCGGCGCGCGCGCGCGGCTGGAAAGCGGTGGGAACGGAGTTGAATCCGGATTCCGCCCGGCAGTTGGGCTTCGACGTTTTCAGCAGCCTGGAAGAATGCGCTGATCTAGGTCCTTTCAGCTGTGTGACCCTATGGCACACTCTCGAACATATGGCTGATCCTCGGGCCGTGATTGCGAACATTCGGCGCCTGGTGGCGGATGACGGAGTCGTCTTTATTGCTGTCCCGGATTTCGAGGGATTTCAATCGAAGACTTTTGGAGAGAGCTGGCTGCACCTGGACGTGCCGCGGCACCTGTATCACTTCACTGCGACTTCCATTGACCGGATGTTGAATCAGACGGAGTTCATTCCGGTGGCGCACTGGCATCAGGAGTTCGAATACGATCTCATCGGCTGGCTGCAGAGCGCGCTGAACAAAGTGTTGCCCACTCCCAACGTGCTGTTTGATTTCCTCTCGCGCAAGAAGATGCGCGGCACCCTGATGGATCGCATCGTGAGCGGCGTCGCGATGCCGTTTTTTTCTTTTATCTCCCTGCCCCTGGTCTGGCTGGGTGCGTTCGCGCACCAGGGCGGCACGTTGCTCGTGGCTGCCCGAACCAGCGGGCGCCCCCTGGCAGGCGCGTCCGGGGACTGATTCCTCTTCCTGTCCTTGCGCCGATGCCCAAAAAGGGTGCCGAGCTCGTGTGGCCGCCAGGCTCAAGTGGGGACAGCCGCCCCCGGCTGTCCAGCGGAGCGAAGCTCCGCAGGCTTTTCTCCGGCAGCACGCCGCAGTGCCTCGATGAGCTGCGCGCCATACATTTCCCCAGAAGCTTCCCCGGCTGAGATCAGGATGAGCACAACAGGATTGTGGGTTGCTTTCTGCTATCGATAGGTAATCGTCTGTTTGATCGATCTGGTCAGGATGCGACCGCCGCCGTCGGCAGGAGCGAACCAGGATCGCAACTCTGTCCAGTTGCCGTGGTCGTCGTAAGTTGCCTCTAAGACGTATCTGCCAGAATGCGTGGTATGAGTTTTCGGATCGACCCAGATCCCCTCGCTAGCTTTCGATTCTTTTCCGGTAGCGTCGAGGACCTGCGTCTTTGTCACGTAGCCATGCGAGTCAAGCTCGGCCAGCATTCGGAGAACGAGCCTTCCGTCGGGATTATAGAAGTCTTGTTCGCCCGTGTGCTTTTTATCGTCGTACTGAATAACAACCTTCCCAGGTGGGGGCTCTGAGTCGACATCGCCTGGGCCGTAGTTGTATTGGTCTGTGTTCTGTTCAGTGAGCCTGCCCTGTTCGTCGTACTTAAATTTCGAGTGGTACCAGAGCTTGAGAGCACCGTTGTTCATATCTGAAACACTCAGTTCAATGACGCGATTTGAACCGTCAAGCACCTGCACCTGCTCGAAGATCTTTTGGTGATGCTGGTCGAATTCGTCTGAAATTATCGTATTTCCGTCGTATTGGAACTCAGTGAAGCTGAACGGCTCGTCTGATCCATTCTGCCGGTATTCGTAGCCCAGCAGTCGACCTGCCAAGTCATATTTCAAATTCAGGTAATGATTGTGTTCTTCATCTTTTCTGCTTCCGGCGCGAAAGTCGGCGACACGCCCCTTTGGGTCATAACTCCACCTGTACCACTCCTGCCAAACCGAAAACCTACCGTCCGTACGGTGATGCTTGGTTGTCCGCGATTGGAGTTTGCCATCCTGGAATACACTCGTCGTTGTGGTTGTTCCCAATGAATCTTGGTATGTACGCTCGAACAGATGGCCAGCTCCATCAAACTTCAGGATCGTCGTTCTCCGGGCCGGGTACGGGGCAGCACCTTCAGGGATAACATCCTCTTGCCGGGCTTCGGCGACCGGGCCGGAGGGGTCCGCCATTCCCTGCTGCAGTACTCCTTGCCAGAGCGGTGTTACTGCTGAAATCGTTGGATTCTTGGGCGGCAGAGAGACCCTTCCCATCGCTGGTTCAAAGGCTGGTAAGAACGCCTGTGCAAGGGCGAACGAGCGTAGAGCGAAGAAGAGTAGCGCAATGCGGTAGCCCAAGAAGCACCTCTTAAGACAGCAATCCTAGAACGGCAGCTGTTCAGACTGCAATCTTGTATGCCCTGCTCTGCGCCTCAATCGTCCGCGCTAACGGTCGACTGCGGTGCCTGCGAACTTCCCACCGGAAGCTCCTGATCCTTGTACTGCAGTTGATACAGCTTGTAGTAGATGCCGCGATTGGCGAGCAGTTCCTGATGTGTGCCCATTTCGCGCACCTGGCCCTTGTGCATAACGATGATCTTGTCGGCACGCTGCACGGTCGAGAGGCGGTGGGCAATGATCAGCGAGGTGCGTCCTTCGACCATGCGGCCGAGCGCGTCGCGCACCCGAAACTCGGTCTCGGTATCCACGCTTGAGGTAGCTTCGTCGAGAATCAGAATACTGGGATCGTGCGCCAGAGCGCGGGCGAATGAAATGAGCTGCTTCTGCCCAGTGGAGAGCGTCGAGCCGCGCTCGCGGACTTCTTCGTTGAACCCATTGGGCTGGGCGCGGATGAAGTCGCCAAGATTCACGTCTTCGGCAGCCTGCTCGACGTGCTCGTCCAGAATGCGCTCGGTGCCCAGGCGGATGTTGCCGCCGATCGTGCCGGAGAACAGAAACGGGTCTTGCAGCACGACGCCGAAGCGGCTGCGCAGGTCGGCGAGGTCCATTTCTCTGACGTCAACGCCGTCAATGCGGACCGCGCCTTTCTGCACATCGTAGAAACGCAGCAGCAGAGAGATGAGCGTGGTCTTGCCGGCGCCGGTGTGCCCGACGATAGCGACTGTTTCTCCGGGTTCGATGGCGAAGTTAACGTCGCGCAGCACCCAGTCGGGAGGGGACGAACCGGCCGAGCTTTGCTCGGCTGGTCTGAGACCCGTCCCCACACGTTCTCTGCCGGGGTCGGACGTTTTGCCCTCATCCGGCATGTCTCTGTACGCGAACCAGACGTGGTCGAATTCGATGCGGCCGGGGCCGGCGGGCTTCTTCGTCACTGCGGGCGAGACGATTTCGACCCGGGTATCGAGGAGCTTGAAAACACGTTCGCTGGCGGCCATCGCGGACTGGAGAATGTTGTACTTCTCGCTGAAGTCCATGATCGGGCGGAAGAAGCGCATCGCATACTGGGTAAAGGCAATCAGCACACCGAGCGACGCGGCGGTGGCGACCAGGTGGAACGACACCAGCGAATGGCGGTTGAATTCGAGCGTCACGCTGTTCGCAACCAGGCCCCGAATAATATCCTGGCCGCCGTACCAGATGACGCAGGCAATCGCGATCGCCGAGAAAAAGTCGACCACCGGATAGTAGATGGCGTAAGCCAAGATCGCGTCTTTGAACGCGTCCATGTGGGTGCGGTTGATATCCGAAAAGCGTTGGTGGGCCTTGCGCTCGCGGTTAAAGAGCTGCAGCACGACCATTCCGCTGACGTGTTCCTGCAGATAGGCGTTGATGCGGGCGATGGCGGTGCGAATGCGGCGGTACGAGTCGCGCACCCGGTCGCGGAAAACTTTGGTCGCGAACACAATGAAGGGCAGCACCGCGAACGTGATCAGCGCCAGCTTCCAGTTCATGCACAGCATGATGCCCAGGATGCCCACCAGCACGAAGAGGTCGTCGAAAATCGAGACCACGCCTGAGGTAAACATTTCATTCAGGGCGTCCACGTCGGTGGTGACGCGCGTGACCAGCCGGCCCACTGGATTCTTGTCGTAGAAAGCAACGTCCATGCGTTGCAGGTGGCGGAAAATCTGGCTGCGCAGGTCGAACATGACCTGCTGGCCCGTCCACTGCATGAAGTAAGTCTGCAGGAATTCGAGCAGGAAAATAAACAACAGCATGCCACAGTAGATGGACGAAATCTGCGCAATGCCGGTGAGCGGGCGGGGGCTGAGCCAGTTCCACAGGCCTGAGGCTGCTCCCTTCACGGGAGCTAGGTAGCGGTCCACCGCGACCTTCACCAGATAAGGCCCGAGCACGTCGCAAAAAGACTTGAAGAAAATCGAGACGATAGTAATCGTCACCTGCCAGCGGTACGGACGCAGGTAGACGAGCAGCCGCCGCATCAGGCGGCTGTCATACGCTTTGCCTAATATTTCCTCTTCCTGGGCCATCGTTTCGTAGACGGTCGTTGATTAGTAGACGGTCGCTTATTAGACGAACGAGCGTGAAAAACGCCCCCAACAGGGTACCTCAAATAGATGGCCAAGGCAGCCGGGAGGATGGAAAAGGTTTGAAGGGTGGGATAATCAGAACTCAATGCCCGTGGGAATCTACATTTCCGTGCCGTTCTGCAGGACCAAGTGCAGCTACTGCAACTTCGCGTCTGACGTGTTTTCGCGGTCGGCGTTTGAGCGTTATGTAGACCAGGTGTGCGCCGACATCGCCAACGCGCGGCCAACTGCGGCGGAGATGGGCGCGCAGTTCGAGCAGGACGTGGATTCAATTTACGGCGGCGGCGGTACGCCGACGGTGCTCGATCCGGCACAACTGCAGCGCGTGTTTGATGCTGTGCGTTCACAGTTCTCAGTACTGCCCGATGCCGAGATTACGGTCGAGTGCGCCCCGGGAACGCTGACTCCGAGCGTGCTCGATGGTCTGCTGCGTTGTGGTGTGAACCGCGTCAGCCTGGGGGTGCAGTCTTTCGTGGACGGCGAAGCGTCGGCGGTAGGACGGTTGCACAAGCGCGCGACTGTGCTGGATGACGTTGCCCGCCTGCGCGCGGCCGGAGTCGCGAACATCAATGTTGACTTGATCGCAGGGTTGCCGCATCAGACCGCCGAAAGCTGGCAGGCTTCGCTGGCCGAGACCGTCGCGGCCGGCGTGCCGCACGTGAGCGTCTACATGCTCGAAGTGGACGAAGATTCGCGGCTGGGACGCGAACTGATCGCCGGTGGCACGCGCTATCACGCACATTTCGTGCCCGACGAAGGGGCTACGGCGGATTTCTATCTTGCCGCCTGCGCCACGCTGGAAGCCTCCGGAGTGATGCAATACGAGATCTCGAACTTTGCTCGCGCTGGCTGCGAGTCACGGCACAACCTCAAGTACTGGACGCGGCAGCCGTATCTGGGGTTTGGTGTTGACGCACATTCCATGCTTCTCTCTACGAACCCTGAAGTCGAAGCAGTCCGATTCGCCACTTCAGATTCTTTGGAAGGATATGTTGCCGGTCAGCAGTTGCAGAGGACCGTGCTTTCGCCCGCTGCCGCTCTGGAAGAGAACTTCTTCCTCGGGCTACGCCTCAACCGGGGCGTAGATCTGGAAACGATTGGCGCGAGGTTTGGCCGGGAAGTCGTAGAGAATATACGACCTGTGATCGGGGAGTCAGTGGCCGACGGACTTCTGCAGCAGCATGGCGACGTCATCCGTCTCACCCCACGCGGGCGCCTGCTTTCCAATGAGGTGTTCCAGCGCTTTCTTGCCCCTGCCGGGTAGCGTCTTACTTGGACTTTGAACGTCCGCTTCCGGCGGCGTCATCCTGAGCGAAGCCGTTCTTCAGGCGGAGCGAAGGATCTTGCGTGCACCACGGAAATGCCAAGCGCAAGATACTTCGCCCCGCTGGTGGCAACACGGGGCTCGGGATGACGCCTGAGAGCATCAGATGCGGCCTCAGCGCCACTACCTGCCGGCCTCTACCAAAGCTCGAAAACCGGGGTATAATGCTCGGAACTTCTGCCGACTGGGGGGATCCATGGGCCTGTACTCGCACTACGACGGCGCACACAATCATCCGGTGAACCGGGCGCTGCACATGATTGCCATTCCGGTCGGTTTTTCCTCTTTGATCGTGGTGTGGTTTCACTGGATCATCGCGCTGCTCTTGATTCCTGCCGCCTTCGCTCTGGCCTGGCTGGGACATCTCATCGAGGGCAACAAGCCGGCCTTTCTCACCAATCCGGCGCACGTGTTCGTGGCTCCGCTCTGGATGTTGCGCAAGATCTTCAGTACAGGGTCCGAAAAGGCCTCCTAGACCAGTTTGCCAGACCATCCGGTCGGTTGGGCGCCGGGCAAGAATAGGCGTAATCCCCAGGATTGACGCGGCTTTTCTGGCCTCTCGTTCTTCCGGCCTGAGGTAACTTTTTCCCTCCAGTGTGGCTATGTTCTAATCCAAGTTTCAGGCAGTCGGGTTTCGGGCAGTCGGGACTCCGCAGCACTGCTGCTAGCCGGACTGCGTCGACCATTGGGGGGGGAACCTTGGATTTCCAGCTGAACGACGAGCAATTACATCTCAAAAAGAGCGTCCGCGAGTTTGCCGAGCACGAGATCAAGCCGCACGTCATGCAGTGGGACGAGGCCGGCGAGTTCCCCCTGGCCACCATCAAGGAACTGGGCAAGCTCGGGCTGATGGGAGCCATCTTTCCGCACGAGTACGGCGGCGCCGGCATGGGATACGTCGAGTACGTCACCGCCATCGAAGAACTTTCGCGCGTGGATGGGTCGGTGGGCATCATCGTGGCGGCGCATACGTCACTCTGCACGAATCACATTTTTCTCGCTGGCAACGAGGTGCAGAAGAAGAAATATGTCAGCAAGCTGGCGACCGGGGAGTTCATCGGCGCATGGGGACTGACCGAGCCGTCGTCAGGATCGGACGCGGGCAGCGCCCGCATGACCGCCGTGCGCAGGGGACGCGAGTGGGTGCTGAATGGCACCAAGACTTTTTGCACCAACGGCCACTACGCCGATGTAATTGTGGTGCTCGCCGTGACCGACCGAACCGCGCACACGCACGGGCTGTCGGCGTTCATCGTGGAGAGAGACACCCGCGGGTTTCGTCCGGGCAAGAAGGAAAACAAACTCGGGTTGCGCGCCAGCGACACGGCGGAATTGATCTTCGAAGATTGCGTCGTTCCGGCGGAGAATCTGCTGGGCGGTGAAGGCCAGGGATTTCCCGATGCGATGCGCGTCCTCGATGGCGGCCGCATTTCGATTGCGGCCCTGTCGCTGGGCATGGCCGAGGGCGCCTATGATGCGGCGCTGAAATATTCGAAACAGCGCAAGCAGTTCGGCAAGGCCATCAGCGATTTTCAGGCCATTCAATGGAAGCTCGCCGACATGGCCACTGAGATTGACGCGGCCATGCTGCTCACCATGCGCGCCGCGTCCATGAAAGACGCGGGCTTAAAGACCACGCAGGAATCCTCCATGGCGAAGCTCTACGCCAGCGAAGTGGCTGTGAGGTGCGCCAACGAGGGCGTGCAGATTCACGGCGGCTACGGGTTCATCAAGGATTATCCGGCGGAAAAGTTCTACCGCGACGTAAAGCTGTGCACCATCGGCGAAGGCACAAGCGAGATTCAGCGGCTGGTGATCGCAAGGCAACTGCTGAAGGATTGAAGACTCTGATCGATGGGGCTGTCTCTCACCAGGCAACCTCTTCAGGTTACTTTCGATTTTCAACCCGCTTCTTGCCAGTATCGCTGTCGCTCGCGCAGGTGCAGAATTTCCCCAACATGAATTTCTGCGCCTGGTCTCGCCCTGGGATTGCCCTGCTCCTCGGCGCCGTGGCTGTCGCCACGCCTGGGTCGACGCAGCCTGACTGGCACGTTAATAGTCTGAAGGCAACGATCCTGATCAACCCTGACTCGTCACTGCTGGTCGACGAGACTCAAGTGATCCCTGAAAACGATCCCAACTTCGGCTTGCGTTGCAACATTCCGATCGGCAGCGAGGACCGGTGGGATCGCAGCTACAATCCCGGTCCTACTGACGACAACGGCCTCCGCGTGAAAGTGCAAGAAGTTACGGTTGATGAAAGACCGGTTGCGTTCCATCTCGACCATTACCGGCATAGCTTCTATCAGGTCGTTGTAGACAAAGGATTTCGGAACTCGATGGAGCCCGGCCAGCACGAATTGAACGTCGTATATCTGGTAACTGGAGCGATCCGTTCCGTGGGTGCTAACGACGAGCTTTACTGGAACGTCGCAGGCAACAAGTTGTCGGTCAGGTATGACTCTCTCAGCGTGCGCGTCTTCTTGCCGGCAGGTGTCCCGGCTGAGTCCGTGCAGGCGTCATCCTATGCGGGTTATCGCGGCATATCGCATCGGCAAATAGACTCCGACCCCTCGATCGACAACGCGAAGTTTTCTAATGGCGCAGAGTTCAGTACTGCCAACGTCGGCCCTCACGAGAGTCTGTCGATCACCATGCGCTGGCCGCAAGGATATACCCACAGGGACACCTTCCCGGAACAATATGGCTCCCTTCACTTTCTGGTGCCGCTGCTGCTGCTAACCGTTTACGTATCAGCCCGGTTGTACCTGCGCCGCAATGTTGAGCCATACTCGACCGCTCCGCAGTATGAGCCTCCCGATGGCCTCTCGCCCGCTGCATTGCGCTACGTAGTCCGCGGGGTTGTCGATGGCACGTCCATTGCTGCGAGCTTGGCAAGCCTTGCGGTGCGGGGCTACATCGAAGTGCAAGCCAGAGGCGCTTCGTTTGCCTTGCGACGAACATCGAAGTGCGATACTGGCCTCAAAGAGTTGCCTCTGGAAGAAGCGGCCCTCGCCCAGTTGCTGTTCGACCCAAGTGCGAATGTCGCTGACCCTGCCTGCGGCAGGCCGAACGACTTCCAGGATCTATCCGCCCTGAATGCGGATCAAACGCTCTCCGGCAAACAATGGGAGACCGCCGTCGCCTTCGGTCCATCCGACCCTCGCATGAACGTGCTGGTCGGAACCATATCCGCCCGAATAAAGCCCCAACTCGACGGCAAATACTTCAGGTGGAATGCCTGGATCCCGCTTCTGGGAATGCTGGCGACTTTTATCTTTGGCCTCACGACAGTCCTCCGCACCGGCCAGGAAGGCAGCTCCCTGTTTCTTGTGGTCTGGAGCTTTCTGTTCTTCCAGGGCTTCGGTGCCCTAACGGCTATGTCGCTAGGCAGGCAGAGGGATCCCCTAACAGCTATTCTGGTGTCGCTTGGGTGCGTAGGCGCTACGTTCCTGGCGGCGCGCGAACTGGCCCAGGACATCTCATGGGTTCCGGTCGCCTCGTACATTGAGATGATCGTTATCAACAGCATCTTCGTGCCCCTGTTGCGTACGGCCAGCGCAGATGGCCAGAAGCTGCTATTCCAGATTCGCGGATACAAAATGTTCCTAAAGGCGACCGAACTCGACCGCCTGAAGGAACTGGGCAAGTCGCCCGCATCCGTGCCGAAGGTCCCATCCCTGCCATACGCCATCGCCCTCGACCTGAAAGAGCCCTGGGGCGATGCCATGGCTAATACGTTCGCGTCGGCCGCGACCTCAGTGTGAGATGAGGTAGATTCCTTCTCCCTCGTCCTCATGCTTTACACTGTTCGTTTGAATCCCGACCTCCAGAAGCTGACTGAGCAACTGCGCTCCGGCAACACCCGCGCGCTGGCCCGCGCCATCTCCATGGTTGAGAATCGTGCGCCAGGGTGGTCCGATCTGCTGAAGTCGCTTTTCCCGCACAGCGGCCACGCGCGTGTCATCGGCCTGACCGGTGCGCCCGGAGCAGGGAAGAGCACGCTGGTCGACCAACTGGCGCGGCTGTATCGCGCGGCTGAAAATCCCCACTTCTCGCGCAAAGAACGCGCGAGAAATGGGGCACCCGGAACGGATGGAGCACCCGGCGATAACAGGTGCACCGTGGGAATCATCGCCGTGGATCCGACCAGCCCCTATACCGGCGGAGCGATTCTGGGCGACCGCATCCGCATGCAGCAGCACTTTTCCGACCCGGGCATTTACATTCGCAGCATGGCCACACGCGGCTCGCTCGGCGGGCTGGCGCGCGCGACGGCGGACGTTGCCACCGTGCTCGATGCCTCCGGGCGCGACGTGATCCTGATCGAGACCGTGGGCGTGGGGCAGGATGAAGTGGAGATCGTGCGCCTGGCCGACATCACCGTCGTGATTCTGGTGCCCGGCATGGGCGACGATGTGCAGACCATCAAAGCGGGCATCATGGAGATTGCCGACATCTTCGTGATCAACAAGAGCGACCGCGAGGGCGCCGAGCGCGTGGAGCGGGAAGTTCGTGCTTTGCAGTCCCTGGCCGTTCGCCATGACGGGTGGACGCCTCCGATTGTGAAGACCGTAGCGAGCGAGGGAACGGGAGTGCCAGAACTGGCGGCCACGATCGCCGACTACGACGCTTATTTGCAAAAAGAGAATCGAGCCCTGAAGAAGAGTGTCGAGAATTGGCAGGAGCGCCTGGTGGAGATGCTCCGCGATGCCATGTTGGAGAAAGCGCGCGAGCAACTCGGGGATGGGAACGTGGCGAGGCTGGCCGCCGAGGTTGCGGAACATAAGCGCGATCCGTACACGCTGGTGGAGGAAATTGCGGCAAAAGTGGCAAAGCATGGAGCCCCGGACGCCCCCGTCCGGGGTTTGAAAGGATGAATAGTGGGCGGACGAGGGCGTCCGCCGCTCCCGAAGATTCTATGTTCCAAATTGATCATCTCGGCATTGCGGTGAAGTCGCTGGCGGCGGCCAAAGCGATTTATGAAAAGCTGGGCCTCAACGTCTCGCCGGAGGAAACCGTCGAGCAGGAACAGGTGCGGCTGGTCATGGTTCCGCTGGGCGAGAGCCGGCTGGAATTGCTGGAAGCAACGTCGGAGGATTCGGCGATTGCGAAGTTCATCGCCAAGCGCGGCGAAGGGCTGCACCATGTCTGCCTGAGAGTTCCGGACTTGCCCGCGGCGGTCGAGCGGCTGAGAAAGGATGGCGTGCGGCTGGTCTCCGAGGAAATCAAGACAGGCGCTGGCGGGCATAAGTACGTGTTCGTGCATCCTGCGAGCACGGGCGGCGTGCTGCTGGAACTGGTGCAGGCATAGCGCAAGAATCACTGGGCCTCCTCCAAGGGTGTCATCCCGAGCAAAGCGAGGGATCTGGGTTCGTTTCAACAACACCCGGATTCCTCGCTCCGCTCGGAATGACAGGCGGCAAACATGCTTCTTCTCATCACCGACACTTCGGGCAAACACGGCAGTGTGGCGCTGGCGCGCGCGGGCGAGAGTGCCAAGCCCGACGAAGTGAGCGTGATCGAATCCGTGCCTCTCGCCGGCGGGACTTTTTCTGCCCAACTGGTGCCCCAGATCGCCGCCTTGCTGTCCAGGCACGGGTTCAGCAAGACCGATATTGAGGCTTTCGTCGTGGTGTCTGGGCCGGGATCGTTTACCGGGCTGAGAGTGGGGCTGGCGGCGATCAAGGCCCTGGCGGAGATTCTGCACAAGCCCATCGTGCCGGTGTCGCTGCTCGAAGTGGTGGCGGTCGCGAGCCGGGCTTCGGGTAAGCTCATGGCAGTGCTGGATGCCGGGCGGGGTGAACTCTACGCCGGGGAATACCAGGTTGCAGGCGACGGAGCACAGCTTCTCCAGGAGCGGTTGCTGGCGAAGGATGAATTCCTAGCCACGGCCAAAGGTCTGGTTGTAGCGACGCCAGACGAAACGCTGGCGCGGATGCTGCGCGACGGTGGCGTCCAGGTTCCGCTTCCTGACGCTCAGATGATTGCGCGTCTCGGTTGGCATAAGCTTCAGGCCAACGACATCGTCACGCCGGACCAATTGGAAGCCAACTATATCCGCCGGTCCGACGCGGAGATCTTTTCCAGGTCCTGACTGCAAAGAAGCACCTGACCGGCGTCAATCCGGAATACTTCCAGCCGGCTTGCGAATTTCCTGACCAAAGGCGATCAGATTCCCGTCCGGCGCGAGCACGAGCAATTCCCGTTGCCCATAGTTCTGGTTTACCGGCCCGTAGACATCGGCTTTAGGCAGCAGGTCGAGCTTGGGCTTGAGTTCGGCGTAGAGGAGATCTACATCATGCACGTCAATGTAGTAGGCGAAGCGGCGGTTGCCGGGAGGGGCGCCGTCCGGACCCTTCTGTTCCAGCAGACGGAAGCCCACCGTTTCGCGGTGGATGTAGGCGTAGTTCTCGAAGCGGAGAAGCACCTTGAAGCCCAGCGTTTCAGTGAAGAACGTCAGGGCCCGCCCAATATCGGTGACGTGCATGAAAGGCGTGATTTGGATAAAGTTCGACAAGGCGCATCCTCCCGCCGGGAGAGTATCACCGATTTCTCCCGGCGGGAAAGCGGCCTTGCGACAACTGAGCTGTTCGGAACTCGCGTCCTGTGAACTTTAGTCTCGTGAATCTGCGCCCAGCCATTCCCGCCGACATCCCCTTCATGATGGAACTGGAGCGCGCATATCCGACCGCCGCCCACTGGACCGAGAGACAGTACAGGCAGGCCGTCCAGCCGGACAGTGACGACCCGGAAAGGCTCGTGCTGGTCGCTGAGGAATCGCTGCCAGCCGCCGACGCGGTGGAAGCAGGCCGGGATTCAGGCTCCGGCCTTCTTGGTTTTCTGGTTGCCCGGCATCTGGCTTCCGAATGGGAACTGGAGAACATCGTTGTTGCTCCTGCCGCCCGCCTGAAGGGGCTTGGGAAGCGGTTGTTGGACACGCTACTGGCTGCGGCCCGCGAAACAGACAGCGAGCCGGTGTTTCTGGAGGTGCGCGAGTCAAACACAGCGGCGCGAATACTCTATGAAAAGGCAGGATTCCAACAGACTGGCCGCCGGAAGTCCTACTACACAGATCCTCCAGAGGATGCTATCGTGTACCGCTGTGGCCCGGTGTAGATCTATTCTCACAATGAGACTGCACCACTTTTTTGGCATTGAACCAGTTTTTGGGCTGTGCTAACTTCGCTTCATATCCCGGTTTGGAGGTCTGCTGGATGCTGACTCCGAAAGACCATCTCCTGACCAATCATGAGGAGTTCCGCAGATTGGCTCAGGAGCACATGCAATACTCTCAACGTCTCGACGTACTCACCCAAAAACGATACCTCAGCGAAGACGAGAAGCTGGAGGAAGTCCGGCTGAAGAAGCTCAAACTGCGTCTGAAGGACCAGATGGAGTCCATTGAGCGGCAGTTCCGTCAGCAGTACGGCGTAAACGTAGCGTAAGAATCTGGCCAGCTCCACGCGGTCTCGGCCGCGCGGGCGGGATTGTTTCTTTTACGGCGCGCGATGAAGCGCCTTTTGTTGTTTGTACTTGCGACGCTTTCCGTCAGCAGATGCCGCTAGCGGGCTTCGTTTCCGATGAAAGCGTCAGGCCTGCGATGCGGATTGCTTCCGAGTTGCCCGCGATACCCGGAACCCGGCGAGGATCGGCTGCGGAACAGCAGGAAGCCCGTCAACCGGCCCCATCAGAAGTTACCCCTAACCCGTGCACTGATGTTCCGCCGACGATCGAGACCGATTCAGCCGCCGTAGGGCATCAGCGGCACTTTCCCGAGCTGACGGGAATAGACGGTCAGAGCGCCACGATGATGCGCGGTGTGCTCGACCATGGCCCAGACGACGTCGCTGATGGGTTGGCCGCCCATGACTGGACCGGGCGAAAGTGGTAAGGCGAGTTCCTCTGGGCTGCGCGAGCGGAGAAAGTGGATCGCGTTCGCGTAGGCGGTTTCGAGCATCTGGCGGGCAGCGGCAAGCGAGGTCACACTCGCGAAAGCCTTGGCGTGTTTTTCGAAATCAAGGTCGAAACCTTCCCGCCGGGACGCGCCTTCAATGAACCAATCGAGAGTCTGAGCCGTGTGCGCGACCTGCTGTGCGACGGTCATCATGCCTTCTCGCGGGCGGAACCCGGAATCGGCCTCAGCGAGGACTCTGGTTGAGCGCTCGAAGAATTCCTTGCTGGCGAGCAGTTGCTTGGCGAAGTCGTAGTGTTGCGGTTTTGTGCTCATGGGCCACAGAATAGCAAAAGGCGAACAAAAGGTGAATATTCACTAACGTAGACTAACGCCCTAGTCGCCGGCAGGGGCTCAGTTGTTGGATGGTCGGCAATGCCGAAGTTATCGCTTTCTGGCCAGGAAACTGGGTACGGGAACTTGAAACCGACAGGCCACCCAAATCGTCCCGAGCCTGAGCGGCCGTGCTCTATAATTGAAAGCTCGCCATGGTTCGCGATGGCTACTTCTACGCCGCACCCTTGATTGCCGCCGGTCTCCTGCTCGGCTGGCTGGCCGGTCCCCTGTGGGCGATCATTCCCCTGTTGCTGGCATTTTTCTTTTTGTGGTTCTTTCGCGATCCTGAACGGGCCATTCCGCAAGAGGCAGGGGCCGTGGTCTCGCCTGGGGATGGCAAGGTCACGGATGTTTCGACCGTGACCCTGGGAAAAGACCAGCAGACGCGGATCAGCATTTTTCTCAGCGTGTTTGATGTGCATGTCAACCGCTCGCCAATCGCAGGTGTGGTGCGGGAAATCCGCTACCAGCGCGGGCAGTTTCTGAACGCGATGAACAAGGTCTCGGCCGAGCAGAATGAGCAGAACATTGTCACTTTGGAAGGCGACGGCCAGAAGGTCGTGTTCAAGCAGATTGCCGGCTTGTTGGCGCGGCGCATCGTGTTTCATCCCAAGGTCGGAGACCGTCTGGAGCGCGGCCAGCGCGTGGGACTGATCAAGTTCGGATCCCGCGTGGATGTGTTAATGGACGCCTCGGCCCGGGTAAACGTGAAAATCGGCGACCGGGTGCAAGGCGGTGCGAGCGTGCTTGCCTACGCGCAGGCTGAGCCAGAGCCAGCGACTGTAGGCAGCGCCGCAGCCGTCGAGAGGGCACGCTAAATGGACCAACCAGTTCCCAAGCCACGGCGCCGGCTGAGCAAGGGGATGTACATTCTGCCGTCGCTGTTTACCATTGCCAGCATGGCGGCGGGCTTTTACGCCATCCTGGAGGTCGTGCACGCCACCGCCAGCGACTACGGGCACTTGGACAACGCGGCCAAGGCCATTGGTTTCGCATTCCTGTTTGACGGCCTGGATGGCCGGATTGCACGCATGACCGGCACCAGCAGCGACTTTGGCCGCGAACTGGATTCTCTGTCGGATGTAATCGCTTTCGGCGTGGCTCCGGCCATGTTGGCCTGGACCTGGGGATTTCATCTGATGCAGCCGGTTCTGCTGACGGACTGGCATATCAAGCTAACCCAACTGGGTGCCATTGCCTGTTTCATTTTCCTGATGACTGGGGCGAGCCGTCTGGCTCGGTTCAACATCACCGCGAACCCGCAACCGTCAAATCCGGGCCGGCCGGGCAAGAAGTATTTTGTCGGCATGCCGATCCCGGCGGGAGCGGGCGTGATAGCGGCTATCGTCCACTTCAAAGGGGGTGAGCCAATCGCCTCTTGGTACATAGCGTTGAGTTGGGCCATGATGGTGATCACTGTGGGCTATCTCATGGTGAGCACCTGGCGTTTCTATAGCTTCAAGGACATCGACTTTCGTACGCGGCGGCCCTTCCGGCTGGTGGTCTTCCTGGGGGTGCTGATCGCGGCGATCTTTGTCTATTCCGGCCCGGTGCTCTTCGTTATTGCGCTGCTCTATATGATCTCCGGCATCTTCTGGCGGCTGCAGTGGATGTTCCGCCGCCGGGCCGGCCCGCCTCCGCCGCCGTATCACGAGGCTTCGCAGACGTCATGAGCGAGCCGGTGAAATCCGCGTCTTCTTCCCATGGCGTTGCGGCTCGGGGGAAAGTTTACCGGGCGGCGATCGTGGGTGCGGCCTCGCTCAAGGGCAAGGAGATCGCCGAGATGCTGAACGAGCGGGGTTTTCCCGCCGTGGATGTTCGCCTTCTCGATGACGATGAGTCTTTAGGCCAGCTTGAGGCGATGGGAGACGAGATCAGCTTTATCCAGAGTGTGCGTGCCGAGCAGTTTGAGAAGGTGGACTTCACCTTCTTTGCCTCGGATGCGGCGTGCACGCGCAAAAACTGGAAGCGCGCCCGCGATGCCGGTAGCGCCATCATTGATCTTTCCGGAGCTCTGGAGGACGAACCCGGGGCCACCGTGCGGTCGCTATGGGTCGAGCGGGAGCGCGCACAAATCGCGCCCCCCGAACTGCAGCCGGGACCGTGCGTAACCGCGCACCCGGTCGCCGTGATCCTGTCGTTGCTGCTGTTGCGGGCCGGGAAGGCGGGCGCGATCCGCCGCGCCGTGGCCACGGTTTTCGAGCCGGCTTCCGAGCACGGACAGCGCGGCATGGACGAGTTGCACCAGCAAACCGTGAATCTTCTGTCGTTTCAGCCCCTGCCGAAAGACGTCTTCGACACTCAGATCGCCTTCAATATGGTGGCTCGCTACGGCAGCAAGTCGCAGCCGGCGTTAGATTCGGTCGAGGCCCGTATTCTAGGCCACTATCGCAAGATCGCCGGGGAAGACGCTCCGCAGCCTTCGCTCCTGCTGTTGCAGGCTCCCATTTTCCACGGTTATGCGCTGGCCGTTCTCGTGGAGATGGAGAGCGTCGTGGACGGGCCGGCCTTATCGCAGGCGCTGTCGGGGGATCACGTGACCGTGTCGGGCGAGGAGGAGGATTCGCCCAGCAACGTGAGTGCGGCGGGGCAGGCGGACGTCCTGCTGGCAGTGAAGAGCGACCCGGCGCAGCCGAACGGGGTGTGGCTGTGGGCCGCCGCGGATAATCTCCGCATCTCAGCTTTGACCGCGGTGGATTGCGCGGAAAGCATGACCGCCACCCGTCCAACGGGGAAGATTCAATGAGAGTTGCGAGCCCTGAGTCCCGAGTCCCGAGAACCCGTATTGGGTTTAGCTCGCGACTCGCGACTCGCGACTTGGGACTCCTGTGGTACTCCATGCTCCTTGCGGCGCCGCTCCTGCTGACCGCCGGATGCGGCTATCACACTGCCGGGCACACGGTGCAGCTTCCGGAGAACGTGAGGACCATCGCCGTGCCCGCCTTCAAAAATGAAACGTCAACCTATCGCATCGAGCAGATGCTGACCGCCTCGGTAGTGCGCGAGTTTACGACGCGAACTCATTACCGCATCCTCAACACTCCCAGCGAGGAGGCTGACGCGACCTTGAGCGGCACCGTGCTCTCCACCACTGCGTCTCCGCTAGCGTATGACACTTCCTCGGGGCGCGCCGCCAGTGTGCTGGTCGTGGTCAGCATGAAAGTCACGCTCGCGGATCGCAACGGCAAGGTGTTGTACCAGAATCCGGCATACCTGTTTCGCGAACAGTACGAAGTCTCGCAGGACCTGCAGAGTTTCTTCGAGGAGGATTCGCCGGCCTTCCGCCGCCTCTCGCAGGATTTCGCCCGCACCCTGGTATCGAACATTCTGGAGGGCTTCTAGCGTTGAAGATCGTCCTTCTCCCGATTCTGCTGGCTGTGACGCTCACGGTGAGTTGCTACCACGGATCACGGCCGCGCCACATCGGGGATCCGGCTCCCGAGTTCAGCCTGCAGGATTCCGACCGGAAAGTGATGCTGAGCCAGTTTCGGGGACAGGTCTTAGTGTTGAACTTCTGGGCTACCTGGTGTCCACCTTGCGTGGAGGAGTTGCCCTCGCTGATGAGCATGCAGGAGCGGACCAGGGCCCGGGGAGTGGTCGTGCTCGGCATCAGCATTGACGTGGATGAGGATGCCTACCATCGGTTTCTCAAACTCCATAACGTCAATCTTTTGACCGTTCGCGACCCCGAACAAAAAGTCGCCGGCATGTATGGCACCTCCGGTTGGCCCGAGACCTACATCATTGACCGCCAGGGAATCGTCCGCCGTAAAATCGTTGGTCCCATCGACTGGAATTCGCCCGACGTGATGGAATTTCTGGGCAAGCTGTAGCGTTCATACAACCATCTAGGGACAGCCGCCCAGGCCTGCCCTGAGCGCAGTCGAAGCGCCTGCCCTGAGCTTGTCGAAGGGGGTTGTTCCGTCGAGCGGAGCTCGACGGCATGGACGAATATGATTCGGGCTACTATGCGAATCGGCTGCGCAATGCTAGATTCGGAGACGACGAGTCCCAATCTGTGGGAGACGTTCTGATGCGAGCTTTTGCTCAGGCCGAGCGCTTTGTCAGCGAACTGGAATCGCGCAAGCTGCGTCCGGCGTATGTGTTCGTTGGCGATGAAGCCTTCTTCCGCAAGCGCTTTCGCGACGCGATCCTGGAACACCTGGTCCCGGCCGACTTGCGCGATTTCAGCCTTTTTGAATTCGATCTGGCGGAAACCGATCTGGCCGAGATTCTCGACCGCGCCCGCACTCCGTCGCTGATGGCGCCGTTTCAGGTCTTCTTCGTGCGGGGCGTGAAAAGTCTTTTTGGCCGCGGCTCGAATGAAGAGAAACTGGCCGCAATCGAGCAATACTGCAAGAACCCCAATCCCGACGCCCTGGTCGTATTCGTGGCCGACCACATCAGCATCCCGGCCGACGTCCGCCGCATGGAGATGCAGGACCGGGATCGCTACCAGCGCATCCGCGAAACCATGGGCCAGTACTGCGGCATTGTCGAACTGGCGCGGGTGGAGGAAGGCGAGGCCGTGCGCTGGATCGCCGACTACTGCACCGGCCGCGGAGTGAAGATCGAGCCCGACGGCGCCCGCGAACTGGTGGACGCGCTGGGCGGCGACATGATGATGATCTCCAACGAACTGGAGAAGCTGATTCTCTATGTCGGCGAAAAGAAGCGCATCACGCTCGGCGATGTCGAGACCATGGTGCTGGCGGCCAAGCAGCGCTCTCTGTATGAGCTGACGGACGCCATTTCCAGCAAGGACCGCGTGCGTGCGCTCGAAATTCTGGATGCGATTCTGGCTTCCGGCGAAGGCGAAGAGGCTGCCATCGGACACATCTACATGCTGGCGAAAACCTTTCGCCAGATGCTGGTCATTGTGGAGCGCAATGTCCGCGACCAGCGCATGCTGTGGGCAGCTCTGTGGCAGGGCTTCCGCGTGCCTCCGTTCGCCGCCGACGACATTATCCGGCAAGCCCGCCGCTATAAATCCCGCCGCGAACTGACGCGGGCGATCCGTCTGGTCGCGAAGGCTGACCTAGCCTTGCGTTCCAATCCCGTAAGCAAGCGTATGGTGCTGGAACGGTTGGTCATGGACCTGACGACCGAGCCTAAGCTGGAAGCGCCGGGCTGGATGCAGGATCAGCTGCCGGTGTGAAGAGAGCAGCTCTTAGTCATCAGCCGTCAGCTTTCAGCCAGAACCTCTGCGCTCAATTTCGTCTCGCTTCCCACGTTGCGATCCAAGTTTTCCTCGGCACTCTGGGGGCTGGCTAGAAAGGAATGGAGAATAGAGGAAAGGGCAAACCATTATGGTTTGCCCTGACTTTTCTGACGGCTGATGGCTGAACGCCTACTTCATCGCGCTGACCCGTGCGCTCAGGCGGGACTTGTAGCGCGAGGCGGTGTTCTCGTGCAGCGTGCCCTTCTGAATGGCCTTGTCGAGGGCTGAGACGGTCTGGCGGTACATCTGCTCGGCGGCGGTCTTGTCGCCCTTTTCGATGGTCTCGCGCAAATCGCGCAGCTGGGTGCGCAGGCGGGAGGTATTGGCGCGGTTGCGGACGGTGCGGCGTTCGGTCTGGCGGGCGCGCTTCAGCGCCGAAAAGTGATTTGCCATGTCTGCTTCGTTACCTTCGTGTGTCTAGAGAGATATTCGGGTGGGTCCGAATTTCTTATTATAAGGGAGTAATTCTCGGCCGGTCAAACAGGTGCCCGGAGCGCACCTCGGTTTAGTGTCAGCTCTGAGGCGTCATCCCGAAGGCCTGCGCTTTCACCAGCGGGCCGAGGGATCTCGCGCGGATCAAGAGTGCGGCCGCTCCGCGCGAGATCCTTCGCTCCGCCAGAAAAGCGGCTGCGCTCAGGATGACGTAGGCCGAATCCTATTGCTGAACTGGGGCCACATGGCAGACGGACTCGATCGCCTGAAAGTGCTCATTAACTCCTCGACTCCCATCGTGGTGATGGAGACGTCGGAAGAAGTGCATGCCATCAACTTGGTGCGGGCCGCTTGCGCGGAACTGAACATGGCGACCTTCGAGTGGAGCATCGCCGACGGGCTGCTGCGCTCCGGCACGAACGCTGCGGCTGAAGGCCAGAAGATGTCGCTGCAGGCTCGCATAGACCAGACTACGGTCTGGAATCAGGGCAGCCGAAGCCAGACGCAGACGCGAACCGTGCTCAGTCCCGGCGGCGGAGAAGCCGACCGGCTGGCCAGGGCAATGATGTCAAGCCTGGGAGCCGATGCGGCTGCCGCTGCCAGCGCCGGCTCCATCTACAACACCCGCGAACCGGTGCAGGCGCTGGCCAACATGGAATCCATGACGGTCGAGGCGGTCTTCATCCTCAAGGATTTTCACCGCCACATGGAGGATCCGGTCGTGGTGCGGCGGCTGCGCGACGTAGGGCAGAAGTTCTCCAACAACCGGCGGACCGTGGTCATCACCTCGCCGGAAATTACCGTCCCGGCGGAACTGGCGACGCTGGTGGAGTATTTTGATCTCCCCCTGCCCGACCCTGAGCGGCTGCACGAAATTGTTCACGAGACCTTCACCCGGCTCTCCAAGACCTACACGCTGAAGCTGCAACTCGATGCGGCGGGCGTAGATGCGATGGCGGCCAACCTGCGCGGTCTGAGTGAAGAAGAGGCGGAGCGCGCCGTTTCGCAGGCGCTGGTGACGCGATACGCGCTGTGTCCCGAGACCATCACCGATGTGCTCGAAGCGAAGAAACAGCTCCGGCGGCATTCGGGCATGCTGGAGTTCATCGAAGCCTCGGACAACATGGCCAGCGTGGGCGGGTTGGAGAACCTGAAGCACTGGCTGCAGCAGCGCCGCGGCGCGTGGGAAGACTCGGCGCGCGAATTCGGGCTGGAACCGCCGCGAGGGATGATCATCCTCGGCGTGCAGGGATGCGGCAAGTCGCTGTGCGCGCGCTCGGTCGCGGGGGAGTGGAAGCTGCCGCTGGTCAAGTTCGACACTTCGGCGGTCTACGACAAGTACATCGGAGAAACAGAAAAACGCATTCGCAAAGTGTTTCAGATCGCCGAAGGACTCGCGCCCTGCGTGCTCTGGATTGACGAGCTGGAAAAAGTCTTTGCCGGCAGTGGGCCCGATTCCGCGTCGGCCGACGCCGGAGTCTCTTCCCGGCTGCTGGCTTCGTTTCTGTCATGGATGCAGGACCGCAAGGCGCCCGTGTTCGTCGCCGCCACCTGCAACAACGTAACCGTGCTGCCGCCGGAGCTGATCCGCAAGGGCCGCTTCGATGAGCTGTTCTTCGTTGATCTGCCCAACCAGGCGGAGCGCAAGCAGATATTCTCGATTCAACTGGCGAAACGGAAGCGTAATGCAGCCGAATTTGATCTGGAAAAGGCCGCCACTGCCGCGAAGGGATACTCGGGAGCGGAAATTGACGCGGCCGTTCAAGGTGCGCTCTACGCCGCCTACTCCGAAAAGAAACCACTGACCACGCAGTCGCTGGTTGACGCACTGGGTCAGACGGTGCCGCTTTCGACCACACGGGCGGAGGAGATCGCGGCCTTGCGCGAGTGGGCGAGGACGAGGGCAGTGCCAGCAACGGCGAGGAGCGATTGTCCCGGTTCCTGATTTTCCTCGCCATTGACTCCCCCTCCGTCCCGGGGTAGGCTTTTACCAATGGTAGTTGCTCGCCCTATGGGCGCGAACATTCCGGTTACTCCTGTCTCTGAGCAAAATTCTGCTTTGTCTGTGATGAACAGCAGGCGTAGTTGTGCTCGAATTCCAGAGGCCGCCGAGCTCCGCTCGGCTCGTCCGGGTCAAAGACCCGGACCCACACAAGCATGAACACACACGCATGAAGAAGAGCATCGGGATCAGTCCCAACATCGAGACCCTGTTCGGCACACGCGACGAGAATGTGCGGTTGCTGGAAGACGGGCTCAACATCGCCATCAATCTGCGGTCGAACGCCATCGAACTGGAAGGCGCGGCCCGCGACGTGGCCCGCGCGGAGCAGGTTTTTGCCGACTACGAGAGCCTGCAACGCTCCGGTTATAGCTTTAATAACGGCGATCTCAACAGCATGCTGCGCGTGCTGACGTCCGATCCCAACAGTACGCTGCGCGGGTTGGCCGATGCCGGGCGGCAGCGGTCCTTCGGACGCCGCACCGTCCAGCCCAAAAGCAGCAACCAGCGCCGCTATCTGGAAGCCATCGAGAAGTACGACATGGTGTTTGGCGTTGGCCCGGCCGGCACGGGCAAGACTTACCTTGCCGTGGCCATGGCCATCTCCGCGCTGCTGGCCAAGCGCGTGAACCGCATCATTCTGGCGCGTCCGGCGGTGGAAGCTGGCGAGCGCCTCGGTTTTCTGCCTGGCACCCTGCAGGACAAGATTGATCCTTACCTGCGTCCGCTCTATGACGCGCTCTATGACATGCTCGATCCTGAAAAAGTGGATCGCTACCTGGAGAAGAACGTCATCGAGATTGCGCCCATCGCGTTCATGCGCGGGCGCACGCTGAACGATTCATTCGTCATCCTCGACGAGGCGCAGAACACTACCTCGGAGCAGATGAAAATGTTCGTGACGCGCCTGGGCTTCAACTCGAAAGCGGTGATTACCGGCGACATCACCCAGATTGATTTGCCCAATGCGCGCCGCAGCGGTCTGCTGGAAGCGATCGACGTTTTGCAGCGTGTGGACGGCCTGGCCTTTGTGCACTTCGATGAAGGCGACGTGGTCAGGCATCATCTGGTGCAGCGCATCGTGCGCGCCTACGACGAGCACAAGACGCGCGTCGCCGAGCAGATGCTTTTGTTGAGCGAGGCGAAGAGTGGCGAGGCGCCGAGCACAAACGAAAAGCCGGCGGCTGCAAACGGGGAGAAAGTGGCGTCCGTCGAAGCCCAGGGATAAAGAATCAAACGCCAGCGGGAGGGCTGCAAGCAGGCCCTCCTATTTGTCTGGGAGGGATCAGTCAAAATAGGTTTCTCGGAGCCGAGCGCGTTGGTCATTCTGCAGAAGAGAGTTACCGCACTGAGCCAGGCGTCGCTCGAGCGCTTTGTTCTGCAAGCGCGGCGCGCAGCGGGACTGCGCGGTCGCGCCGACGTGCTGGTGACCACGAGCGCTGCGGTACGCTCGTTAAATCGCCAATTTCGCGGCAAGAACCAGGCTACCGATGTGCTCTCGTTTCCGGCCCCACGTCCGGTTTCGAAAGGCCGGAAGAGCGCCGCACTGGCCGGCGAAGTCGCGATTTCCGCTGATATCGCTGCCGAGAACGCGGCTCGTTTCGGGCATTCCCCCGCCGCGGAGGTGAAGGTCCTGACGCTGCACGGAATTCTTCATCTGGCGGGCTTTGACCACGAGCGCGATAATGGTCAAATGGCGCGCAAGGAAATGCGGCTGCGCCGCCTGCTGAACTTGCCCGCGGCCTTGATCGAGCGAGCGCAACCCGGCCGGCGAGGGCCCGTGAAAAAGAGACGTCGGAAAACACATCGTCCAGGAGCGCGGAGGAAGGCATGAGTCTCTCCGTCATTGCCGTGCTATTCCTGCTGATGGGTCTGCTGACTCTGGTCTCATACGTGGATCGTGTCTATCAGGAAGCGGGGAAGTTTCTTTCCCGCGAGTTTCAGGACAACATTGATGTCTTCGAGCAAGAAATTGAGCCGGCCCTGGGCATAAGCCGTACCCGTTCCTCCCTCTCCATGGCGGTACTCACGCAGTTGACCATGGCGGCGATTGCTTTGCTTATAGGCTTCGTCGTCTTCAACGAACAACTCTGGAGCATTTATGAGATCCTGCAGGCAATCATCAGCCTGATTCTCATAGTCATCCTGTGCAACCGGTTTCTGCCCTTCGTGTTCTTCTCTCGCACGAAGGGTGAGTGGCTGGTTCGATGGACGCTGGTTTTGAAGGTTCTCATCTATCTGGTGCTGCCGGTAACCATCGTGCTGGGCTTCTTACAGTCGGTGGCCTCATTGACCCGACAAAGCACGCCAGAGCAGCAAGAGACCTCGGCTGAGGCCGTGGACGCTCTGATCGAGGCCGGGCAGGAAGAGGGAATCATTCAGGAGGGCGACCGCGATCTGATCCAGTCGGTGGTGGAGTTCAGCGGCAAGACGGTGCGCGAAGCCATGAAGCCGCGTCCGGCGATGTTCGCGGTTCCCGCTGACATTACAGTGGAGCGCTTCATCGAAATGCTGCGCACCAAGCATTATTCGCGTGTGCCGGTGTATGAAGGCAGCATCCACAACATTGAAGGGATCGTCTACGCGCAGGATGTGCTGCAGGTGCCGGATAGCGAAGCGCACGTGCGTACGCTCGACTCGCTGATGCGCCGTGACGTTTACTTCGTCCCCGAAAGCAAGCTGGGGAGCGACCTGCTGCGCGAGATGCAGAAGCAGAACATCCGCATGGCGATTGTGGTGGATGAATACGGCGGCGTAGCGGGACTGGTCACGATCGAGGATCTGGTGGAAGAGATCGTGGGTGAAATCCGCGACGAGCACGACAAGCCGGAGATCGTCCGGGAAGGCGAGCGTTCGTTCATCGTTTCCGGCGCCATGGACGTAGACCGCCTGGACGAACTTTTTGGCACCAAGCCCGAAGGCAAGGAATCTGCTACGATTGCCGGCCTGGTCAGCGAGCTTGCCGGGCGAATTCCGCGCAAGGGCGAAATCGTGGAAGAAGACGGCCTGCGCTTCGAAGTCCTGGATTCCACCGACCGCAAAGTGGAGCGAGTCCGCGTGACCGCGGTGCAGCCGCAGCAGTTGAAACTGATATAGTCAGACTTCGGACCTCGGACCTCAGACCTCGGACTTCAGCCTTCCCACACCGCAGCAAGTATTGGAACCTGAGATCCGTACCCTGAGGTCTGAAGTCTGAGGTCCGAGGTCTGCTTCGCATGCCCTTCCGCTCCGGTTTCGTTTGTATTCTTGGCCGCCCCAATGCGGGCAAGTCCACCCTGCTCAATGCGCTTGTGGGCGAGAAGGTGGCGATTATTTCGCCCAAGCCGCAAACCACGCGCAATCGCATTCAGGGTATCGTCCACGTTCCGAAAAGCAAGGGCAAGAGTAAAGACGGCGGGCAGATCGTGCTCATTGATACTCCCGGTGTGCACAAGCCCGACAGTTCTTTGGGCCGCAAGATGATGGTCGAGGTGCGTGAGGCGCTGGAAGGCTGCGACCTGGTGCTCGTGATTATGGATGTGACGCACAAGTTCGATCCGCGCGACCGCTTCGCGCTCGACTTGGTGAAGCAATCGGGGACCAAGGCGTTCCTTCTGCTGAATAAGATTGACTTGATCCGGGAGAAAGCCAGGCTGCTGCCTCTGATCGAGGACTACCGCAAGCTTTACGATTTCAGTGAAGTGATCCCGATTTCGGCGCTCCGGCGCAACGGCCTGGACGTGCTTCTGCAATTGGTGATCGCGGCGCTGCCTGCGGGCCCGGCATATTTCCCTGAGGATCAGGTTACCGACCAGCCTGCGCGTTTCATGGCCGCAGAAATCGTTCGCGAACAAGTGCTGCTCAATACCAAGGAAGAGATTCCATATGCAACCACGGTGATCGTAGACGGTTTTGAGGAAGGTGCGAGGCTGACACGGATCGCGGCGACGATCTACTGCGAGCGCGAAGGGCAGAAGGGAATCCTGGTGGGAAAAGGCGGCCAGATGCTCAAGAAGATCGGCACCGCAGCTCGAGTGCAGATCGAGCGCATGCTTGGGACTAAGGTCTTCCTCGAACTCCATGTCAAAGCCCGGCCGGGATGGCGGGATTCGCGTAGCTTTGTGGAGGAACTCGACTGGCGCAGACAACTGCAGCACAGAATGGAAGAGCAGGGGACGCCGGCGATCGCCGCCGCTGATTCCGGCCGAAACAAAACATAGAACTAACCGTCGGAAAACGGAGCCGAGATTGGGTAATGGCTCATTTCGAATTCAGACCTCCTGTGAGTCGTCATCCCGAAGGCCCGCGTCTTCACCAGCGGGCCGAGGGATCTAGCGCGGACCACCGAGACGCTGCACGCGAGATCCCTCGCTCCGCCTGAAAAGCGGCTGCGCTCGGGATGACGCCCTCGAGGAAGGTCACGACGGCCAAGATTCAAATTGAGCCATGACCCGAGACCGACACCCATTGCCGGATTCGCCGTTTTACCGTTAGAATATCTACACGCCGCGTTTGGAACGGGCAAGGATAAACCAACCCACCATGGTATCTGGGGCTTCTCCCGAGGAACATTTCCCGGAATACGACTTTGATCCAGAAAGGCTAAGCGTGCGTGTGCGAGTCACGCTCGCAGCCGACCGCCAGTCCGTGGATCCGGTCGTGGACCAGGTGATGGAATCCGTCCGCGAGATGAAGTGCGTGGACGGCAAGGAAGACGCCATCCAACTTTCTTTGCAGGAAGCGCTGGCCAATGCCGTCGTCCACGGCGCCAAAGAAGATCCCAGCAAAGTCGTCGAGTGCCTGGTGGCATGCGACGAAGAGCGCGGCATCCTCATCATTGTGCGCGACCCGGGAGAGGGATTTGACCCGAAGGCGATTCCCAGTTGCACGTTGGGCGAGAATCTCTATTCCAATCACGGCCGCGGAATCTTCCTGATCAACCAGTTGATGGATGAAGTGCAGTTTCACAAGAACGGCACCGAAATCCGCATGGTGAAGCGGTAGGAGACTCAGAGATACTTGTGACCGACTCACTGCCTCGATAGCCCTGTGCAGTAATCCGAAACATGGTTCTGCTTCCTCGTGCGACAACCTTCACATGGACGAGCCGATGGGAACAAGCGTAGGGTTTTGCTCGTGGTAATGCGCAAGTCAGTGCTCGCTTGGATCCCCCTATGTCTCGGTTTGTTTGCGGGAAGTATTTTCGTTGCTGATTGCCAGAAAAGCAAGCTCCGCCACTCGGGGAAGAGCCTCAAATCGAATATCCAGCGGAGAAAATGTCGCGGGTGGCTATACGGTCGTTTCTCGAAGGTCAATTCTCGATAATCAAACACGTAGGCAGCTTGCCCGCTCCTGTGCTCCAAGTCTTCACAGAAAAAGGCGGTTCCCGTCCTGTGATGGCCGACCCGGGAAAAAACTTTGAAGCAACAGATTTCATCGTTGACGGGACCCTGCCCCGCAAACGCCTGATATTTGCAGGAGTATCAGGCGACAAGTGCTTCGTACAGTATGAGCAGGGTGGAATCGGCCATTTCTATGTTCTGGCTTTGTACAACCTGCCTTCCCAGGGCAGGTTGAAACCTCTTTGGTGGGGTTCCTGCCCACGACCTGCTACTAACATTGATACCCTACGCACTTGGGTGGCCAACGGCAGCTGTTCCCAGCCGTAATCCGGCGTTTTCCTATTACTCTTTCGCCGCGATCCCCAACGCTTTCATCTTCCGGTACAGATGGCTGCGCTCCAGGCCCAGCACCTCGGCGGTGCGGCTGACGTTGCCATGGTTTTGGTCGAGCGTCTTGAGGATGTAATCGCGCTCGTAAGCATCGCGCGCCTGGTGCAGCGTGGAAAATTCCGTTCTGGAGGTGCGCCGGCCGCCCTCGCGATAGACCAGCGGCGGCAGGTGCTTGCTGTCGAAGCGCGTGGTGGTGGGATTCATGATGACGATGCGCTCGATCACGTTGCGCAATTCGCGCACGTTGCCCGGCCAGGAGTAGCGCATGAGCACCTCTATGGCCTCATCGCTGATTTCCCGCGGCCGGCGTCCGTAGCGGGACGCCAGTTCTTTGAGGAAATGCCGAGCCAGAAGGGGTACGTCTTCCCGGCGTTCGCGCAGCGGCGGCACGAAGAAGGGAATCACGTTGAGCCGGTAAAAAAGATCTTCGCGGAAGTTGCCGCGGGAAATCTCTTCTTCGAGATCCTTGTTGGTGGAAGCAATCACGCGGACGTCCACCGTGATCATTTCTTCGCTCCCCACCGGAGTAAAGCGTTGTTCCTCGAGCGTGCGCAGCACCTTGGACTGCGTTTTCAGGCTCATGTCGCCGACTTCATCGAGAAAGAGCGTGCCGCCGTGCGCCTTTTGAAACTTGCCTTCCTTGTCAGACGTGGCTCCTGAAAACGAGCCCTTGAAGTGTCCAAACAACTCGCTCTCGATCAGGTCCTCGGGGATGGCAGCGCAGTTGACCTCGACGAAAGTGTCGTCCTTGCGCAGGCTCTGGGCATGGATCGCGTGGGCGACGAGTTCCTTGCCTGTGCCCGATTCGCCATAGATCAACACCCGGCCGTTGGTCGGCGCCATCAGGCCGATCTGCTGGCGCAGCGCCTTCATGGGTATGCTGTCACCCACAATGACATTCCTGGCTTGAAACAGTTTCTTCAGTTCGACGTTTTCACGGCGCAGCTTCTTTGACTCGATCGCGTTCTTGACCAGGATCAGAGTTTTTTCGAGGGAAAGGGGCTTTTCCAGAAAATCGTAGGCACCCAGTTTCGTTGCACGCACAGCGGTTTCGATGGTTCCGTGGCCGGAGATCATGATGACCTCAGGCGGGTCATCGAGTTCGCGAATGGCCTCCAGGGTTTCAAGACCGTCAATGCCCGGCAGCCAGATGTCGAGCAGGACCACATCAAACACGGCTTTGCGCAGCAGATCGAGGCAGGCGTCGCCACTTTCCGCGGAGGAGGCGGAGTAACCTTCATCCGCCAGGATGCCGGCCAACGAGTCGCGGATGCCAGCTTCGTCGTCAACGATAAGGATGTTATACATGTTGAGGCGCGGCCCCAGTGGGCGCGGATTCGGGGACAACCGGCAGTTCAACGATGAAGCGCGTGCCGACGGGACGGTTCTCCTCCACGCGGATGGAGCCGTGGTGGTCTTCGATGATGCGGTTCACGATCGACAGACCCAGCCCCGTGCCACGTTTCTTGGTCGAGAAGTAAGGCAGGAAGAGTTTCTCCTTGAGTTCGCGGGTAACGCCGTGTCCGGTGTCGGAAACGGTGATTTCCACGGCGTCGCGGCTGGCCACCAATGCGGTGGAGATCTCGATTTCACGCACGATGGAATCTTGCAGCGCTTCGGCAGCGTTATCCACCAGGTTGGCGACGGCGCGTTTGATGGCTTCTCGGTCTGCCATCACCTTGGGCAGATCCGCAGCGAGCAATTTGTGCAGGCTGATTCCGTCGAGCCTGCCGTTGAACATCGAAAGTGCGCTCTCGATGATCTCGTTCAGGTCGGCCCGTTGCGGGTTGGCCACCGGGAAGCGGGCCAGGGTGGAGAATTCGTCCACCAGCCGGCGGACGGTTTCTACCGCCCCGGCAATGGTCTCGGCGCAAGACCGCACGACGTTGAGCGAGGCCGCTTCGTCCGGCGCGGTGCGATCCAGATGCCGCTGAATGCGCTCCGCCGAGAGCGCAATGGGGGTCAGCGGATTCTTGATTTCGTGAGCCACGCGGCGCGCCACTTCCCGCCACGCAGCCTGCTTCTGAGCCTTCAGCAGATCAGAGAGATCCTCAAACACGACGACGTAGCCGGAACGCTCTCCTTGGTGCCTGAGAGTTGCCACCGTGACGGCAACGTTCAGAGATCCGTGGGGCAGTTGCATCTCCATCTGGCTGGTGGTCACGCCCATTCGGTCGGCGCGCCGCAGCAGGGGCTCAAAATCCTCCAAAACGTCAGCCGGGAATACGTCTGCCAGAGATGCTCCGCGGAGAACCATGCTGGCCGTGTCGTGTCCAGTGTCAGGATGGAACATGCGCAGCAGCGCCTGGTTAACGTGAGTGACGAGGCGGCTGGCATCGAGCGAGAGCACGCCGGTCGGAATACTTTCGAGGATTGTTTCCATCTGGCGGCGGCGCTGATCGAGTTCCGCGTTCGCCGCGCTGAGGTCGCGGCTGGACGCCTCAATCTGCCGCCGGCTGGCTTCCAGATCCTCGGCCATCCGGTTGAACGAGCGCACCAGGTCCCCAATCTCGTCGGCGGCTCGCACATCGATACGGTAGTCGAGGCGTCCGCGCGAGATTTCCTGGGTGGCTTCGGCAAGGGCCGACAGCGGGCGCGTCACCAGCTTGGCTAGAAACAGGGCCAGCCAGGTGGTCACAAACAAGACCATCATGGTCAGCAGGAGAAGCAGGCCCATGTAGGTCTGGCGCACTCGCCGCCGTTCGCCGCTCAACTGAAAATACCGCTGCTGGCTGGCCTCGACCTGACGCACGGTCTGGGAGAACTCGCGAGGAAGTGGAATGGCCGCCAGAATCAGGCCTCCGCCCTGGACCGGAGCGCTGCCCAGCGTGTAGTCGTTTTGCTGCCAGGTGAACTGCGCGGGACGTCCGGCAGCGGCGTCCGCCAGCGGCAGCCGGGATTTCAGTACGAGCCAGGGTGCCGGCGCATTAAAACTCGCTTCGGCGTTGCCGTCCCGCACGGCGAGGGCAAATCCGCCTTGCAGCGTCAGTTCGTGGCGCTGAAACTCGCTCACCACACCTGCGAAACCGTGTCCGGAAAAGGCTCGCTCAATTTCTGGCGACACCGCAATCGCAGCCGCTTCGGAGCGCGCATTCTGCATGGCATAGCTGCCCAACAGCGAGGCCATGGCTTGCGTGTCGGACCGCACCTCTTCCACGGGCGTCGAGAACCATTTGTCAATCGAGCGATTCATCAAGCCATAGGCAAACCAGTACATCACCATCACCGGCACAAACGACAACAGGAGCGCGCCGGCGACCATGCGCGTGCGAAACTTGGAGCCCAGTACTCCCATGCGGCGCTCGGCAAACAGCTTCAGCAAATTGCGCGCCAGCACAAAAGTCAGTGCGACGAACAGAAGGGAGATGAGCAGAGAAAGCGCATAGAAAACGACGGTCTGCTGGTTGGTTTCCGGCCGCAGGATGGTCGCATTGAAGGCGGTTTGCGACATCAGCACCGCAAAGAGAAGAAACACCGCGATGGCCAGCAGAATAATGACCTGCTTGCGGCTCGGCCTTTTCGCGGGACGATCTGGCGCAGACTGGATCACGTCAACTCACTGAGGCGCGAGAGTAGTTCGGAGAACCGTGGCGCCTCTGCTGGTGGTCATTATAGATGCAGAGCCCGCGGACGGGATGGTAGCAAGCAGGGTTAGGGCTTCATCCCGTGCCGTGCAGCCAATTCCTTGATCATGGCATCGTAAGCCGGTTTTGGCTTGTAGGTGCGATCGAAGGGCAGGGCCGCGCCGCGCGTCTGGTGGGAGTGCGACCCGATCCACGAGTATTTGTCGGTGAATCCCCAAGTCTGAATCGCTGTGCAGCCCGGATGTTGCAGGCAGGCGTGGACTACGCCGCGATAGACCTCGGCTTGGCGCAACAGATCCTCTTCGCGGACTTGGCCGTTGGCCGGATCCAATGGGAGGGACACGTCAAGCTCAGTGATGTGAACCTGAACGCCCAGCGCGGTGAGGCGTGCGATATTGGCGCCGATGGCCGCCGTATCCAGGTCAAGCCGCGAGATGTGCATCTGTAATCCCACGCCGTCAATCGGGACGCCGCGCTCTCTGAAGTCTCTTACCATCGCATAAATGGCGTCGGACTTCCGGTTGAGGCCCTCACCCTCCGCCTCGTTATAAAAAAGCAGGGCGTGCGGATCAGCCTCGCGGGCCCAGCGAAAGGCCTGTTCGACATAAGCCGTGCCCTTGCCGGCAAAGCCGATGCCGGGCTGGTTGTACCAAGGCGAATCCTTGGGACTCCCGTTTTCATCAAGAGCTTCATTCACGACGTCCCAGGCGAAGACCTGGCGGGAGTAGTGTTTCATCATCGTGGTGATGTGCTCATGCAACAGATGGGATAACTGAGCCGTAGTGAAGTTGCTCTGCGTGAGCCATTCAGGATTATTGTGATCCCAGACTAGACAGTGCCCACGAACGTGCATCCCATGCGCCAGTGCGAAACGGACGACCTCGTCGCCCTCGCGGAAATCAAACGAGTCCTGGTTCCGGCGCACAACCCACCATTTCATCGCGTCCTCAGGCTCGACCAGGCTGAATTCGCGAGCCACAGTCTGCGAGTATGCGGCCTCCGAAAACAAGGACGGACGTACTGCGGTGCCTACGAGCACGCCAGTCTGGTCGGCGGCCTGGCGCAGCGGCGGCGACGAGGTCGCGACGGCTGCGGTCAGCACTATGACCAGAAACCGCAGAAGGCGCGCGTGGCAGCAGGGACCCATCATGAAGATCCACACATTCCTGGTTCTACATTTTACTTAGCGCGAGGCAGGAAGCGTTGTAAAGGACATCCATCACATTTGGGCTGTGATTTTCCACAGTAGTGCTTGCCCACCCCGACAAGGAGTCCGTGCATTTCGTTGTATACCTGCACGAGCGCCGAGCGTGTGGCCGTGCTCATGGCGGAGGGGGGGTGGGCAGCGCCGCGGATATCAGAATCGAGCGCCGGTGCGATGTTAGGCGGCGCCGGTTTGGGCTGCTGCGCCAACGGAGCCAAAGCGCCCTGTAACAATTGCCGAATGTCTTCGTAATCCGCCTTTTCCGGCAGGATTTCATGCCGGGCAAAGATGCGCCGCGTGTAGGCATCCACGACGAAAACAGGATGATTCCCGGCGTAAAGCAGAATCGAGTCCGCCGTCTCCGGTCCCACGCCGTTCAGGCTGAGCAACTCCTCGCGGAGCTTGTCCGTCGTCTGGGAAAGGAGGCGATCCAGAGAGCCGCCATATTCTTTGTCGAGGAATGTGACAAACGTCTTGAGCCGACTGGCTTTTTGCCGGAAATAGCCGGAAGGCTGAATGAATTGCTCGAGTCTGGCCAACGGTATTTCTCGGATCCCTGGCACAGTCAACACGCCTGCAGCACGCAGATTGGCCAGCGCCCGTTCCACATTGGTCCAGGCGGTGTTCTGCGTCAGGTAAGCCCCGACAATGACCTCGAAGCTGGTCTCAGCGGGCCACCAGTGTTGCGCCCCCCATGCCTGGTTGAGTGCTCGATAGTACTGGCGAACTACGTTCGCGTTGAGTCGAGGCGACAAGTCCGAAACTCCTAAGTACCGAGTCTAACTGAGTCCGATTGTGCTGGGCTGAAGGAGTCCCACTTGGCTCGGGCAGGCTTACCGAAGTGCATGTACCTGAACGCGCTAGACGGATCCTGTTCTCGGAAAAACTGGCATTTGGCGTGGGTTTTAGGGGCGAAGATACGGTTTTGTCGTATATCCCATCGAAGTCCAAGTACCAAAGTAAGTGGTGAAGTAATCCGCTTGCGTTGACAATTTATGTCAACGCAAATGAGCTGCAATTCTCTCCCAAATTCAGGCCGCCGTTTGCGCCATGCCTGCCCTGAGTGTCAGGCGACGTTCCACCTACGTGGATAGGAGATCGACGTATGTCTCAACGGCTGGGTGATCTTCTTGTCAAAGAGAAGATCATAACCCCAGAGCAGTTGGAACAAGCGACTAAGGCCCAGAAAGAGCAGAGCTGCCGCCTGGGGTCCGCCCTGGTGAAGCTCGGCTTTCTCACGGACGAGGACGTCACCAATTTCCTCTCGCGGCAGTATGGCGTTCCGGCCATCAATCTCTCCTACTTTGAAATTGACCCCGCGGTCGTCAAGCTGATTCCTTTCGAGACGGCCCGGCGCTACCAGATTCTTCCCTTAAGCCGCGTGGGCGCGTCGCTGACCATC
>Ga0181536_10000494_pt1 | contig 47773 bp, 49 predicted proteins | sample PEATcosm2014_Bin_41_FD_121105 | JGI IMG/M metagenome (GOLD analysis project Ga0181536, IMG submission 121105) | Peatland microbial communities from MTU Mesocosm Facility, Houghton, MI, USA - PEATcosm2014_Bin17_60_metaG | ecosystem: Environmental > Terrestrial > Soil > Wetlands > Peat | place...
CGACGAGCTCGTTGTCCCGGCCGCCGAGGCGTTCTCGCCGAGCTGGCTCTTGGTGTCGGCGGGCTTTGACGCCCACCGATCAGATCCCCTCTGCGACCTCGGGTTGTCCTCGGGCGACTTTGCAGACCTCGCGAGGAGCGTCAGCCTGCTTGTGGCACCGGGTCGTCGGATCTTCTTCTTGGAAGGCGGCTATAACTTGAGCGCCCTCGCGGCGTCTGCAGGTGCGACGGTCGCTGCTCTCGTCGGTGAGGACTTCCGACCGGAGCCGGCGACGACAGGTGCGAAGGCGAACGCGTTCGGCTCGTCTCGAAGCGACCGGCCCGCGCAAATCATCGCGGAAGCGCGTGCCATTCACGAGCGCTCGCGGTCCCTGTGAGCTGGCCCGCGCGGTGACAACTGGGAACAAGCGCGTGCAAGAGCGCAAGGATGCGACGCGCGTGCAGCTACCCTCGGCTGCGATGATCCCCGAGCGCCTCGAACCTTTCATAGGAGAGACGAGAGAACTCGCCGAGCGCTTTATCGCTGCGAAGAAGAACCTCTATCTCGTCGGCGGGTCGGTGCGAGACGTCATCGCGGGCCGTCCCGGAGGAGGAGCAGCCTTTGTGCGCGAGGCCGACATTGACTTTACGACCGATGCGCGTCCAGAGGAGATCGAGGCGATCATAAAGGGCTGGGCCCAATCGGTGTGGTTGCAGGGCAAGCGTTTCGGGACGATCGGCGCGTCGCACAACGGGCGCAGATTCGAGATAACGACGCATCGCGCCGAGGCCTATTTGCCCGAGTCACGAAAGCCCGACGTGAGCTTCGGAGACGACGTCGTCACGGATTTGTCCCGTCGGGACTTCACGGTGAACGCGATGGCGCTGCGCTTGCCCGATCTAGAGCTCATCGATCCCTTCGACGGGTTGTCGGACCTTTCGAACCATCGACTTCGCACTCCGCTTGACCCGGTGTCCTCATTTTCCGATGATCCCTTGCGCATGTTGCGCGCGGCGCGCTTTATCGCTGGATACGAGCTTGTGCCTTCTGAGGACTTGCTGTGCGCGGTGAGAGAGCTTCGCGCACGACTATCGATCGTTTCCCCAGAACGGGTCAGAGACGAGCTCGACCGGCTCCTTGTCCTCCCGGACCCCCAGGAGGGACTGTGGTTCATCGTGCGGACGGGCCTTTCTGAGGAGTTCCTGCCCGAGCTGCCGGCCCTGGAGCTCGAGCAGGACCCCGTGCAACGCCACAAGGACGTCTTGGCGCACACCATCGCGGTCGTGGCAAGGACGCGCCCCGAGCGGATCTTGCGACTCGCGGCGCTCTTTCACGACGTCGGCAAGCCGCGCACCCGCTCCATAGGACCAGACGGCGTCAGCTTCCATCACCATGACGTCGTCGGCGCGCGCATGACGAAGCTGCGGATGCAAGCCCTTCACTATTCAAATGTCGACATCGACGCGGTGTGTCGCCTCGTCGAACTTCACTTGCGCTTCCACACCTATGTGCTCGGTTGGACCGACGCTGCAATACGTCGTTACACAAGGGACGCGGGAGCACTCCTCGATCAGTTGAACGAGCTCACGAGGGCTGATTGCACGACGAGGAATGAGGGGAAAGCGAGGGCCCTTGCTTCGCGCATGGACGAGCTCGAAGCCCGCATACAAGAGCTGCGCGAAAAAGAGGCACTTGAGTCGATCCGTCCGGAACTGAACGGCGAACAGGTCATGGCGCGTCTATCCATCCCACCCGGCAAAGACGTCGGCCGCGCGCTCGAGTTCCTGATGGAGATCCGCCTCGAGGAGGGATTGCTCGGGACCGACGAGATCGGTCACCGCTTGGATGGTTGGTGGGACTCACAGAAAAAGTCGCCCTGATGAGCTTCGGGGTTATGTGCCCCTAGCGAACTCCTCGACCATGTCGTGAGCTTGGTCGTCTCGGTACTGCACGGGCGGTGATTTCATGAAGTACGCCGACGGGCCAAGGAGCGGTCCACCGATACCGCGATCAAGGCCGATGCGTGCGCAGCGCAAGGCGTCGATGATGACGCCCGCGGAGTTGGGAGAGTCCCACACCTCGAGCTTCAGCTCGATGTTCAGCGGGACGTCTCCGAAGTTCCTTCCTTCCATGCGGATGTATGCCCACTTGCGGTCCTCGAGCCATGCAACGTGATCCGAAGGACCGATGTGGATCGACGTCGCTGCGATTCCACGGTCGAGCTGGCTCGTGACGGCTTGGGTCTTGGAGATCTTCTTCGACTCAAGGCGTTCGCGCTCGAGCATGTTCTTGAAGTCCATGTTGCCACCGACGTTCAGCTGGTACGTGCGGTCCAAAACGCTGCCACGATCCTCGAAGAGCCGGGTGAGCACGCGGTGCACGATCGTCGAGCCAACCTGGCTCTTGATGTCGTCTCCGATGATGGGCACCCGTGCGTCGCTGAAGCGTTTTGCCCAGGTGGGATCGCTAGCGATGAATACCGGTATCGCGTTCACAAAGGCAACGCCAGCCTCGAGTGCCGCCGCCGCGTAGTGCTTTTGTGCTTGTTCGGACCCGACGGGGAGATATGAGACGAAGACGTCAGCGCCGCTTTGTCGGAGCGCTTCTGCGATGTCAACGGGTGGCTCGGGGGATTCCTCGAGGAGCTCGCGGTAGTACTTGCCGAGACCGTCGAGTGTCGGGCCGCGCTGGACGGTGACACCAAGGGTTGGCACGTCTGCAAAGCGAATCGTGTTGTTCTGCCCAGAAAAGATGGCCTTCGCGAGGTCAAGGCCAACCTTTTGCGCGTCGACGTCGAAGGCCGCGACGACTTCGATGTCACTTACGTGGTAGCCACCGAGCACGACATGCATCAAACCCGGCACCGATTCAGTCGGGTCAGCCGAGCGGTAGTACTCGATTCCTTGGAGGAGTGCGCAGGCGCAATTGCCAACACCTGCAATCGCGACTCTTATCGTTCTTCCCCGACTGGTCATGTTGTCGTCCTCTCGTCCACGTCCGTTGTGTATGCAGTTCTCGGCGAGTTTCCTTCCTGCGATGCCGGCTTCTTGCGTTCGTCGAGGTCGCGACGTTCTCTGGCAAGGAGGCCTTCAATCCATGCGATGTCGCTCGCAACGGTTTCGCGCGAGTGTTCCGCGATCGACCGTTCGTAGGTATCGAGTGCGCGATCGGGGCGAGCAAGCGAAAGGCCCGTGCGCTGGAGACGGTCGGTGAGCTGAATTCGCCTGCGCTCGAGAAGGCGAATACGCGCTTGTGGGCTCAGGTGACGGGCGAAGGCAAGTCGCAAAGAGAAGCTTCCCGCGTCGTCGCTCTTTCCTTCGGGCGCGTCGAGAAGCTCCTCAAACAGCTCATTGCCTCGATCTGTGATCTCGTAGATCTTTCGCGCCTTGGTCCCGCGTCCCCCGAGCGCAGCAGCGGCTTTGGCCGTCGCGCGGCGCGCGACGAGAGATGCGCGCTCGCCCCCGAGGGAACCCGTGAGGGGCAGTGCCCCGCGCTCGAGGAGCCGTTGGCCGCGAGCCTCCGGAGAGCTCGGTGAGATCGTCCGGACGTCTCCGGCGGCTTCGAGGCGCGCGAGCGCAGGGTAGAGGGATCCGAAGGAGAGGTTCGCGAGCGGGCCAAAGTGCGCACGTAACTGCTTGCGCAGGTCGTAGCCGTGCATCGGCTTTTCCTTGAGGAGGCCGAGGACGGCGAGCTCGAGCATGCCCGAGCATAGCCACTCGATGTATCGAAGCGATATGGTGCTCCGGGTTCTCGGTCCGCGCAGGAACGAGGCGTTGAGACGGCCTGTCGGGCAAGGACGCTCAGCTAGCCTTGGTGGATGCGCAGCGGGCCGCAATTCTCGACGGGAGGGGCGCCGGCAACGGGGCTCGCCCAGATCGAGTACCGGCTCGCCCGCGACGGGGCCATTCGCGAGTTTCGCCGAGGCCGGATCTCCCGCTTGGATATCTGCGACGCTCAACCCGAGCTCCTGAGGGTCGCGCGCAACCTCGGTCGAAGAACCGAGGCGGACTGTCCCATATGTGAAGGGACGAAGCTCGTCGACGTCGCATTCGCCTTCGGCGCAGGACTGCCGCCATCGGGGCGCGCGCTCGCCTCGACGACGGAGATGCGTTCGCTCGCGCGCGAAATGGACGACGTCGCGTTCTACGTCGTCGAGGTGTGCACGGAATGCTCGTGGAACCATCTCCTGCGGATGTTCTCCGGGCGGCACGCCAGGCGTCGCTTTCCCGAGTGACCGGGCGCTAGCCTGGTTGCGCCGCCGGCAGCCCATGTGCGCCGGACGGTGGGAGGTGGAAGATGCCCGGACGAACGACCGCCCCGATGATTGCTGTTCGGAAGCGGAGCGCAGGCCAAGAGCCCATCGTCATGGTGACGGCCTACGACACGCCCTTTGCGCGCATTGCCGATGACGCAGGTGTCGACGTCATTCTCGTTGGCGACTCGGTAGCTGACAACGTGCTCGGCTTTGAGGACACCCTGTCCGTATCCGTATCAGACATGGCGCATCACACGGCCGCGGTCGCGCGCGCCCACCCGAGCGCTCTCATCGTGGCGGACATGCCCTGGATGAGCTACCACACCGACGTACGAGACGCCCTAATGAACGCGGCAACGCTCGTGCACGCGGGCGCACAGGCCGTGAAACTCGAAGGAGGCATGAAGCGCCTTCCCGTCATCGAGGCGATTCTCGATGCCGAGATCCCGGTCATGGGACACCTCGGGCTCACCCCACAGTCCCTGCATGCGATGGGAGGGATGAAAGTTCAGGCACGATCCATCGCGCAAGCCCGTGATCTCGAGCGCGACGCCGCAGCCCTAGCGAATGCGGGGTGCTTCGCGCTCGTGCTCGAATGCGTTCCCGACGTCGTCGCAGGTCGCGTCACCAATACGATCGACATTCCCACGATCGGCATCGGCGCCGGCCCATTGTGCGACGGGCAGGTCCTCGTCCTTCACGACCTCCTTGGTCTCTCCTCACGTCCAGTAGCGAAGTTCGTCCGGCGTTACGCGGACGTCGCATCCGTTGCTCGAGAAGCGCTGCGGGCCTATGCAAAAGACGTTCGCTCAGGCGACTACCCGTCCGATAACGAGACCTACCACGCGTCCTCCGAACTCGCCCGGGCGACGAAGAGCGACGAGCCCAAGCACGCGAGCTAGGTGCGCGGGAGTTCTTCTTCGACATTTCCTCGACGCGATCGTGCCGCTGACGCGCCGGGCATGGCGAACTTGGGTGATACAGCGCGCTGGAAGACTCGCCTTCGCGGGGCGAGTGAAACCACTGCGATGTTGTCAGCTACCATGACGTTGCCCAATACGCCCCTGCCCCGTTCATTGCGGGGCCCCAGGTACGAACGTGCCGGGTCCAGAGGAGGTGAGCCGCTTTGCGGCCATATGAAATAGCTGTCATTTTCGATGCCAGCCTTGAAGAAAGTGTCATCCGGGATATCACGGACCGGATCGCGGACCTCGTGCGTTCCCGTGGGGGAATGCCGGGTCACATCGAGCGATGGGGGCGTCGCACCTTCGCGTACGAGCTAGCGCATCGTAACGAGGGCTACTACGTCTTCATCGAGGTTGTCGCGGAGCCCGCGGTCGTCGACGAAGTCAGCCGCTTGCTCGCCCTTTCAGATGAGGTGCTGCGACACCGCGTCATTCGCCAGCCGGAAGCAGCCACCGGCGCCAAGCGAAAGACGCTTGCCGCAGTGACGCCGTCGCAAGAAGCGGCGGCGGCGGGTTAATCGAGGGATTGGAGAGATACATGGCGTACGACAACACCGTTGTCCTTGTGGGCAACGTGACCAGGGATCCTGAGCTCCGCTTCACCCCAAATGGGCAGGCGACAACGAGCTTTGGGCTCGCCGTGAACCGCCGCTGGCAGAATCGCCAGACCCAAGAGTGGGAAGAGCAGACGAGCTTCTTCGATGTCGTTTGCTGGCGCGAGATGGCTGAGAACGTGAGCGAGAGCATCGCTCGGGGATCGCGCGTCATCGTCACAGGCCGCTTGGAGCAGCGCAGCTGGGAGACGCCAGAAGGTGACAAGCGGTCACGCGTCGAGGTCATTGCGGATGAACTCGGTCCGAGCTTGAGGTGGGCGACCGCGCAAGTGGTGAAGAACGAGCGCCGCGGTGCTGCGACAAACGGTGCACCGTCGAGTCCCGCACCTTCGGCCCGACCAGCTCCGGTCGCTGCCGATGCCCCATACGCCGAAGATGAAGAGCCGTTCTGATGGCAAGGAGCAACGATCGGGAACGATCGACAAGGCGTGCACCGAAGGACAACGGTCGACGCCAGAAGAAGAAGATCTGCATCTTTTGCAAGGACCACGTGGTAGCTGTCGATTACAAGGACGTGAATTTGCTGCGCAAGTTCATGTCGGACCGCGGCAAGATTCGCGCCCGCCGCGTATCTGGGAACTGCGCGCAACATCAACGAGCCGTCGCGGTCGCAATCAAGACTTCTCGCGAGCTGGCGCTGCTTCCCTACACCCAACGCACGACGAGTGAACGACCTGGAGGACGCGGACCCGGACGCGGGGCGCGCAGCAGCTCGTATCCGCAAGCCGGAGCCGCGCCCTTTGTCGACGACGAGGAAGCTGATGTCGAGATCGTTCTGGCGGATCTCGTTGTCGCTGACGCAGACGAGCTCGAAGGGGCTGAGGTTGTCGCAGAGGTCAACTCGCCCGATATCGGGGGTGAAGAGTGAAAGTCGTCCTCCGCTCTGACGTTGCCGATGTCGGAAAACGCGGTGACATCGTGAACGTCGCGGATGGATTCGCGCGGAACTATCTCATTGCTATGGGCCGCGCGATTCGCGCAACAGACGGCGTCGTCGCACAAGCGGCGGCGATGCGACGCGCTCGGGACGTGCGTGATGCGAACGACAGGGAGGCTGCCGAGGCAATTGCCCAAAAGCTTGTCGCGCAGGCTATCTCGATCCCTGTGCGGGCAGGCCGTGAAGGACGACTGTTCGGTTCGGTGACGGCGACGGACATTGTGAGCGCGGTCGAAAGCCAGGCGGGAGTCGCAATTGACCGCCACAAGCTCGTCATCCGTGAACCGATCAAGGCGGTCGGGGTTCACACGGTGAGCGTTCGTCTGCATGCCGACGTCGAATTCCAGTTGTCGGTCGACGTCGTGGCCTCTGGGTCCTAAGGACGACGACTCCGTCTCTCAGCGCGCGCCGGTGAGCCGGCGCGTGCTGAGGTTTCAACATCGCCCGGGATGCCGAGCGCCCGAGCTCTGCTGGAGTGCTTGATACAGCCGGTCTCTAAGGTGCGCTCATGCACACAGCCCTAGCTGGCGCTCGTCACGGTGATGCATGGTCACCCACAGGTGTGGACAACTCATCCCCAAGTAATGCACGGCGAAATCGAAGAAATCCGCAAAAAGCGCGTCTGTTCGTCACCAGGCTCGGTGGTGCAAGGTGACATCCACCATGGTTCAACCGCTCGACGAGTCGCGTCGTCGCACACGACAAAGCGGTGGCGAGATCGACACGGCGAGAAGTCGCGTTCCGCCGCACAATCTTGAAGCAGAAGAGTCGTTGCTCGGTGCAATGCTCTTGTCGCGCGACGCCATCGCCGTTGCTTTAGAGCGCTGCTCAGCGGCGGATTTCTACCGGCCCTTCCACGGTCATGTCTTTCACGCCATCACCTCGCTCTATGCGCAGGGTGAACCCGTCGATGCGGTAACCGTCGCTGAGGAATTGCGCCGTGCAGGGTTGCTCGATGCCGTTGGCGGTCCGGCGCTACTCGTCTCGCTTCAATCGAATACTCCAGCGATCTCGAGTGCTTCTAGGTACGCGGCCATTGTGGAAGAACACTCGCTCTTGCGGCGTCTCATCGGTGTCGGCAGCGAGATCGCCGAGCTTGGCTATGGCCTTCCTGATGATGTGACCGAAGCGGTCGATCGCGCAGAAGCAATGGTTTTCAATGTCTCCCAGCGTCGCGTGACCGACACGGTCGTTTCCCTTGAGCAGCTCCTCTCGGAGAGCCTTGACCGCCTGGAGGACCTCTATGGACGCGGCGAATCGATCACAGGCGTGCCGACCGGATACACCGACCTAGACGAACACCTCTCCGGGCTTCAGCCTTCGAATCTCCTCGTCGTCGGCGCGCGCCCTTCGATGGGCAAAACGGCATTCGCTCTAGGTATGGCCGCGAACTCAGCGATGCAAGGCATCCCCGCTTTGTATTTCTCCTTGGAGATGAGCCACCTGGAAATCGCGCAGCGCGTTCTTTGCGCAGAAGCCCGTGTCGACGCTACGCGGATGCGCAATGGGCGTCTGCTCGAAGGTGACTGGCCGAAGATCAGCCACGCGATCGGTCGGCTTGGGAATGCGCCCCTCTATATAGACGACAATCCGAACGTCACGGTGATGGACATTCGTGCCAAGGCGCGACGCATGAAGAGCAGGGATGGTATCGGACTCGTCGTTGTCGACTACCTCCAGCTCATGACGGGCAGGAACTCCGCAGAGAACCGTCAAGTGGAAATCTCCGAAATCAGCCGGGGCCTGAAGATCCTCGCTCGCGAACTTGAAATTCCCGTTGTCGCGCTGAGTCAGCTGTCCCGCGGTTTGGAAAGTCGCGCAGACAAGCGCCCGATGCTTGCTGACTTGCGAGAATCCGGAGCGATCGAGCAGGACGCTGATGTCGTCATGTTCATATACCGCGATGACGTGTACAACCCGGAATCGGCTGATCGAGGTGCCGCAGAGATCATCGTTGCAAAGCACCGCAATGGGCCGACGGGAAGCATCCAACTAGCTTTTGTCGGAACCTACGCCCGCTTTACAAATATGGCCAGAGTGTGAGTGGAGAAATGCCCGATTCGGTCGTGACGGAGTCGGTCAGCGCATTTTGATGCACGGCACACTGGCGGGCAAACTTGGCGAGATGCACGATCATTTCTTCTGGAGCGGTTGGTCTCGTCGTGGGCAATGAGTCCTTTGGGGAGATGAACGGAACGACGAATGAGGAGCATTCGACGCCAACTGGTGGAAAAGACGTGGTCATCGTCCGGCGCCACGTCACGATCGAAGGACATGTCCAAGGCGTCCTCTTCCGGGAGAGCTGTCGACGTCAAGCACAAAACCTTGGCCTAGGAGGATGGGTGGCGAACAAGCCTCGCGGTAGCGTCGAAGCTGTGTTCGAAGGCGAACGATCTGTCGTCGAGACGATGATCGCGTGGTGTCGCATCGGCCCACCAAGTGCGGTAGTGACCGCGGTGGGCGTGTGCGACGAGAGCCCTATTGGCGAAACGCACTTCGCTGTGCATTGAGATGCGGTCTTCTTTCGTGCCCCAGCGCATTTGGAGCCGAGCACGTTCTTAAGAAGGAAATGAGTAGTGTCGAACTGATGGCGGATCAACTGCGCTTTGTTGACGACGCGATGGGCTTCATGCCCTCGCTGTACACCGCCGCGATGCGCATGACACGCAATCCCTCCGATGCCGAGGACCTCGTCCAGGAGACGTACTTGAAGGCCTACCGGGCTTACGGCTCGTTTCAAGAGGGCACGAATCTCAAGGCCTGGCTCTACAAGATCTTGACGAACACCTTCATCAACACCTACCGGGCGAAATCGCGCCGCCCGATGGAGACGGACATCGAAGACATCGAGGATTTGTACCTGTTTCGTCGTCTTGGTGGTCTCGAGGGCTCGACTGCCGGGCGCTCAGCGGAGGAAGAGATGCTCGAGCATTTCACCGATGACGAGGTGAAAGCCGCGATCGAGTCGCTCCCGGAATACTTCCGCATCGTGGTGCTTCTGGCGGACGTAGAGGGGTTTTCCTACAAGGAGATCGCTGAGATAACCGACGTTCCGATCGGAACGGTCATGAGCAGACTGCACCGGGGAAGAAAGGCGCTCGAAAAGGCGTTGGCCACATATGGACTCGAACACGGCCTCGTCGAGGTGCGTCCGGGGTGAGAGAGCGGATTCGATCGACCATGAACAATGGGACCAATCGGCGAAAGTGCGAAGCCATGGGCAGCTTTCGCCTGATACGAGGAGGCGGGCGCAGTGAGTGACGCCGGACTCGGCCCGAAGTACAGCGCCTATGTCGATTGCACGGAGTCGCTCCACCAGCTCTATCACTATCTCGACGGTGAGCTCACAGAGGATCGTCGCGCGGCGATCCGTGCCCATCTTGAACATTGCGGCCCGTGCGTCGCCGCTTTTGACTTCGAGGCTGAATTGCGCAAAGTCGTGGCTGACCGCTGCAAAGACCGCGTTCCCGAGCAGCTTCAAAAACGCATCGCCGAGGCGATCCGACATGAGTCGGCGAAGTCTCAGGATGCTGGTCGCTGACGAGGAGAAGGAGATCGATCGCCTCGCGACATAGGCTCAAGGTTGTGACTGCCGATTCCCACCCAGCGGAATCGGACCCGATCGCCTGGGATGTCGCCGAACAAGTAGCCGGCCAGATCCTTAGGACCTCCCCCCCGCTCGATGCGAGAACACAACGCGCACTCGACGATGATCTTTCGCGTGCGACGAGCCGCGCCGAGCTTCTCGTGCAGCAAGCGACCGGCTTGCCCGTTTCTGCGGCGCCCGCTCGGGCTTTGGTAACCGGACGCATGGGCTGGGTCGAAGCAAACGTGGGTTCATTTCGGCGACTGATGCAGCCCCTGAGCGCTCGTCTTGCTGAGCATCCTTCCTGGTTGCGACAAACGATGAATCCGGCGACTCGGTCGATCGCAGGCGTAGAAGTCGGGCTCATGTTGTCGTGGATGTCTGGACGCGTGCTCGGTCAATACGATCTCTTGGCTATTGACGGCGACGATACGGGCGATGCCTTGTACTTCGTCGGCCCGAACATCGTGGGCCTCGAGCGACGTCACGGGTTTCCAGCGAGCGAATTTCGCCTGTGGATAGCGATCCACGAGCTCACCCATCGGGCGCAGTTCACGGGCGTGCCGTGGCTTCGCGAGTACTTCCTCGGACTTGTCGAGCAGGGATTCGCCCTGGCGAACCCCGATCCTCGTAGCGCGCTTGACGCCCTGTCGCGCGCTTTGAAAGACGTCCGTGCCGGTCGCAATCCCCTCTCCGAAGGGGGAATTGTCTCGATGATGGCAACTCCCGACCAACTCGCGGTGTTCCGTGACGCGCAAGCGCTCATGAGCCTTCTCGAAGGACACGGAGACGTCGTGATGTCGCGTGCCGGAGCGAGTGAGATTCCGGGGGCTAAGCGCTTCGCGAAGGTACTTGCTGAACGCCGACAGAGCGCCAAGGGCCTCGCGAAGTTGATACAACAAGCGCTCGGCATTGACGCGAAGTTCCGCCAGTATGCAGAAGGAGAGCATTTTGTCGAAGAGGTTGAGCGCATTGGCGGAGCGGACCTGTTTTCGCGGGTATGGGAAGGACCTGAGGCGCTTCCAAAACTCGACGAGATCCGTGCGCCCGAGCGCTGGATTGCCCGCGTCAACGGCGTCGCGCCTGTACCTGCTTGATCGGGGGTCGCAAGGATGCTCTCTGAGCTCGCGACGCATCTACTCGAGCGCTGTAGCTTTCCCGTGGCCGGTGAGCGCATCGACTGTGCCGTCTCCGGTGGAGCCGACTCACTCGGGCTCCTCGCGCTCGCGACCTTCGCCGGCCTTCATCCCGTTGCGTACCACGTTGACCACGGACTTCGCGAAGGATCGCAGGACGAGGCCGGTGTGGTGCGCGCGGCCGCCGAAGAACTCGGCGCGGAGTTCGTCTCCTTGCGCGTGGTCTGTGCACCTGGTCCCAACCTCGAAGCGCGGGCCCGGGCCGCTCGCTTTGGCGTGCTTCCCAAAGGAGTGGCAACGGGTCACACCGCGGATGACCAGGCTGAGACGGTTTTGCTCAACATGATGCGAGGCGCGTCGCTCGATGGTCTTTGCGGCATGTCTAAAGGTCCGACGCACCCGATCCTTTCCCTGCGGCGAGCAGAATGTGCCTCTCTTGTTTCTTCGCTCGGTCTCGTCGCCGTCGAGGACCCTTCGAATACTGACCCTTCCTTCAAGCGCAATCGCGTGCGCCATGAGCTGTTGCCGCTCATGTGCGGGATCGCTGGACGAGACATCGTGCCGTTACTCCTGCGCCAGTCCGACCTCATGAGAGATGACGCGGCGATGCTCGACGAGCTTGCCGCAGATGTCGACACGACCAACGTGATCGCGCTCAGAGGTCTACCGGTGAGCCTGGCTCGGCGTGCGATAAGGCGATGGTTGCGCGACCTTGATCCCACCGCGTATCTGCCCGATGCGGCGGCTATCGAGCGGATCCTGTCGGTGGCGAGGGGAGAGATCGTCGCTTGTGAGATATCTGAAGGGCGAAGGATCAAACGATCACACGGGCGGCTCATCAGCAGTCCGTGAGCATTGAGCGTTCAGGAGCAAACGAAAGTGAACTGTTGCTAGAACGCCACAGGCGGTAGGTATTGAGCGAAGGCTAAGGTCACCTCGATGGCCGATCACGACCAAATGGACGGTCTTGAGAATGCCCAGGACGACGGCGCCATGGTGCCCGGTTCGGTGCTCATTACAGAGGAGTCGATAAGACGGCGCGTCGGCGAGCTCGGTGCGCAGATCGCCGCGGACTACGCGGGTCGTCCCCCGTTGCTCATCGGCGTGTTGAAGGGTGCGTTCGTGTTCATGGCCGACCTCGCGCGTGCCATTCATCTTCCCGTCGAGATGGACTTCATGGCTGTATCCTCGTATGGCACTGCAACCAAAACGAGCGGGATCGTGCGCATCGTGAAGGACCTCGATGCAGACCTCACCGACCGCCACGTGCTCATTGTCGAAGACATCGTCGATAGCGGGCTCACGCTTTCGTACTTGCTCAAGGGATTGTTGGCTCGCGGCCCTGCGACGCTCGCGGTGTGTTCGTTGCTCGTCAAAGAAGGCCAACAACGGGCGCGTTTTGACGTCCCTTACGTTGGCTTCACGATTCCAGCGAAGTTCGTCGTCGGCTACGGGCTCGACGTTGCGGAGCGCTACCGGAACCTTCGCGATGTTTGGGTGCTCGACGTGGGCGATGAGGAATGAGCGTGGCAGGAGACAAGAAACAGCCGGTTGACCTTGAACGGGCTGCGAACGCGATCCGCGAGCTCTTGTCCGCATTGGGCGAGGATCCCGACCGCGAAGGTTTGTCGTCTACACCCCAACGCGTCGCCTCAATGTACGCGGAGCTCTTGTCGGGGCTTTCCGAGGAAGGTGAAGAGCCACTCGCGGTGACCTTCGCGAGCGGTCACGACGAAATGGTCATGCTGCGGGGGATTCCCTTTGCCTCTTTGTGTGAGCACCACATCATCCCTTTCTTCGGGAAGGTCCATATTGCATACGTGCCGAGCAAGGAAGGGACGATCACCGGGCTTTCAAAGCTCGCGTGCCTCGTCGATGTGCACTCCCATCGTCTCCAGATTCAAGAACAGATGACAACGGACATCGCTGATGCGATCGAGGGCGCGCTGAAGCCGCGGGGAACGCTCGTGGTCATCGAGGCCGAGCATTTGTGCATGGCGATGCGCGGCGTACGCAAGCCCGGGGTACTCACGATCACCTCGGCGGTTCGTGGGCTCTTTCGCACGGACCCGGCCACAAGGGCAGAGGCGATGGCCTTTGTTCGCGGTACGTCCTAGGCCGCTCGGTCAAACACCCAGGCAGTCGCCCTGCTTGGTGCGTCACAGAGGCCGTAGGCTGAGGAGGTGCGACCCCTCGTCATGGGCGTCTTGAACGTCACCCCGGATTCTTTTTTCGACGGCGGAAGGTACCTCGACAGCGCGTCTGCGATCGCTCGGGGGCTCGCAATGGTCGAAGAAGGCGCCGACGTCGTGGACGTCGGTGGCGAATCGTCCCGTCCGGGATCTGAGCCGGTCGACGAGCACGAAGAACTGCGTCGGGTCCTCCCGGTCATAGCGGCGTTATCGGGTGCCGTGAGGGTGTCAATCGACACCATGAAGCCGGCGGTGGCACAAGCGGCGGTGGATTCCGGAGCAACGATACTGAACGATGTCGCGCGCCGTCTTACCGAAGTTGCCGCGCGAACGGGCGTTGGTCTGATCCTCATGCACATGCGCGGCACGCCAAGAGACATGCAGGTTGACCCGAGGTACGACAGCGTCGCCGACGAGGTCTTCGGCGAGCTCCGGAGCAATGCAGCTGCGGCGCGTTCCACGGGAGTGCGTGAGGTCTACGTCGATCCCGGCATTGGCTTCGGCAAGACGCTCGAGCACAATCTCATCTTGTTGCGCAGTCTTCCTGAGCTTGTCTCAAGCGGCGAAGACGTCGTGATCGGTACGAGTCGCAAGAGCTTCATCGGACGCGTGCTCGCAGACAAGGACGCGTCGCCCCTTGGGGTCGACGAGAGATTCGAAGGCTCCTTGGCGAGCGCGGTTTGGGCGATGGCCGCCGGTGTCGCGATGGTGCGCGTTCACGACGTCAAGGAAACCGCCGACGCGGCCCACCTCTTTGGGGACCGAGACGAACGCTTGGCGGTCATGTCCGGAGGAAGACCGTGAAAGGACGCTGGGCAGCGGGCATCGTTCCGAGAAATTTCTCGTGGATCGTGATGGAACGCCTCGCCGTGAGCGAGCGACCGGGAGGCTATGCGCCGCACCATCGCAAAGTACGCCGCCAAGAGGAAATCCTGTGGCTCAGTGCGCAGAGGTTCACCCGCGTCGTCTCTCTTCTTCCCTCGGCGCACAATTTGCATTCCTACGAGGAACTCGGCATCAAAGCCTCGCACTTTCCCCTTTCGGGCAGCGCCGACGGTCGGGAGGTCCTCAGCGAGCTCTACCCCGCGCTCTTGGGTTGGCTTCGGCACGGGGAAAGGGTCCTCATCCACCAAGAAGAACTCGGTGAACGGATCGCGGGCGTGATCGCGGGTTTCTTGTGCTGGAGCGGGCTGTTGCCTGAACCTCCACAGGCGATCTCCATCGTCGAGCAGCTCCTTCGCCGCCAGATGGGCGCGACGGGACGCGAAATCGTCGCGATCTCCCTCGAATTGCCCGTTCCCGTTGACGAAAGGGGCGTCCCGCTTCCTCCGCGGCCTTTGTCGGGCGGCTTCGCGTTCCTCGCGAGCCCTCCACGAACGGGTGGCGGAATGTTGCGGGTGAACGACACGAAACGGGCATCAAGAGATGCCGTCGGTGGACCAATGCCGCGAAACGGCGCGCGAGACCTCGTCGTTCTCCACCCGCGCGCTAACGCGAAGGGTGCCGTGCTGAAGCGCGCGCAAGAGGTCGTGGCCAAGCCTTCCGCGAAAAAAGAGCGCGTGAAAGCGCCAGCCGCGAAGGCGAGCTCGAAGTCCCTGGCGGCCAAGATGGAAACAAGACACGGCAACACGTCCGTCGCGACAAGCAGAGCAAAAAAGCTCAGCGCGAAGAAGACGGGACCAAAGATCGCGAGCAAGGTCGCGCCGAAAGCTCCCGCAAAACGTCCGAGTGCAAAAACGGCCGGTCCGCCTCCAAAGAAGGGGCCTGCACGCCGTCGATGAACGACGTCATCGAGGTGAAAGGACTGCGTGTCGATGGGCACCACGGCGCGCTCGCTCATGAACAAGATGAGCCACAGCCCTTTGAGGTCGACCTCATCGTTGAGACCGACTTTTCCGCCTCGATAGGGACAGACGATCTCAGCCAGACCGTCGACTATGCGCACCTCGTCGCGGTGGCCAAAGACTTCGTAGCCTTTCGTCGCTTTGCCTTGCTCGAGACTCTTGCAAGTGAGATTGCAGCGGCCCTCTTATGCGACGAGCGCATCCACGCCGTGACTGTCGCGGTGCGCAAGCTGCGGGCTCCCGTGCTAGCCGAGGTGTCATCGGTCGGCGTGAGGCTGACACGCTCGCGCTCCGATGTGACGGACGCGACGGCGTAGACCATCTTCATCTGTATTGAGTCCCGTGCGCGTCCACTTTTCACTTGGCTCGAACCTTGGAGATCGTTGGGCCATCATCGGCACGGCCGTCGATGCGCTCGATGAACGATGCAGCGACCTCACGGTCTCGCCGATCTATGAAACTGTTCCGGTTGGCGGCCCGAAGGGGCAATCGCCCTACCTCAATTGTGTCGTTCGAGCGTCGGTCGCGATGAACCCACAAGAGGTCCTCTTGCTCGCGCAGGACTTGGAAGACCGTGCCGGACGTGTGCGAGCGGCGCGCAACGGGCCGCGCAGCCTCGATATCGACGTGCTCCTCATTGAGGGGTTCACAAGCTCCGATCCCTCCTTGAGTGTTCCTCATCCAAGGATGTGGGAGAGGGCTTTTGTCCTCGCGCCGCTCGAAGACATTGATCCGGATCTCGTGCCGCCACGCTGGCGAGCGCGCCTGGGGGGCGAAGAGGTGCTTGCGTCCGCGGTCCGAAAAGTCGGCGAATTGGTACGCTTCGAAGGGCAGTAGCGACCGGTACCGAAATCTCGGACCGGAACGAATCGGGGTGCGGATGAGTCCTGCTTGGGAGACCGAAGCGCATCTCGGTGCGCGTCCCGCACCACCTTTGGTGACACAAGCGGTGGAGCCGAGGTGACCGAGATTGCGACGACGCGCCGTCATCTCGCGAAGCTGTTGTCTTCATCAAGGCGCGACGAGGCGCGCGTCGGGCTCGTTCCAACGATGGGCGCGCTCCATGCCGGGCATCTCCGTCTGATTGACAAGGCGCGTTCGGATGCTGACGTGGTTGTGGTCTCGATCTTTGTGAACCCGATGCAGTTCGACGAGACGAGTGACTTTGCGAGCTACCCCCGAGATCTCGAGGCCGATGTCTCCCGAGCACAGGCCGCCGGGGTCGACATCTGCTTCGCCCCACCGACAGAAGAGATGTATCCACACTCAAGGCAGGATGTCTTCGTGGATCCGGGCCCACTCGGCTCGGTGCTCGAAGGTGCGTCGCGTCCAGGACATTTCCGCGGAGTCGCAACGGTGGTGACCAAGCTCTTCGCGCTCATTGAACCGCAGTTCGCAGTCTTTGGGGAAAAGGACTATCAACAACTCCTAATTGTGCGCCGCGTCGTTGAAGATCTGGCTTTTCCGATGACCATCGTTTCGTGCCCAACGGTGCGCGAAGCGAGTGGACTCGCGCTTTCATCGAGGAACGAGCGTCTTTCTGACGCCGAGCGCAGTGCGGCCGGAGTCCTTTATCGGGCCCTCTTGGCTGGCGCGGATCTCATTTCTGCCAACTCGGTGAGTCCTCGCGAGGCTGAAGAAGCCATGGCTGGCGTCGTTGCGAAAGAGCCGCTCGCGACCTTGGACTATGCGGCCGTGCGCGACGCACGATCTCTTGAGCCGCTCGAGCGTTTTGGAGCCTCGGCGCGCTTGCTCGTTGCGTGCAACGTCGGACCTGTGCACCTGATTGACAACGTCGGGGTCCAAAGATGAGCACATCTGTGTCTTCACTGCATTTCGACGTTCTCGTTGTGGGAAGCGGGATCGCGGGATGTGCTGTCGCACTGCACCTCGATGAGGAGACTGGCGCGCGCATCGGGCTTGTGACGAAGGCGGACCTGAGTGAGTCGGCAACTCGTTGGGCGCAAGGAGGAATAGCGACGGTCACCTCGCTCGAGAATGACACGTTCGATCTCCACTTTGCCGACACCGTGCGCGCCGGCGCGGGTCTTTGCGACGAAACCGCGACCCGGGTCCTTGTAGAAGAAGGTCCGAGGTGCGTCGCCGACCTCGCTGCTTGGGGAGCGAATTTCGATCGCTCGAGCGACGGATCGCTCGAGCTCGCCCGCGAAGGTGGACACTCTGTCGCGCGAATCGTGCACGCCGGGGGTGTCGCGACGGGAGCAGAGGTCGCTCGCGCCGTCGTCGTCGCGTTGAGAAAGAGCAACGTGACCGTCCTTGAGGGCTGCTTCGTCTGTGATCTGCTCCTCGAGCACGGAAGGTGTGTCGGTCTTAGATACATCGATGACAAAGGCGCGGTCGGGCGCGTCACTGCGGGGGTGATCGTCCTTGCGACCGGGGGCGCGGGTCAGCTCTTCAACGTGACGACGAATCCTTCTGAGTCCACAGCCGATGGACTTGCCATCGCACTTCGCTCCGGCGTGCCGGTTGCCGACGTGGAGTTCATGCAGTTCCATCCGACGGCCCTCGTCGCGTCGGTGTTCCCGCGCCCGCTCCTTTCCGAGGCTCTCCGGGGCCACGGGGCGATCCTTCGCAACAAAGCTGGCGAGCAATTCGTCGACGAACTTCTGCCGCGTGACATCGTGAGTCGTGCGATCGCTGAGCAAATGGCGCGCGACGGCTCCGATCACGTGTATCTGGACGTGACCGGCCTTCGGGATTTCGCGTCGAGATTCCCCACCATCGCGGAGGTGCTCTCGCCGCTCGGCATAGACCCGGCCAAGCAATGGCTTTGTGTCGCGCCCGCAGCCCATTACCTAAGTGGTGGGGTCCTCACCGACCTCGATGGGGCGAGCGCTCTTCCGGGGCTCTTCGCGGTGGGAGAGGTTGCATGCACGGGAGTCCAAGGAGCGAATCGACTCGCGTCCAACTCGCTCCTCGAGGGCCTCGTGTTCGGGACGCGAGCAGCGCGCGCGATCGGCAAAGGCCGCGACGGACCCGAGGCAACCGGAGCGCTTCGCGCCTTGCTTCGCCCCGACCTCAAAGCGCCCATCACGGTGCGCCACCTCGACGCACCTCGATTCGCAACAGCGCCGATGAGCCTTGAGGACGAATCTCAGGACAAGCGAAGCGGTCTCATCAAGGCGCGCGTCGCGATGCAACAAGCGATGAGCCTTGGGGCAGGAATCGTACGAGACAGAACTGGACTGCTCTCGACGTACGCTGCCCTAGACGATGCAATCGGCGCGGCGTACGCGATGGAGCCGAAGGACTCGAGCGCAATCGAAGTCGAGAACCTCGCTACTGTAGGCAGCGCTCTCGTATCGGCGGCGCTTGCTCGCGAGGAAAGCCGTGGAGCCCATAGTCGATCCGATTATCCAAAGACGAATGATGAGGAGTTCCGCTGTCGATTCGCGATCGTCACCCGCGCACCTGCGCGTCCTTCCAATCCGAAGGGGGTTGAATCGCATTGACACGTGACGACGTGCATCCGCCTCCGCTCGCCGTCCACCGAGCCGTCGCGACTGCGCTTGCTGAAGACATCCTTCCCATCGGGGACTTGACCGCGAGCTTGCTCCCAAGAACTGTCCGTTCGAGCGCGCATTTCATCGCCCGTGCATCAGGTGTCGTCGCGGGTATGGATTGCGTCATCGAGGTCTGTGCGCAAATCGACCCTGCGCTCGTCGTAGAGGTTGTTGTCGACGACGGAGGAGAAATCGAGTCAGGCGGACTCATCGCGCGACTGTCCGGCCCGACTGCGTCGATGCTCACTGCCGAACGTACTGCTTTGAACTTCTTATGCCATCTTTCTGGCATTGCGAGCGCGACAAATCGTTATGTGAAAGTGGCGCGCGCCGCGAATCCGTCAGTCAGGATCTGGGACACGCGAAAGACGACGCCTGGACTGCGCTCCCTCGAAAAAGCGGCGGTACGGGCCGCGGGCGGTTGGAATCACCGAGCGAGCCTTTCTGAGGGAGTTCTCATAAAGGACAATCATCTCGGCGACTTGAGCATTGTCGAGGCTGTCCACCTTGCTCTTGCCCGATGGCCCGGGCGAATGGTCGAAGTCGAGTGCGATCGCGTCGACCAGGTGGGAGAGGCCCTTGATGCCGGTGCGTCGGTGGTGTTATTGGACAACATGACGCCTTCGCAAGTCGAAGGGTGCGTGGGTTTCATTCGTAGCCATCCGCGCGGTTCCGCCGGAGCGGTCCTTGTCGAAGCGTCCGGCGGCATTTCTCTGCACAACCTCGCGGAGTACGCGCGCACAGGGGTGGATCTCATCTCGATCGGAGCAATGACGCATTCTGCGCCCGTGCTCGATATCGGTCTCGATCTCGAGGATCAGTGATTGTCATGTCGAATCGACGTGCAATTCCTCGAGCCCTTCGTTTTCAGATTGGCCAATAGACCATGCTCATCGCCATTTCGGTCGGCAACACCCAAACGGTTATCGGGGTCTTCGAGGGCGATCGAGAAGCAGTCCCTCTCAAGGATCGCGCACCAGGCGAACTGCCCGGCTTGAAGTTCAGCTGGCGCGTCGCGACGAATGTCGAGCGGACTGCAGATGAGTACGCGCTTCTGCTCCAGGAGCTGTTCTCGCTCAAGGGATTTACGTTGTTGGGAAGGGCCGCACGCGCCAAAGACGGTTCTGCTCTCTCCTCTCTTGGTGAACTGGATGGAGTAGCGCTCTCTTCTTCGGTACCTTCGATCGCGGGAGGGGTTCGAGAGATGGTGACCCGATGGCTCGGGGTGCCCATCGTCGTTGTCGAGCCAGGAATCAAGACGGGCATGCCCATTCTCTATGACAACCCGAAGGAGGTCGGAGCCGATCGTGTCGTCAACGCGGTAGCCGCGCTCGATCTCTTCGGCGCTCCAGCGATCGTCGTCGATCTTGGTACGGCGACGACCTTCGATGCCATCTCAGCCAGCGGGGAATACGTCGGTGGGTCGATCGTGACTGGGATTGAGATCTCCATGGATGCGCTCTTCGCCCGCACCGCGGCGCTACCTCGAGTCGCGCTGACGGCACCGCGCCACGCCATCGGACGTTCGACGGTCGAGTCAATGCAGTCTGGTGCGATCTTTGGCCACGCGGCGGTCGTCGACGGTCTCTGCCGACGTATCGAGGCCGAGCTCGGACCGTCGATTGTCATCGGCACGGGCGGCCTCGTTTCTTTGATCGCACCGCATGCAGAGAAAATCGCCCACGTCGAGCCGTTTCTCACCTTGCACGGGCTGCGCATCGTCTATGAGCGCAACATCGAAGATCTTCGAGTAGGACGTGGGAAGTGACGACGGACGAAAGCAGCGACATACCGTATCGCTACGGCGACACCATCGGCGCGGGAACGATCGCGCCGGCATACGAGGGACTCGGTTCGGGCGAGGGTTCCGGTGTCATCGTGTCGGTAGCGGGGCGCATCATGCGCCATCGCAAGCAGGGCCGCCTCGTTTTTTCCGAGCTGCGCGACTGGTCGGGATCGATTCAGCTCTTTTGCCAAGCGACGACGACCAAGGACTTCGATCGCTTCGTGCACCTTGGGCTCGGGGACTGCATTGGAGTGAAAGGCGAGGTCGTGCGCACAAAGCGCGGCGAACTCTCGGTTGCCGTCGACACCTGGGTGCTGCTCGCGAAGGCGCGTCGAGGCTTCGGTGACAAATGGAAAGGCGTGCACAACGTAGAGGTCCGCCGCCGTCAACGCGAGGTGGACCTTTGGGCGAACGAAGGCGTGCGCGAGCGGTTCTTGGTCCGCTCGGCGGTTATCGGCGGCATTCGTCGGCGCCTCGAAGATCGCGGCTTCGTCGAGGTCGAGACTCCGGTATTGCAGTCGGTGGCCGGAGGGGCGAACGCGCGGCCCTTTGTCACGTACTTTCACGCCCTCGATGCGGAGTTCTACCTGCGCATCGCAACGGAGCTGTACCTAAAGCGCCTCGTCGTCGGGGGCTTCGAGCGGGTCTATGAGATCGGCAAGGACTTCCGCAACGAGGGCCTGTCACCAAAGCACAACCCGGAGTTCACGATGCTCGAGGCCTATCAGGCCTACGGGGACTACAACGACATGGCCGAACTCGTCGAGTCCCTCGTCGTTGGAGCAGCGCTCGATCTCTTTGGCGGAACGAAGCTCTCGCGCGCCGGGCGCCCACTTGATCTCAAGGGACCGTGGCGCCGGGCGACCATGGTCGAGGTGATCGCCGAGGTGACCGGGCTTGAGTGTGCTTTGGAGATGGGCGAGCAAGCCTTGCGCGAACGGGCAAAGCGTCTCGGCGTCCTACTCGAGGCGAGTTTCGGTCCGGGTCGTGTGCTGACCGAGATCTACGAAAAGACGACCGAGACCAAGCTGTGGGATCCCGTCCACGTCATGGATTACCCACAAGAGGTTTCGCCGCTCGTGCGCGGCCACCGCTCAAAGCCCGGCTACGTCGAGCGTCTCACCCCGGTGATCGCGGGTCTCGAGATCGCGGAGTGCTACTCGGAGCTCGTCGACCCCGACGAACAGCGCGAGCGCCTCTTGGTCCAAGCTGCCGCCCACGCGGCCGGTGACGAGGAAGCCATGTCGGTCGACGAGGACTTTCTGCGTGCCCTCGAGCACGGGATGCCTCCGACTGGCGGCATCGGGATCGGCATCGACCGTCTCGTCATGTTGCTGTCGGACCAAGCGAACATCCGAGACGTGATCTTGTTTCCTGCTCTTCGCACAGAAGGTGGTGAGCTCGACTCAGAGGCCTAGGGCGCGACGGCAAGGCGCGGCAAAAAGCTAGCTCGCGTACGCGCGCGCCGAACGTTCGAGGTCCTCGAGCATTCCCATCGACAGCTGTGTGAGGGCCTTTTGCACGGGGCCGTCCCCCAAGAGCATCGCCGCGTCAACGGCGGCCGACGCGTAGTGCTGTGCTACTTCGGCAGATGCCCGTATCGCCGGTGATGATGCGACGAGACGACGAGCCGTGTCTACTTCTTCGGGACTGAGCGGTCGCCCGAGGAGCCCTCTCAGTTCGCCGCCGACGTTTGGGTCAGCGAGCGCGCGCTGCACAGGCAAGGTGTAGATGCCCTCGGCTAGGTCACGTCCCGGCGTCTTCCCGAGCTCGTCCTCGGTCGCGACGATGTCGAGCACGTCGTCGCGAATCTGGAAGACCATCCCGAGGCACTCGCCGTAGGTTGTGAGTGCCTTGAGCTGGCGTGCGTCGACGCCGGAGGTCAAGCCCCCGATGCGACATGCCGTTGCCATGAGCGACGCCGTCTTGTCCGCTATGGACGCGAAGTAAGACTCCTCGGTACGATCGATGCGATAGCCGTCGCGCACCTCGGCAATCTGGCCCTCGCACAAGCGCGCAAGGGTTGCTGCGACGACTCCCGCGACTTCTGAGCCGAGGGATGCGGCGATCTCCGCAGATCGCGCGAGGAGGAAATCGCCGGCGACAACTGCCAACAGGTTTCCCCAGCGTGCATTGACGCTCGGTACGTTGCGCCGGCGCGTCGCTTCATCCATGACGTCGTCGTGGTACAGCGACGCAAGGTGGACGAGCTCGACGGAGACCCCTCCGAGCAGCGTCTGTTCGCTCGCGGGGTTGCCGTTCAATGCCGCTGCCGCGATCGTAAGGGATGGTCGGAGCCGCTTTCCTCCCGCATCGATCAAGTGCGTAGCGATCTCGTCCATGAAACCGTCGCCGATCGTCACGACACGGCGCAAGGTCTCCTCGAGCCGGTCCATCTCGGCGTCGAGCACGGGAAGCGCGGGGAGCTCCTGGGTCGTCATCAACCGTGCACGATACGCCAACGGCCCGCCAATCCGACAAAGGGCCTTTGGGCCTGGTCTTAAGGATCCGAAAGTGAGACCCGTTCGGCACCGACCGACCGATAGACTGCCCTCACGAAGTGAGCGTCGAGGGAGTCCACATTGTTCGAGCGATTCACAGACCGAGCGAGAAGGGTGCTCGTGCTCGCCCAAGAAGAAGCGCGGCTTTTGAACCACAGCTTCATTGGGACAGAGCACATCTTGTTGGGTCTCATCCACGAAGGCGAAGGCCTCGCGGCAAAAGCCCTGGAATCCCTCGGTATCTCGCTCGAAGCCGTCCGTGAGAAGGTCGAGGAGACGATAGGTCCTGCCGGCTCCGCGCCAACGGGATCGCCTCCGTTCACCCCGCGCGCAAAGAAAGTTCTCGAGCTTTCGCTTCGCGAAGCGCTGCAGCTCGGGCACAACTACATCGGGACCGAGCACATGCTCCTCGGCCTCGTCCGAGAGGGCGAGGGGGTGGCTGCTCAGGTGCTCCAGAGCCTCGGAGCGGACTTGCCCCGCGTGCGCCAGCAGGTCATCCAGTTGCTTTCCGGCTACCAAGGGCGAGAAACCGCCGGCGCGACCGCGGGTGGAGCCCAAGGAGACGCCGCCTCATCAAGCTCGCCGGTGCTCGACCAGTTCGGCCGGAACCTCACCCAGATGGCTCGCGAGCACAAGCTTGACCCGGTCATCGGGCGCGAGCGCGAGATCGAGCGCCTCATGCAGGTGCTCTCGCGCCGCACGAAGAACAACCCTGTGCTCATCGGGGAACCTGGCGTGGGAAAGACGGCGATCGTGGAGGGGCTTTCCCAGCAGATCGTCGCGAACGACGTCCCGGACACCTTGAAGGGCAAGCAGCTCTACACGCTCGATCTCGGCGCGCTCGTCGCGGGAAGCCGCTACCGAGGGGACTTCGAGGAGCGTCTGAAGAAAGTGCTGAGGGAGATCCGAACACGAGGCGACACCATCTTGTTCATCGACGAGCTGCACACGCTCGTCGGCGCGGGTGCAGCCGAAGGCGCGATCGACGCCGCGTCGATCCTCAAGCCCATGCTCGCACGAGGGGAGCTGCAGACGATCGGCGCGACTACGACCGACGAGTACCGCAAGCACCTCGAGAAGGACGCGGCGCTCGAGCGGCGCTTCCAGCCCATCAAGGTCGAAGAGCCGACGCTTGCGCACACGATCGAGATCCTCAAAGGTTTGCGCGAGCGATACGAGCAGCACCACCACGTCACCATCACCGACCAGGCGTTGCTCGCCGCGGCGAACCTCGCGGATCGCTACATCTCGGACCGGTACCTTCCCGACAAGGCAATCGACCTCATCGACGAGGCGGGAAGTCGCCTGCGCATACGGCGCATGTCCACGCCGCCTGAGTACAAGGCGCTCGAGAGCGACATCGAGCGGATCCGCGCGGAGAAAGAAGCCGCGGTCGGAAAGCAGAATTACGAGCTCGCGAAGCGCCTCGCCGACGAAGAACAGGCCAAGCTCGAGCGAAAGACGGCTCTCGAACAGGAGTGGCGTTCCGACGGAGTCGACATGTTCGACGTCGTCGATGAGGACGTCATCGCTGAAGTCCTCGCGAGCTGGACGGGAATCCCCGTCTACAAGCTCACCGAGGAAGAGACGGCGAAGCTCTTGGGCATGGAGGACGAGCTCCACAAGCGCATCGTCGGCCAAAACGACGCGATCGGCTCTTTGAGCAGGGCGATTCGCCGCACGCGCGCCGGCCTCAAGGACCCCAAGCGGCCCTCTGGGTCCTTCATCTTCTTGGGCCCGACGGGCGTGGGCAAGACCGAGCTCGCGAAGGCCCTCGCGGAGCTGCTCTTTGGCGACGAGGACTCCCTCATCCAGCTCGACATGAGCGAGTACATGGAAAAGCACACGGTGAGCCGTCTCGTCGGCTCCCCGCCCGGGTACGTCGGCTACGAAGAAGGCGGACAGCTCACCGAAGCCGTCCGGCGTAAGCCCTTTGCCGTCGTGCTGTTCGACGAGATCGAAAAGGCGCACCCCGACGTCTTCAACGCCTTGCTCCAGATCCTCGAGGATGGTCGGCTCACCGATGCCCAAGGCCGCACCGTGGACTTCAAGAACACGGTGTTGATCATGACGTCGAACCTCGGCACGGCCGATCTGAGAAAAGCGACCGTCGGGTTCTCCAACTCGACAGAAGCCGTCACCTATGAGCGGATGAAGACCAAGGTGCAAGAAGCCCTCAAGGAACACTTCCGCCCGGAGTTCTTGAATCGCATTGACGAGGTCATCGTCTTCCACGAACTCACGATGGACGAAGTTGTAGAAATCGTCGATCTCATGATCCGCCGAGTGCGCGAGCAGCTCGAGAGCCAAGGCATCGGCCTCGAGCTCACGAAGTCGCTCAAGGAATACGTTGCATCGAAGGGCTATGAGCCCGCGCTCGGGGCCCGCCCGTTGCGGCGCGCGATCCAACAGCTCATCGAGGACCCGCTTTCGGAAAAGCTCCTTTGGAAGGAGTTCCGAGTCGGCCAGACGGTCATCGTTGATCTCGAAGACAACGAGGTCGTCTTCCGATCGATCGAGGGCGTCGAGCCGACGTCCCCGGTCGAACTCGCCGGGACGAGCGCAGACTCCTAGGTCAATCGAGCGCCGTGGCGCTCGTGAAGGACGCATCTTTGCGAGCCCCCTAGCGCGCCCCCAATGAGTGTGCCGCGCGGTGCAGCGCAGGCTGTCCGGTCTTCTCTTCGATACGCTGGCCTTGGTGGGAGACGAATCTGTGGCGCCGCTGCGGGAGTTCTTGGTGCAAATCGTTCCCGGCTCGACGCTTCGCGATGGCCTCGATCGAGTGCTGAATGCTCGGATGGGCGCGCTCATCGTGTTCGGCGACAGCCCCGAGGTCCTCGAGATCTGCTCGGGCGGGTTCCATATCGACGCGGAGATGACGCCGCAGCGGCTCTATGAGCTCGCGAAGATGGATGGAGCGATCGTTCTCGATAGCGCGGGAACGCGTATCGCCTGGGCAAACGTCCATCTCCTTCCGGACCCTTCCGCGAAGACGACGGAGACCGGGACGCGCCATCGGACCGCAGAGCGAACGGCGCGTTCGCTCAACGTTGTCGTTGTTTCGGTTTCCGAGGAGATGGGGACGATCACCTTGTATAAGGGAAACGAGCGCTTGCCGCTCGAGTCCTCCGATTCGCTCATCAGCCGCGCGATTCGCATGATGGCGATCCTCGAGCGCTTCAAAGAGCGCTTGGACGAAGCGAACGCGTCGCTCGAAGCCTCTGAGATCGCGGACGTCGTCACGGTGCGAGACGTCGCGTTCGTCATACAGCGCGCGGAGTTGGTCCTGCGGGTCAAGCGCGATATAGCGGTCGTCCTCGACGAGCTCGGTGAGCAGGGTCGCCTGCTGCACCTCCAGTTCGACGAGCTCGTCGTCGGGGTCGCCGAAGGTCAGCTCCTTGTTATTGAGGATTACCTCGTCGATGAGAACACGCGAGCCGCCGTGGAGGTCCTCGACCGCGTCGCTTCAATCCTGACCGAAGAGCTCATGTCGCTCACCCGCATCGTTGACGCGATATCGCCGCGCGGCAAGGCGCTCGGCCTGGACGACGGCGTCGAAGCCCGTGGGATTCGCCTGTTGCGCCAGGTTCCCCAGGTGTCAGACGAACTCGCGGTGCGTCTCGTGGCCCATTTCGGGAGCCTTCACAAGCTCGTGCGGGCCCCCCTCAGGTCCTTCGTCGAGGCCACGGACATGACCGAGTCCGACGCCGAGCTGATCAAGGCAGAAATTGCTCGTCTCGCGCAATCGAGGATCCTCGAGCGCCTGGACTGAACGTCGCGTGAAGACGCGACGTGCGTGGCAAGTCGGTGCTGCCCAAGCGGTACAATAGGTATTCGGTCAATGAGGGTTTTGAGCGAACGCGGGCGCTCACCGGGATCACTCGGTGGACCGTGATCATTGGGAACATGCGAGGAGACGCTCAGTGTTTGATGTTGGTGACAAGGTCGTCTATCCCCATCACGGTGCCGCGGTTGTCGAGAAGAGAGAAATGCGGGAGGCCTTCGGTGAAAAGCGCGAGTACCTCGTCTTGCGCCTCGCATACGGAGATTTGACCTTGATGGTCCCCTCGGACAACACCGACGAAGTGGGCTTGCGCGAGGTCATCAACGACGAAGAGGTCGAAGAAGTCTTCGCTGTGCTGCGCAAGAAAGAGGCGCGCATGCCGACGAACTGGTCTCGGCGCTACAAGAACCACGTCGAAAAGCTCAAGTCCGGTGACATCTACCAAGTTGCCGAGGTCGTGCGTAATCTCTCGATCAGGGACAAGGACAAGGGCTTGTCAGCTGGGGAAAAGCGCATGTTGAACCGCGCGCGCCAGATCCTCGTCTCCGAGCTCACCTTCGCGATCGGTGTTAGTGAAGCCGAGGCTGAGGAGCGGCTCGACTCCACCCTTCCCTAACAAAGGGAGCGTGGTACCCGTGTCGGTTGCGACGTGGGCGGTCGTTGTCGCGGGCGGCGATGGTCGTCGCTTTGGCCGCCCAAAGCAGTTCGAGCTTCTCGCTGGTCGCCTCGTCGTCGCTTGGGCGGTCGACGCCGCGCGATCTGTATGTGAAGAGGTCGTGCTCGTCTTGCCGGGCGATTCGCTCGACGAACCTTCCTATCGCTGTGACGCGTCGATCGTGGTTGCCGGTGGATCGACCCGTTCGGCCTCGGTCCGGGCTGGCCTTCGCGCGATTCCTAGCGACACCGAAGTTGTCGTCATACACGACGCCGCACGCCCCCTTGCCACGAGCGCGTTGTTCCGCGCCGTCATCTCAGCTGTTCGAGAAGGCGCAGACGCAGCAGTGCCGGGGCTTGCCGTCGCCGACACGTTGAAGCGCGTGGAAGGCGGCCACGTCGTAGAGACGATAGGACGCCACAATCTCGTGAGCGTTCAGACTCCGCAGGCCTTCAGGTTCGCAACACTGTGCGAGGCCCATCGCGGCAATCCCGAGGCAACCGACGACGCGGGCCTTGTCGAAGCGATCGGCGGGACGGTCGCAGTTGTCGCCGGCGAGCCGCGCAACATCAAGTTGACCGAGATGTCAGACCTCGCGCTGTTCGAGTCATGGCTCACGCCTTTCGGTGAGACATCGCGGTGAGCGAACAACGCATTGGCCTAGGAGTGGACGTCCACCGCTTTTCCTCCGATGAGTCCTCGTTGCGCCCACTTGTTCTCGGTGGGGTCACCTTTGATGGGGAACGCTCCCTTGTAGGACACAGTGATGCCGATCTCATTGCGCATGCGCTGAGCGACGCGATCCTTGGCGCGGCCGGACTCGGTGATCTCGGTAGCCACTTCCCTGACACCGATGAGGAATGGCGCGACGCAAACAGTCTCGAGCTGCTCGCCTCGTGCGCGGCGCGCGCGAAAACAGACGGATGGCGGCTTGTGAACGGGGATTGCACGCTCGTCGCCGAACGCCCGAAGCTCGCTCCACACCGAGAGGAGATGATCGCACTTCTGTCATCAGCCGCGGGCGGTCCTGTCCACGTGAAGGCAAGTCGCCCAGAGGGCCTTGGAAGCCTTGGGCGCGTCGAGGGCCTCGCATGCCTCGCGATCGTTCTCCTCGACCGCTGAAAAAGAGGGCGCCTCAAGCTCCCGCTTTGAGCCCCCGAGGCGCGAGGTCAGAGCGCGGGCGTGGACCAAAGCGCGCAGACAAGGGAATTGGCGGAGAGCAACTCGAAGGTCGACAAGCAGTACGCGAGCTGTTACGCGCGTCAAAGCGCGAGGTGCGCGAAGTCCTCATCGAAGAACAGCGTGACCCTTCACCGATTCTCGAAGAGATCGTCGAGCTCGCGACAACATCCGGTGTGACCTTGCGCTTCGTCTCGAGCCAGGAGCTCAGCGAGCGCTCGCGCACGGAGGTCCCCCAGGGGGTCATCGCGTACGCCCGCGGCCTCGAGCCCACGTCCTTAGAGGACCTCGCAGATATGGTCAAGGCCGGTGGGTCCCCGGGGTTCGTTGTTGTCCTTGACAAGGTGTCGGACCCGCACAACATCGGTGCCATTATGCGAAGTGCGTTGTCCTTTGGCGCTACGGGGATCGTTTTGCCCACTCATGGAGCGTCGTGTGTCACCCCAACGGTCGCGAAGGCTGCCGCGGGAGCGATCGAGCACCTTGAGATCACGCTCGTCCCGGGAACTGCGGGCGCCCTCGTCGAGCTGCGGAGGGCATCGATCTGGACGGTCGGCCTCGATGCGAGCGGGCCAATTGATCTTGAGGAATGCGCGGTCTTAGCTGAGCCGCTTGCTCTCGTCATCGGATCTGAAGGCCGCGGTCTCGCGCCCCTGGTGCAAAGCCGCTGCGACGTCGTGGCGCGCATTGCACTATTTGGGCCGCTCGCTTCTCTGAACGCCGCGACCGCAGGAGCGATCGCGTGCTATGTCGTCTCAAAGGCGCGGCAATGAACGCGAACTTCAATGGGGCCTCATTCGCCCATTCATCTTGTTGGCGCGAGCCTACGAGCGGCTCTCGATGGGCACATAGGATCGCTCCGCGCATCCCGTGTAGATCTGACGCGGTCGGGCGATCTTTGAATCCTTGGCGAGCATTTCCTTCCAGTGTGCAAGCCATCCCGAGGTGCGCGCGATGGCGAAAAGCACGGTGAACATGTCAAGGGGGAACCCCATCGCCTGGTAGATGAGACCCGAATAGAAATCCACGTTCGGGTACAGCTTTCGCGAAATGAAGTAGTCATCCGCCAAAGCGACCTCTTCAAGTTTGAGCGCGATGTCCAACAACGGGTTCTTGCCTGTCACCTCGAAAACCTCGTAGGCAACGTCGCGGATGATCTTTGCCCGCGGGTCGTAGTTCTTATAGACGCGGTGACCGAAACCCGAAACACGACCATGGCCCGCCTTTATCGCGCCGATGAACGCCGGAACGTCCTCGAGGGATCCGATCGAGCTGAGCATCTTCAACACGGACTCGTTCGCGCCCCCGTGCAGTGGCCCATAGAGTCCGGCCGCCGCTGCAGCACAAGCAGAATAGGGATCGGCTTGGGACGACCCAACGACGCGCATGGTCGTTGTCGAACAGTTCTGCTCGTGGTCGGCGTGCAAGATGAACAAGAGGTCGATCGCGCGAATGAGAACAGGGTTGCCCTCAAAGCGCGGTTCTGTGGTCTTCCACATCATCGAGAGGAAGTTCGCCGGGAAACTCAGCTCGTCGTCTGGATAGACGAACGGCATGCCACGGCTGAACCGGTATGCAGCAGCTGCGAGCGTCGGGCTCTTCGCGATGAGCCGGGTGATCTGCATCTCACGGTTTGACTCGTCAAAGACGTTCTTTGCTTCGGGATAGAACGTCGAGAGCGCGGCGAGTGCCGAAACGAACATCCCCATCGGGTGCGCGTCGTAGTGGAATCCCTCCAAGAAGCGCTTGCGTACGTTCTCGTGGATGAAGGTGTGCGTCGAGATGTCCTTGACCCATTTGGCATACTGCGCGGACGTGGGTAGCTCGCCGTTCAAAAGGAGATAGGCGACCTCGAGGTACGTCGATTTCTCCGCGAGCTCGGCGATGGGGTAACCGCGGTAGTGGAGGATTCCCTGTTCGCCGTCGATGTAGGTAATCGCGCTCTCGCACGCCGCGGTCACAGAGAACCCAGGGTCGTAGAACCACACGCCAGGCAAGAGCTTGGAGAAATCGGCTGCGCTCACGCCACCGTCGATGATCGGGATCTCGATCGACGCGCCCGTGCGATTGTCGGTAATCGTCACAGAATCTGGCAAGCCGTGTTCCCCCTCGTCATTGTGCGTCATTCCCAAGTTTTCTGATCCTAGGGCCGGCCGGGCCATGGCACTAGCTCACAAAGCACATGCCAGGGCAGTCTTTTGGCACAAGGCAAGATCTGCGCGTCGCGCGCCTTCGCGCGTTCTACCTTGAGAATTGGCGCGACCCGAGCCAAAGGAAGCTTCCGAGATCGACCTCAAGAGGCCGAAGCGGTCGGGCTCCTCTTAACCAAAGAGGCGGTCTTTGTGCCCTTGGGTCGCCGCGATCGGGCGATTTGTGCTCAATGTGCTGGGAGTTTTCCGCGCGACCAGGAGATCACCGCCGCGATGAGGCAGATGACGATGGCAAAGATGAACGCTTCATGAAGACCGTTGCGAAAGGGTTCGGTGATGATGTGCGGAAAGAATTCCCGGCCCGTGATGATCGCCACCTTGGCCGGGGGAAGCTTTGCGAGCACGGATGGTCCGAGGAGCTCTCGCATGGGGTTGTAACCCAAGAAGGCGGCGAAGATGACGGCCACCGGCGGGAGGTGGCTCACCTGGCTGATCGCCGCGCTCGGGACACCGAGCGCTCCGAGTTTGGTCGCGAAGGACCGGGGAAGCGAGGAGGACAAGCCGGCGATCATGAGGGAGAAGAAGATCCCGATCGAAAGCACCTGTGAGGCGTTCTGGAACGTCGTGTTCATCGCGCCGCCAGCCCCCCGGTGCTGTGCTGGGAGGCTGTTCATGACACCGGCGCGGTTTGGCGCGAGGAAGGCCCCTTGGCAAAGGCCGAAGAAGAAGAGGACGAGCGCGAAGACGGGGTAGGAGAAATCGATGGGAACGGCGAGCAAAAGGCCGAAGGCGCAGGCTTGGCCGATCATCCCCATCGTCGCGAGCGGACGCGGCCCAACGCGATCGGAGAAGTAGCCCGACAGCGGACCTGCGACGAGGAATCCGAAGGTGAGCGGGAGGACGTAGATGCCCGCGACGAACGGCGTGCGGGCGAAGCTGTAGCCGTGTTCAGGGAGCCAGATGCCCTGAAGCCAGATGACGAGCATGAACATGAGCCCACCGCGCGCGACGCCTGAGAGCAGCGTCGAGATGCTCCCGCCCGTAAAGGCGCGAATCCGGAAGAGTCGGAGTCGGAACATCGGATGATCGATGTTCTTTTCGATGTAGACGAACAAAAAGAGCAGTGCCACGCCGCCGGTGAGCGATGCGAGGACGAGAGGGCTCATCCAACCCGTCGGGTCCTTGCCGTACGGCTCGATCCCGTAGGTGATTCCGACCATCACACCGATGAGCCCAAGAGCAAAGGTGACGTTGCCCCACCAGTCCAATTTGCTCGGTCGCCGTTCCCCGCGCTCTTCGAGCTTCATGTATGCCCAGACTGTGCCGAACAGACCAATGGGAACAGAGATCAAAAAGACAAGTCTCCAATCGATCGGAGCGAGCAGTCCTCCGAGCACGAGTCCGATGAACGTGCCGCTTATCCCGGCGATGTTGTTGATCCCAAGTGCGAGACCGCGTTGGTTTGAGGGGAACGCGTCGGTGATGATCGCGCCGGACTGAGAGAACAACAGTGCTGCCCCCACACCTTGGAAGATGCGCATGACGTCGAGATACAGCGCTCCGCCCTGACCGGTTTGCCAGGTGATCGTGAGCATGAGCGAAAAGAACGTGTATACGGCAAAGCCGAGGTTGTATAGCTTCACTCGGCCGTAGATGTCACCGAGGCGGCCAAAGTTGACAACCAAGACACTCGTGGCGACGGCGAATCCGAGCATCATCCAGAGCAAATACACACTGTTTGCAGGCAACAAAGGGTTGAGACGAATACCGCGAAAGATGTCCGGCATGGCGATGAGCGTGATCGAAGTGTCAATCGATCCCATCAGCACGCCAAGGGTCGCGTTCGACAAAGCGACCCACTTGTAGCGATCTGGTCGCACGGTCGCCATGGTGTAGTGCTCTTCACCCATTCGGGCTCGCGCGGCCGTGTGTCGCGAGCCTGACGGGTCGTGCATTGCGCTTAGCCTAGCGAAGGAGAGAATTCATGAAGCTCTCATGAAGGCGAGCAATCGGCTTAGCCTGTCTCTTTTCAGACAGCCCTCATGAGTCCACCATGACGTCAGGTGCCATCGGTGAAGTTATATCGCCATACGTTCGTTTCTCTGCGGACGAAGCCGTGTTTTTCATAGAGGAGGTTTGCTTCTTGCCGCGACGGGCGAGAGGTGAGGTCCACGGTACGGGCTCCCCGCTCGTGCGCTATGTCCAAAGCGGCGTTGACCAAGGCAGAGGCGATCCCTTGGCCTCGGTGTTTCTCATCGACGACGACATCTTCGATCCATGCCCGCGTCCCGGTCGGGATCGAGAAAATGGCAAGCGACGTCGTTCCGACGACGTCATGTCGCTCCGTTCTGGCGATGAGCAGGAAGGTGTTCGGGTTGTCGATGACCGCCTTCAGTCGCTCGGAATCAAGGTGCGCACTCGAAGAGAGCTGAGCGAGAAGGGAAACGAGGCCATCGAGCACCTCGGGCGTTACCTCGCGCACCTGCTCGATCGCACAGGGGTTGTTCGACATGTCGCGACACACTAGCGAGGGTGCGACACAAGCGTCGGCTTGCGAGGACTTGAGCCAATTCGTGACGGTAGGCTCCGTTTTAGAACCGGAGGTCCGAGATGATGTCGATGAGGTCGGATGGCAAGCACGAGCGCAGCAAGCCGCTTCGGTTCCTCGCGCGCAGGCGACCAGGCGCTTTGGAACGTTCGGAGCTTCGCCCACGAGCTTCTCATCGTGTTCTCGTTGCGGCTTTTGAGGGATGGAACGATGCCGGGGAGGCCGCGTCGTACGCCGCGACGTTCCTCGCGCGCTCTTGGGGAGCAATTCCCGTCGCGGAGATAGACGCTGAGGAGTACTTTGATTTCACAGAGGTCCGCCCCGAGACGTCCATCGTCGATGGTGCGATTCGTAAGATCGTATGGCCTACGACGACGTTCTCGCTTGCATCGGCTCCTTCTGGCGAACGTATGACGCGTGACGTCATCTTGTTGCGCGGTCCGGAGCCACAACTTCGGTGGAAGTCCTATTGCGAGTCGATCATCTCGTTCTGTCACCGTTTCGGCGTCGAGAGCGTGCTCTGTCTCGGCGCGTACCTGTCTGAGGTGACGCACAGTCATCCCGTTCCTATCAGCGGGTCCTCAGGCGACGAACGGCTCGAAGTACGCGACGGGGTGTCGCCGTCGCTGTATGAGGGTCCGACGGGAATCGTCGGCGTGCTCGGGGCAGCGTTGACGCGATCGGGGATTTCGAACGCGTCTGTGTGGGCGAGCGTCCCGTGCTACTCACTTCCGGTGTCGGCAAAGGCGGCGCTCGCGCTCGTAAACACCGCCACACGCCTGCTAGGGCGTTCTGTTGATACCACCGGTTTGGCGAAAGAAGCGGCCGACTACGAGCGACGGATGGATGAGCTTGTGCGAGAAGACGAGAACGTCGCCGCATATGTCGCGCGCATCACCGAAATGGAAGATCAGATCGGTTCGGAGCCTTCCACTGAGGGACTGGCCGAAGAGATCGAGCGCTACTTGCGCGACGGTCGCTCGGGCTGATCAGCGTTTCGCCAGACCGGTTCGCGTGGCCGATCGAAATAGACGTCGATCGGGTCTCCCGAGATGGCCCTAAAGGCATGATCCACCCACCCTTTGCGCCAGCCTGCCAAGGGTTCGGGGAGATGGGACCTTGAAAAGAACCCGAGGTCTGAGCATTCGAGTGGGTGTTTGTGGAGCGACCCGCCGACGACAGTGCAATGAAAGACGAGCGAATAAAGTGGCGTCTTTGACATTCCGAACTGCATCCCATCAACGATCATGGCCAGTCGCTTCACTTCGACCTCCATACCTGTTTCCTCTCTGACCTCTTTGACCGCGATCTCGGCAGCCGAGTAGCCGATGTCTGCCCATCCAGTTGGGAACAACCACATGCCTGAATCCGCGCGCTGTATGAGCAAGAGCTCCGACTTCTCATTTCCGACAAGGGCTCCGACGGCAACGCGGGGCGTCTTGTAGCCCGCAACGCCCGGGATGACGTCTTTCATCCACTCTCGAACGATGACCTCCGTACTCTTTTGTTCTCCCTCGTGTCCAAGGGCCAAGAATCGCTCGTTTGCCACGGAGGAGATGTCAGCCGCGATCTTCAGGATCTCCTCGAAGCGCTCGCGCTCATACAGGCTCTTCGTGAAGGCGAGGCCGGTGCGTGCGCACGCGGACAGGCTCTCGCTCCAGCGCAGGAGGTCAGAAAGGGGGGGATCGTCGTTTGACACCGACTCGGACGCTACCGCCGGTTCAATCGGGCGCGCCGCGCCGAAAGGTCCCTCGATGTTTCTTCGCGCTCGAGCTCAGAGCGTGTGCGACGATTGAACGATGGCTGTTCGAGACAATTGTCGCCACTACGTGATGCAAACGGTGCGCACGGGTGATCGTGTCGAGCGCTGCCGGCTCGGCGTGAATGAAGTCGTGCCCTTCGGCTGTCCGGACGGTTGCGTGTTCTTCGAGCCCCGGTCGACATCGACCGCTGGTTGGCAAGTTGGCGAGGACCAGCGGAACAGGCCGGACAAGGAACGTTGAAGGCTTAACCCTCGAGCAAGTCCGATTGGAGCTCGACGCGTACCCCAGTCGAGTTCAGCCAGGCGATCGCCTCATCGATGGCAGCCGGGTTCCCGTCGAGTTCGCACAGGATCCACCCCGAGTCCTCCTCGACGTTCGCGCGCCGGATGTTCGCCTCGACGTCAAAACGCTTGGCGAGGCGCGAGACCACCGGCTCGCGCACGAGCTGCTCAGGAAAGACCAGCCGTACGTGCACGCTCATATGTCATCACCATAGGCAGGCCCGGGCGCGCGGTCGGTCTCTTTGACCTCAAGAGCTGCTCGGGAAAGGTTGCCCGAGCGAAAACCCTCGAGGTCCAAGGTGCAATAGCGATACCCGGCAGACCGAATCGCGCGAACGATCTGTTCGCGTTGGGATATCGCGCGTACGAGCTCGTGTTCTTCAAGCTCGATGCGCGCGCAATCGCCATAGTGGCGGACACGCAGCTGAACGAAGCCGAGATCCCTAAGTGCATGCTCGGCTCGTTCGACTTGGCTGAGAGCCCGGAGCGTCACCGGTGTGCCGTGTGGGATTCGAGAAGCCAAGCACGCGGCAGCGGGCTTGTCCCATGTCCGCAGACCGAGTGAGCGCGAAACATCACGCACCATCGACTTCGTGAAGTTCGCATCGAGAAGTGGGAAAACTGCACCGCGTTCTCGTGCGGCCTGTTGTCCGGGCCGGTGATCCGAAAGATCATCGACGTTCACCCCGAGTGCAATGGTTGCATTCTCAGCCCTGGCTAATGGAGCAAGGACATCCATGAGCTCGGCCTTGCAGTGGTAGCAGCGGTTCAAGTCATTTGCCTGATAGTTCGTGTCACTTAGTTCGTTGGTTGTGGCAAAGCGGTGGCGCAGTCCCCAGGTCTTCGCCAAGTTCTCGCAATCATCCTTCTCGCTGGTCGCGAGTGACGGAGACACTGCGGTCACACAGAGAACGCGATCGCTCCCCAAGGTCTTTGTCGCGACGTACGCGACGAGAGAAGAATCCGCGCCGCCGGAGAACGCGACGACGACGCGGTCGAGGAGCGCGAGCCTTTCTTCCAAGCGCATGAGTGGGCCAGTGCGAACGGGCTCGGTCGAAAGTGCGGACATCTAACGGAGCCCGATGAGGGAGAAGACCTCGGTGGGCGTTCCGACAGTGCCGTAGAGGAAGGGACCGAAATCCGCATACCGCGCCGACGCTTCGTCAAAGCGCATGGTGTAAACGCAATCCTTTATGTCATCGGGGGTGCGCCCAAAGAGCGTGACGCCCCATTCGTAATCATCGAGCCCGGTAGATCCCGTGATGAGCTGCACGATGCGCCCGGCAAATGTTCTGCCGACGCGCCCGTGCCCAGCCATGAGCGACGCTCTTTCCTCGTAAGGAAGCAGGTACCAGTTGTTCGTCTCGTCACGGCGCTTCGACATCGGATAAAAGCAGAATGCGGGCATGACCTTTGGCGGGAGCACGGGATGAAGTCGGGCTTCCCGTGCGCCTTTCGGAATGCCCTTCGCGTACTCCGATACTTCGGTTCGCGAGACGTAGGAGTAAAGGAGTGTGCATCCAGCCCGCACGACATCATTCTGCAGGGCGCGCAACGTCTCAAAAGACGGGCCGAGGCCCATAACCGCAAGGTCGCCGCGGTGACCCAAGAGCGCGACGGTGACGACCGAATGCGATGCCGCCTGGCAGGACTTGAACGCAAGATCGAGTGCGTCGACGTCCGTCGCGGAGCTAGTCGACAAGAACAAGTGACAAACCGCCCACGTTTCATCCGCGGCTTCGTCTTTCCCCGAGGTTCCCGCTTCGTGCTTCTCGCGTGCCGCATGTGGTGCGCTTTCCATGGGGTAAGTCTAGGAGCCTTTGCGGTCTCCTCCTCCGGTCCGAACGCGACGACGGGGCGCTCTTTGTCGAGCGCCCCGTGTCACATCAGGTTTTCACCGGGCCGGGGCCCGGCCTGAGGATCCGGCCTAGAAGTCGTCCATCCCGCCACCGCCGCCCATCGCCGGGGCAGGGTGCTCTTCGGGCTTGTCGACGACGACTGCCTCGGTCGTGAGGAACAGCGCCGCGATCGAAGCCGCGTTTTGGAGCGCAGAGCGCGTCACCTTGGCCGCATCGATGACCCCCGCTTTGAAGAGGTCTTCGTACTGACCGGTCTGGGCGTTCAAGCCCTCGGCTTTGTTCGTGAGGTGACGGACCTTGTCGACCACGACGCCTCCTTCGAGGCCCGCGTTCACCGCGATCTGCTTGAGCGGCTCTTCGACGGCGCGTGCCACGATGCGTGCCCCCGTGGCTTCGTCGCCCTCGAGCTTCTCGGCGAGATCGAGGATGACCTGTTGGGATCGGAGCAATGCAACGCCGCCTCCGGGGACGACTCCTTCTTCGATTGCTGCTTTTGTCGTCGAAACGGCGTCTTCGATGCGGTGCTTCTTCTCCTTGAGCTCAACTTCCGTCGCCGCGCCGACCTTTATGACTGCGACGCCGCCGGCGAGTTTCGCGAGGCGCTCTTGGAGCTTCTCGCGGTCATAGTCCGAATCGGTGTTCTCGATCTCGGTCTTGATCTGGTTGATCCTTCCCTTGATGTCGGCTTCGGTACCCGCACCTTCGACGATGGTCGTCTCGTCCTTGGTGATGACGACCTTGCGCGCCCGTCCGAGGAGGTCGACCGTCACGTTCTCGAGCTTGAGGCCGACGTCTTCGGTGACGACCTGACCGCCCGTGAGTGTCGCGATGTCTTGGACCATGGCCTTGCGTCGCTCGCCAAAGCCCGGGGCTTTGACTGCGGCGGACTTGAAGGTCCCACGAATCTTGTTCACGACGAGGGTCGCCAGGGCTTCGCCCTCGACGTCCTCCGCGATGATGACGAGGGGCTTGCCCGTTTGCATGATCTTTTCGAGCAGGGGCAACAAGTCACGTACGGCCGAGATCTTCTGGCCGTAGAGCAAGATGTAGGGGTCCTCGAGGACGGCCTCCATACGGTCTGGATCGGTCGCGAAGTACGGCGCGATGTATCCCTTGTCAAAGCGCATCCCTTCGACGAAGTCCATCTCCATGCCAAAGGTCTGGGATTCCTCGACGGTGATGACGCCGTCCTTGCCCACCTTGTCGATCGCTTCCGCGATCATCGATCCGATCTCACTGTCCGCGGCCGAAATCCCCGCGACCTGGGCGATCTGGTCCTTCGAGTCGGTCTCCTTCGCGATGTCCTTGAGGTAGCCGACCGCCGCCTCGACTGCCGCCTCGATGCCTTTCTTCAGCGACATCGGGTTCGCCCCGGCGGCAACGTTGCGCAGTCCCTCGTGAACGAGAGCTCCTGCGAGCACGGTCGCCGTGGTCGTGCCGTCGCCTGCGACGTCGTCCGTCTTCTTTGCGACTTCCTTGACGAGCTCGGCCCCGACTTTCTCATAGGGGTCCTCAAGCTCGATGTCCTTTGCGATGGACACGCCGTCATTCGTGATCGTCGGCGCGCCCCACTTCTTCTCCAATACGACGTTGCGACCCTTTGGGCCGAGCGTGACCTTTACGGCATCGACCAGCTGGTTCATGCCGCTCTCGAGCGCCCTTCGGGCTTGCTCGTCGAAGGCGATCAACTTCGGCATTTGTGACGTCCTCCCTCCGCTGCCCGGCAACCGGGCATTAGCACTCTCATTCCTTGAGTGCTAATAGCAAACCACGTGGCGGACGGTCATGCAACCCGGCACCTACGAGCTGGTCTCCTAGCCGCCGGCGACCGCTGGGACGATCGAGAGCGTCTGGCCATCTTTGATCGAGGTGTTCAACCCATCCAAGAAACGCACGTCCTCGTCGTTCAAGAAGAGGTTGACGAAGCGACGCAGCCCGGCCCGGTCGTCCAAGATGCGCTCGCCAAAGCCTGGGTACGCGAGGTCGAGCGCGCCGATCGCCTCAGAAACCGTCGTCGCCTCGACGAGGACTTCGCCCTCGCCGCCGGTCAATTGCCGGAGCTGGGTTGGGATTCGTATGGTGACGCTCATCTCGTCCTCGCCTTCTCCGCGAATGATTCATAACCCGTCGACGCGAACCCCTCGAGCGTCGCAGCGATGGTATCCGTTGGGCCGGCGGTGTCGCCCAAGGCTTCGACCGTCTTCAATCCGTTGCCCGTGATGTAGGCGACGACGCGCTCGTCTTTGCGCACGATGCCTCGTTGCGCGAGCTTCGCGAGGCACGCGATTGTGACTCCGCCAGCGGTCTCCGCAAAGATCCCTTCGGTGCGCGCGAGCAGGCGGATACCTTCGAGGATCTCCGCGTCGGTCGCCTTCTCGAGCGCGCCACCGGTGCTGCGCACGGCTTCGAGCGCATACCACCCGTCGGCCGGGTTGCCGATGGCGAGGGATTTTGCGATGGTGTTCGGCCGCACGGGCACGATGTGGTCGGCGCCTTGCTCGAAGGCGGTCGTGACCGGCGAGCAACCATCGGCCTGTGCCCCGGAAATGCGTACGGAGTCGCCTTCGTGGACGAGTCCGACGAGATCGAGTTCTCTGAATCCCTTGCGGATCTTCGTGAGCTGACTTCCCGAGGCAATCGGCACGACGACGTGATCGGGCACGGTCCAACCGAGTTGTTCAGCCACTTCGAAGGCGAGGGTCTTCGAGCCCTCCGAATAGTACGGCCGCACATTGACGTTGACAAAGGCCCAATCGGTGTGCTCGCTCGCGAGTTCCGCGCACAGCCTATTGACGTCGTCGTAATTGCCCTTGACCGCGACGAGGCGGCCACCGAAGACCGCGGTCGTCGCGATCTTCACCCGCTCGAGATCAGTCGGTATGAAGACGATCGATGCCATCCCGGCGCGCGCGGCATGAGCAGCGACGGAGTTCGCAAGGTTGCCCGTCGATGCGCACGCGGCGACCTTGAAGCCGAGCTCGCGGGCCTTGCTCAGGGCCACCGAGACAACCCGGTCCTTGAAGGACCCTGTTGGATTGCGTGTGTCGTCTTTTAGGTACAGCTCACCGAGTCCGAGCTCCGCGGCGAGTCGCTCGGCACGAACGAGCGGAGTGAACCCAGCACCCAAGTCAATGGACGATGGTGTTGCAGTCGGGAGCAGATCGACATAACGCCAAATCGTAGGGGGCCCTTTTGCGATGGACGCCTTTGATATGGAAGCGGCGATCGCGTCGTAGTCATAGGCGACTTCAAGTGGCCCGAAGCAAAAGTCACAGACGTGCAATGCCTCGACGGGAAAGGTGCGGCCACATTCCCGACAGCGCAAACTCTCGACGATTGCCACGGCGAACTCCTCATCGGTCGGGCATTGGCACCTGGTGTGTCCTATGGCGCAAGCGCCCTTCGTCCACTGGTTGCCGCGGCGTCAAAGGGCCCGTCCCTCAGCCGCTCTAGATGGTGATGTCGACATTCTCCCCGACGAAAGCGCTCGCGTCAACGCGCGCTCAGCTCGGGACCTTGACGCCGACGTTGCTGGTGTGTCCGGCTCCGGCGATGATGGGTGCAATGGTGAAGTCAAGCGCTGGGATCCTGACGTTCGGCCACGCCGAGTTTTCGAGCTACTCGGTGAAAGACATGAAAGGTGACCGATCGATTTCGGTCATCATCCCCGCGCGTGACGAGGAGCGGACCGTTGGGGGCGTGGTGTCGGTGGTGCGCGACGTCCTCATCGAGCGACTGGGGATTGTCGATGAGCTGCTCGTCGTCGACGACGGTTCCACCGATGCGACCGCGCTCGTGGCGACGAGCGCGGGCGCGCGTGTGATCGAGGCCGTACCGCGATCAGCAGAGCTCGGTGCGCCGATCGGACTCGGGAAGGGCGGGGCGATGCGACGCGGGCTCGAGGCGAGCACCGGTGAGTTCGTCGTCTTTTTGGATGCCGACGTCACGAACACCAAACCGCATTTCGTGACCGGCCTTCTCGGGCCCTTGCTCGCCGACGACGGTGTCGCGTTGGTGAAGGGCTTTTATCGACGGCCCTTCCACGGGGGGCGCACCGGCGGCGGCCGCGTGACCGAACTCACGGCACGTCCGGTCATATCCCTGTGCTTTCCCGAACTTGTTGGCGTTCACCAGCCGCTCGCGGGGGAAACCGCCTCCCGGGCTTCGGTGTTGCGGGGCCTTTCTTTCGAGCCGGGATACGGCGTCGAATTGGGAATGCTCATCGACGTCGTCGCGCAGTACGGGATACAGGGCATCTCCCAGGTCGACCTCGGGGTGCGCACACATCGCAACCGCCCGCTCGCCGAGCTCGGCCCGCAGGCCACCGAGGTGCTTTCCGCAGCGCTCCAGCGCGTCCGCGTCATCGCGCACGAGCCTTTCTAGAAGCGATAGAAGACGAGGCGGCGATTGCGAAATGAGGTGCGCGTGAAAGACCTCATCGTCGTGTCGAACCGGGGGCCGGCGATCCTTCGACGCGACGACAACACCTTCGCGTTGGCCTACGGCGCCGGTGGGCTTGCACCGAGTCTCGCTCATGCTCTGGTGGGAACGAGCGCGCTGTGGATTGCGGCCCCGATGACCGAGCTCGAACAGCGCGTCTGCGCGAGCGGAGAACCCGTAGCCCTGACGGATCACCTCGAGTGTGGCTTTGTCGATCCCTCACGGGCATCGGAGACGTCTTCTTACCGGGTGATCGCGAACGAGATCTTGTGGTTCTTGTACCACGGGATCTTCGACACGGTGCACCGGCCGATCTTCAACGCTCGCTTGTACGAAGCCTGGGAGGGCTATCGCGCGTACAACCGACTCTTCGCCGAGATGGTTGCGCGCCATGCATCCGAGGGAGCGACGGTTGTCGTGAACGACTATCACCTTTCGCTCATGGGACATGACCTCGCGCAGCTTCGTCCGGATCTGAGAACCGTGCACTTTTCGCACACGCCGTTTTGTTCTCCCGATGAACTGCGCATCTTGCCGGAAGTGTTCTCAAAGGAACTCCTAGCGGGTCTGTCCTCATTTGGCGCGTGCGGGTTCCACACGAGGCGCTGGGCGGATGCCTATCGTGACTGTGCGCGAGCCCTTTTTGGAAGGACGCCCACGGCCTTTGTTGCACCGCTCGGCGTCGATGCGGAGGCGCTCGAGAGAGTTGCGTCACTTCCTTCGGTGGTCTCGCGTCGCGATGCTTTGCTCGACGAGCTCGACGGACGCCGATGCATCGTGAGGTGCGATCGCATCGAGTTGTCGAAGAACGTCGAGCGGGGATTTCTCGCGTTCGAGGAGCTCTTGGCGAAGGATGCAACATGGCACGACCGGGTCGTCTTCATTGCACGCATGTACGCCTCTCGCGAGGACTTACCCGAGTACCTCGCGTATCGCGCTGAGATCGAACACATCGTCGAACGGGTCAACGATCGCTTCGCGACATCGTCGCGTCCTGCGGTGATGCTTGCCATCGGTGATGAGTACGAGAGTTCTATGGCCGCGTTGTCAATTTCCGACGTGCTCTTGGTGAACCCGATCCGAGACGGCATGAACCTCGTCGCGAAAGAAGGCGTGCTCTTGAATGGGCGCGACGGAGTCCTCGTGCTCTCACGCGAGGCAGGAGCCTTCGCGGAACTCGGCAAGGCAGCGCTCGGGATTTCCCCCTTCGATGTGAGTGGAACCGCTGTGGCGATGCACACCGCCTTGACGATGCCTGCCGTCGAAAGAAGCGCGCGCGCAAACAAGCTCGCGAAGCGAGCGGCAGCGCATCCCCCGAAGACGTGGATCAAAAGTGTCATAGGCCACGCAAGGAGAGCTCCGGCCCGGCGTCGTTGACCATACGCGCAGGAGCGAGGATCCGCTGGTCGTCAGGATTCGGCGGAATGCACTGAGGCGAGTCTGGACAAGAACGAGATCGCTTCGCGCGGGCAATCGAGCACGAGGTCTGCTGAAGCGATGAGAGCTTCGGGTGCCTCGTTGCTGTTGATCGCAATCCGCACCGCGACGATTGGGTGCTTGGAGGCGAGACGATCGAGCGCCTCAAATGCAGCGAGGTCACCCTCGTCATCGCCGAGAACACAGGTCGTGCTGCACTTGTCGAGGAGCGCTTCGACGACGTCTCCTTTGTTTGGAGTTCCGGGCGGGACGAGCTCGACGGCCTTTCGGGCGCGAAGGAGCGACAAGCCGAACTTGTTCGCGCAGGCGCGCGCGAGCTCATGGGCGCGTGCGGCTTCAGCGGGCGCGTTGCGCCAGTGCAGCGCGACCGAAGTCCCCTTTATCTCGACGGTGCAACCTGTAGGCGCGGAGCGCTCGAGGGCTGAGGCGGCTTCCTCCAGGGCCCGCGACCATCCCGATGGGGCTTCTCGCGCGATGACCTCGCCGGTCTGCGTGACGTATTCGGAACCGTAGAGGCCATAGACGCAAAGCCCGGGAGCCCGGTTTGCGACCTCGAGGCGCTCGGACAAGAACGCGCCTGGACGGCCCGAGACGACGCCAACGACACCAAAGGACCGAACGAGGCGATCGAGGGTGGCGAGCACTCCGGGCAGGGGGACTGCGGACGCTGGATCTGCGGTGATCTCAGCGAGCGTGCCGTCGAAGTCCGCGCAGATGCCCGTTTCCTTGGGGTTCTTGCTCAAAGACTCGAGCGCTTCTCGTGCGGCTTTGCTCGTCGATCGTGGTGACGGTGTCGTGTCCCTCGCGCCCACTCGCACGCGATGGACGCTAGCGCGAGGCTTTCACGTGGACCGAAGTGGACCGGGGCGAAAGGCCATCGTGGGAACAAGACCAAACCGGAGGGCTCGATGGCTCTCGGTGTGAGCTACGTCGTGGCCTTCGGCGGAGGTGTCGTGTCCTTTGCGTCGCCGTGCGTGCTCCCCGTTGTCCCGGCCTACCTCTCGATGGTGACCGGGCTTGATTTTGCCGAGCTCGACCACAACACCGCTCGCCAGATTGGGCGGATCGCTCGGGACACCGTTTTGTTCATCATGGGCTTTGGCGTCGTGTTCGTGTTGTTCGGGATTTCGGCGACGGCGCTTGGCGCGGCGGTGCTACGGAACCATCTCGTCTTGACGCGCATCTCGGGTGTCGTGGTGGTCGTCATGTCGGCGATGCTCGCCGGATCGCTGTTCTTGAGGATCCCTTGGCTCTATGGCGAGGCGCGCCTGCACCCTTCGCCCTCGCGCCTCGGGCCTTTCGCCGCACCGATAACGGGTGCCGCGTTCGGTTTCGGGTGGACGCCGTGCATCGGTCCTGTCCTTGCTTCGGTGCTCGCGGTCGCGGCGACCCAAGGGGGTGCCTGGCACGGCGCCGCGTTACTCGCCGTTTATGCCGCGGGCCTTGGTGTGCCGTTTCTCGTCGTTGGCTTGAGCCTCGGTCGCCTGGCGGCGGCGATGCACTGGGTGAAGCGCCACTCGCGCGCGATCACCTCGTGTTCGGCTCTCTTGCTCGGGGTCTTTGGCGTCTTGCTCATCTTGAACCGCTTGACGTGGGTGACGTCTGAGTTGGAAACCGCGCTTCGCGCGATCGGGCTCTCCCGGCTCATCACGCTCGGTTAGGAGCGAGCGAGCGCCCGAGCGACGTAGGGGAGGATGCCGCCGTGGCGGTAGTACTCCGCTTCGGTTCTCGTGTCGATGCGCAGTATCGCCTCAAAGGTCTTGTCGTCGGCTTGGACGCGCACAGAAGCACCCAAGAGATCGCCATTCTTGAGGCCCGTTATGGAATAGACCTCTCTCCCGGTGAGCCCGAGGGTCGCGACATCATCACCTTCAAGGAACTGCAGCGGAGCGATGCCCATGCCGATGAGATTCGAGCGATGGATGCGCTCGAAACTCTGAGCGATGACCGCCCGTACGCCGAGAAGCATGGGACCCTTCGCAGCCCAGTCTCGCGACGAGCCTGCTCCGTATTCTCGCCCGGCCAAGACGACGAGCGGAACGTGCTCGGCTTGGTAGCGCGCACTGACCTCAAAGATCGAGCCTTCTGTGCCATTGGGGAAGTGCATGCTCACGCCGCCCTCGGTGTCTTTGACGAGCCGGTTGCGGACGCGCGAGTTCGCGAACGTGGCGCGCGCCATGATGTTGTGATTACCGCGGCGCGTACCGTAGGAATTGAAGTCATCGGGCGCGACGCCATGTGCGATGAGCCAGGACCCGGCTGGGCTTGATGCCCTGATTGAACCGGCCGGGGAAATGTGGTCGGTCGTCACCATGTCACCGAGGATCGCGAGCACCCTTGCGCCAACGATGTCTGTGATCGGCGCGGGGTCTTTGCCCATGGAATCGAAGTAGGGGGGTTTTGCGACATACGTCGAGTCTTTGTTCCACGCGTAACGCTGTCCGAGCGGGGTGTTGAGAGATTGCCAGCGCTCATCTCCTACGAAGACGTCGTCGTAGTCGTCTCTGAACATCGACTCACTCAGTGCCCCTTCGACGACGCGCGCGACTTCGGCGCTTGTTGGCCACAGATCCTTCAGGTAAATGGGCGTGCCATCCGTGCTGTTCCCGAGGGGCTCGTTGTACATGTCGAAGTCCATCGTTCCCGCGAGCGCGTACGCGACGACGAGCGGAGGCGACGCAAGGTAGTTCATGCGCACGTCGGGATGGATGCGGCCTTCGAAGTTCCTGTTCCCCGAGAGCACCGCCGCGCACGCGAGGCCGTTCGCGTTGATCGCGGCGGAAATCTCGCCTGGAAGTGGTCCCGAATTCCCGATGCACGTCGTACAGCCGAATGCGACGAGGCTGAACCCGAGCTTGTCGAGATACGGCGTCAGCCCGGCACGGTCGAAGTAATCCATGACGACGCGCGATCCTGGAGCAAGGGAGGTCTTCACCCAAGGCTTGGCCGACAGCCCGAGCTCGACGGCGCGCTTTGCGAGAAGACCGGCTGCGACCATGACCTGTGGGTTCGACGTATTCGTACAGCTCGTGATCGCGGCGATGACGACCGCGCCGTGATCGAGGCTGAACTCGGTGCCGTCTTTGAGCCGGACCGGAGCGACGTTGTGCGCCCGCGTCGTCGCCTCATCAGCCGAGCCCTCTTCTTTGGGAAGTGACGTGCGCAAGGCTCCGATGAAGGCCTGCTTGGACCGATCGAGGCGGACGCGATCTTGCGGACGGCTCGGGCCCGCGATGCTCGGCACGACCGTGGCGAGATCGAGCTCGAGGTGCTCGCTGTAGGCGATCTCCGCATGCGGGTCGTTCCAGAGCCCTTGTTCTTTCGCGTACGCCTCGACGAGGCGGATGAGCTCGGGTGGTCGCGCCGTCAAGGTGAGGTAGCGCAGGGTCTCCTCGTCGATGGGGAACACGGTGACCGTCGAGCCGTACTCGGGCGACATGTTGCCGATCGTGGCGCGATTTTCGACGGGTACGTTCGCTACGCCGGGCCCGTAGCACTCGACGAACTTGCCCACAACGCCGTGGTTGCGGAGCAGCTCAGCGATCGTGAGCACGAGGTCGGTCGCCGTCGACCCCTCGGGGAGGTCTCCGACCAGGCGCAGCCCGACGACCTTGGGGATGAGCATCGCGACGGGCTGGCCGAGCATCGCGGCTTCAGCCTCGATGCCACCAGCCCCCCATCCGAGGACACCGAGCCCGTTCACCATCGTCGTGTGCGAATCCGTGCCGATGAGCGTGTCCGGGTACGCGTTGCCGGCGGCGTCGGAGAAGACGACCTTGGATAGCAGCTCCAGATTGACCTGGTGGCAGATGCCCGTGTCGGGCGGGACGACCCGGAAGTTTGCGAAGGCGCCCTGGGCCCACCGGAGCAACTGGTAGCGCTCGCCGTTGCGCTCGAACTCCTGCTCGGTGTTCGTTGAGAGCGCGTCGGGTCGGCCCGAGACGTCGACGACGACGGAATGGTCGATGACGAGGTCGACGGGAATCTGCGGGTTGACCTTCTCGATTCGTCCACCGAGGTCAGCGACCGCGTCTCTGAGCGCGGCGAGGTCGACGACACAGGGCACGCCCGTGAGGTCCTGCAAGAGGATGCGCGCCGGGGAGAACGCGATCTCGCGCTCAGCTGCACCGGTCATCGCGAAATCGGCCAGTGCCTCAATGGCTTGTGTCGTGACGTTGACACCGTCCTCGTTGCGCAGGAGGTTCTCGAGGAGGACCTTTATGGAATAGGGAAGGCGGGCGAGGTCGAAGCGGTCCGCGAGTGCGGCGAGCCGGTAGATGCCATAGCGCTCGCCGTCGACGTCGAGGAATCCCCGCGCTCCGAAGCTGTTCTGGCCCATGTACTCCTCCTCAGGTGTC